>Ga0209284_10005001_pt1 | contig 14254 bp, 14 predicted proteins | sample FRY03_FD_187211 | JGI IMG/M metagenome (GOLD analysis project Ga0209284, IMG submission 187211) | Freshwater microbial communities from Lake Fryxell liftoff mats and glacier meltwater in Antarctica - FRY-03 (SPAdes) (version 2) | ecosystem: Environmental > Aquatic > Freshwater > Ice > Glacier... | reverse complement strand
TTTTAGCCATGATGACCATCCTTTCGTGGAGCCTAAAACTCCACAAGTTAGATGGAAACTAAACCTTCAGCAGTCCCCTACGACGAACCCTAGGGTCCACAGACAAGCACCACTCGCCAATTATATTTATTTTTCCAGTAGGGAAATTTTCTAAATCCAAGCCAGTTGCAATATACTTATTCACCTTTTTTTCAGTCATCGGAAATTTAAGAACAACCAATCCGTTCGACGTGAAATCCACCATACCGGCCAGCAGACCCTACTCCTACGATGTTTAGTGACGCTGTGGTTAAGGTCATTTCATCAAATACGTATGACCATTTCTGACCATGCTCTAATTCATCAAAATTATCAGTAAAGTACTGGCCATCGTTCGTTTTGATAGCAAGAAATGGTTGAGGGCCAAACATCTCACCTTGCTTTAGCTCAACAATGAGTTGATTCTCAATAAAAAAGGCATCGAACTGTAATTTTTCCTTGCCTGATATTTCTAGTACTTGAATTGCCGCTTCTTCTGCACCCGAAAATTTAACCTTAACATCTGGGAACTGGTGCTTTATTTGTGATATCAATTCCTGAACGTATTGCACGTCAGGCCTTATGTCTCGCCAATCATGATCTGCGAAAGCAAGTACTGCATAGCCTCTATCGCTAGCTTCTGCAAATGCTTCATGAACATGCGTATCTCTAAGCAGTCTCATTCTTGTACCGACATTTAGGCACCGAAATATAGTTCTCTTACAAGTTCCAGCAGATTGATAATCGTCGTGAGCGGGACTGTAACCCCTCCATGAAGGACTCGCCCTTCTCCAATCCCCCAAACGACCATTTTTGGTATCTGGCTGTGTCTGAAGTTCTTCGCAAAATTGATTCGCATAATCGAATGGCATCCACTGTTCCAGAAAATAGTTGGAGTCAGATCGTTCTGAATGAAATCCTGGTCGATTTACTACTGGAAACCATCCATTATCGATGATCCTTCGACAAATTATTTGATTTAAAATATCAATATTGTTTACATAGCTCGTGGCCGCTTGGGTTGGATTTTTTGTGAGTGAAAGTGGATGAAAGTGCCAATTTAATTCGTGATCAGATCCGCTGAACTCATCTAATTTACCTAAATAGTGGTTATAAACATTGCCATATCCTAGATCTTTATGCCTTGGATTTGAATTCAATCCCACATGATCCATGCAGTGCCACGAAAAGACCCATCCTCGTCCAAAATCATCAGTTTTCGCAAACCTAAATTCATCCGAAAGCAGTTCATCTAACATTGAGTCAATTTTTTCCCAACTCGAATTATATTCTAACAGTTCTGGCGAAAAGCATTCAGCAACCGCTTTTTCTTTACCGTTAAAATCAATTTGCATATTTTGAATCTTTAAAAGATTTTCCTTTGTAGCTGGGATCTCAATGTCAAATAAATCATTCAGCCTAATAAATGTAGCCTCAATGGATTCACTCAATGGGCCTTCTGTATCTACACAATGCACAATGTAGAGAATTTTCTCTTGATCCATTTTTAATTCAACCCTAAATACCTAAAGAAACTTGGAATGTCAGTACTTCCCGCGCTTAGGGCCCTACTTTTAGCGGTCTTAGAAAAATCAAAACTAAATTGATTTATCGAATCAAAATTCTTAAAATCTATTTCGTTGATCTTTTCTAAAACTACAACAAATTCGTAGCACTCATTCGTTGATGGATCAGTCACTATATCTTCCCGTCTTAATGTTTTTGCAAGATCACCTCGCTGGGCGAAATGGTGTTTCAGTTTTAATTTGAACCCAAACAAAGAAAGCTGGTCTATCATTAAGTCAAGATTAGTAAAGTTTTGCTTAAAATCTTTCAGAAATGCATTTTTTTCAGCGATGAACGCTGCCTCATCGTTTTCATAATAAGCATAATTTTTTCCGGAAATAAGACATTCCCCTCCTATAATGAGCACTCGGTTTGCCTCAATCAAGGTTCTGGTTTGGTCGACTATCTCAAATACCGCCCAACAAAAAACTTGATTAAAGAAATTTGAAGCAAATGGTATGTTTTCGGCTGATCCAACTCGTGCATCTAGATAGCCGGTGATTCTAGCCTGAATTACGGCACTTTCTTCCGGGTCAACTCCGAAAACATTGGAAGTAAATTTACTTAATACTGCGAACATGCGACCATAACTACAGCCTAGATCAAGAACATTATCTTCTATTTTTATTGACATTTCCCGGAGAAATAGTTCAACTTGCGACCCGCCTGGAATTTCAATTCCATCTACAGGATGGTCTACGGCAGTGCGCCAATACTCCGTATATTTATCATCAAATTGCATTAAAATTCAGCCACCAATCTACTTTCAAATGATAATCCTTGTGCGCTGCAGCGTAAAATCCTGCATTTACCAAACTGATAATCCACCATCTATGACTAGGTTTTGTCCGGTTACATAACTTGAGGCATCGGATGCCAAGTAGATCATCGCGCCAACCATCTCAGAGGCATTTGCCATCCGCTTCATAGGTACGCGATTAGAGTAATTGGCTTTAAATCTTTCATTCTGGCCACTTTCTACTCCACCTGGAGTTATCGAATTCACACGAATATTCGCTGAGGCCCAATAAGTCGCAAGATAACGAGAGAGTCCTATAACGCCTGCTTTGGCGACGCTGTATGCGGCCGGAGTATTTATCTGGTGACCAAGATAAGTTGCCCCGTCATAAATTCTTGGATCTGGTGCCATGATTCCATAAATGGAAGCAATCTGAATAATACTTCCACCACAACCCTGACTTTTCATCTGCTTTCCAACTGCTTGAGCAACTAAAAACATGCCATCGATGTTAACGGCCATAATTTTTTGCCATTGCTCTAGCTCGTAATCCTCAAATGTCGAAAAAAAAGCACCTAAGTCATCAGATTTCGTGGCTGCGTTATTGAGTAGAACATCGATTTGACCAAAATCCCCTACTACCTTTTTAATGCTCTTAGTTACACTTTCCACATTAGAAACATCACATTGATACCCAATCGCTTCAATCTCAAAGTGATTTTTGAGTTCCCCAGCTAGTTCGAGCGCGCTTGGTTTATCAATGTCTAGGATTGCAACGTGCGCCCCAGCCTCGGCCAATCCCCTGCAAAAATGTTTTCCAATTATTCCAGCGCCGCCTGTAACAACTGCAACTTTATCTACCAGTTGAAAATTACTTAATGAAAACGAATCCATACGATAAGACTACTCACTTTTGTTTTTATCTTTAGTTATTTGACTAAGTCTTTCTTCCATAAGCATTTCAGCAATCTTGAAGTCGAGTCGATCGTCAATGTCGATGGATCTCTCGCGAGGCACAACAACGGACTTGACCGTGCCATCAAAAAAATAATTATTATTTAGTACAAAGTTGGAATCTGCAACATAGCAAACGGTAGTAATGTCGAATAAACTAGGAGCGTCCTGGCGCCTGTTTATGGGCTCAGTTTGTTGGATCGCTAATTTAGCAAATCCATTTTTGTCTATTGAAACCATATTGAAGTTTGGATTTCTCATCGAGGGGGTTACTGTCAAAACCATATCAGAATCTCGCTCTTCGAATCTTTTAAGACATCTCGTTACATCAGTTTCGTTGCGAAGCGGCGCTGTTGCTGGAAGGGAAACCATCGCATCTGGCACATACCCCTCGACATCTCGCAAGTACTCCAAGGCATGTTTCCAGGACAACCATTCCGGGCTATTATCAGTAGCTAGGTGATCGGGTCTACAGAATGGAACGTCAGCACCGAAAGCGGCGGCGGCGGATGCTATTTTCTTTGAATCTGTAGAAACTATTACTCTACTAATTTCAGGAATGTTCAAGGCAAATTCAATTGTCCAGCCGATAAGTGGTTTTCCGCAAAGCGGCATTAAGTTTTTATCTACTAATCCCTTCGAACCACCCCTTGCGAATATTGCAACTATGTAATTCATAATAGGCTCTATTTCAGCTTTTCAAAGCCGAGTTACTAATCAAAACTTGTTGCCCGGTTGGAGCCGACAAACGCACTGCATCAACAACTCTCATTACAGCAATTCCATCTTCTCCTGACACCATTGGTGCTATCCCAGTATTTATAGATCTCAAAACATCTTTCCACTGGGCTACGTAGCTTTGATCTATTGAGAACTCTGGTGTCGAAATCGTATTCCACTCTAGATTTATCGGATCGTAATGCATTATTAAATTATTAATTGCATCCCATTTTAAAGTTCCACTTTTTCCAATTGCTGTGCAGTTTCGCTGTCTATCCCGACGAATAAAGTCTAGGTTTAACTGTCCCGTAAGAGAGTATCCAAAGGAATTTGGTTCAAAACCAAGAACTAAATGAACTGAATCTTCAACATTAATCTCAAGCGAACTTTGGCGCATCAAACTTGCTCTAACCCAAGCCACTTCACCAAAAATCCATCTTACATAGTCAATGTCATGACTCAATTCTAATAATGCTCCGCCCCCTAATTCCTTTTTTGCCGAAACCGTATCTACGTAATCTGCTTCCGGTCTCCATTCGGGAAGATAGCTGCCTGTTTCAACGCGAACAGATAACACATCACCAATGACACCTTCTAGAATCAATTTTCGAAAAATCATCAGTGAAGGCAGATATCGCAGATTATATCCAACTGCTAAGATCAATTTTTGTCGCGCGCAAAGATCCACTAGAGATTGCAAACCGATTGAGTTGGTTGACATTGGTTTTTCAATAAATAAATTCGAGCCTGTATTTGCTAGCTTTTCAGCGGTTTCAATATGCATGCTTGCGGGATTTGCAATAACGGAAAGATGCGGACGAAAACTAGCGGCTTGCTCGATCGAAATCAAATTCGGGGGTGAGTACTTTGCCTGATCTTTTGATTCTGTATGGCGCAAGAATCTAAATTCTGCATTAGGAACTAATTTGTTTAGGATTGCAAAGTGTCTCTTTCCTATACTTCCTAATCCAACAACTAATATTCTATTCACCATGGTTAAATCCTAGATTTGCAAATTCGAAATCACTTGGTCGACCGATGTCTATCCAATTTTCATGAAGTGGATACGCGACAACGGCGCCGCCTCTTAAACGCAACAATGTGAATAACTCAGGCATGTCAAAAGCTTGATTTTCAGGCACTAAATCTATTATTTTTGGGTCTAACGCATAAATGCCCGCATTTATGAAACTTCTTATGATCGGTTTTTCTTGGTAACTAATCACTTGCTCTCCGATTATTTCAACTACTCCAAAAGGGTTTTGAATTTCATGCATTCGGACACCCATAGTCAGTTGTGCCGCGGCGCTTAAATGAAAATCAAGTAAATCTCCATAACTCAAATTTGTAAGCACGTCGCCATTTGTTAAAACGAAGGGCAAAGATAACTGTTGTCTAAGCAAGGATAAAGCGCCCGCAGTTCCTAAAGGTTCAGCTTCATGAAGGTATTCGATTTCAACTCCAAAATCTTGCCCGTTTCCAAAATACTCCTCGATCATATGAGCTAAATAGCGAACTGTGAAAATGAATTTTCGAAATCCTTCTGCTTTGCCCTTCTCCACAATGTGTTCAAGTATCGGCTTTCCCATTACCTGAAGCATTGGCTTTGGACAGTTTTCCGTGTAGGGGTTAAGCCTCGATCCAATACCACCTGCCATAACTACAATGCAGTTAGGTCGCAAGACCAATGTCTCCAAGAAGTCCCATGAGTGCAATCCGATTAATGTATTGTCCGAATCAATCACTGGAATTTGCTGAACTGCATTAGTGCGCATTAAGTCCAAAACTTTATCTTTGGGTAAACCATGATTACACGAAATATATTGATTGTTAAATATGGAACTCAACGGGTCATCAAGACTAATTCCTCTTAGAATTCCTCTTCGAATGTCACCATCTGTAACTGTCCCAAGAAATAAACCATTAACCTCAACCACAAGTATGATTTTCAGGCTTGTATCGTCCAAGCAACCGATAGCCTCATGTATGCTCGAAGTCACTGGAAGTATTGCTTTTTGCCAATTAGTTCTATACTCTTGCATTCAATTACGCCTCCAGTTTCATAGTCTGACGCTTAAAGTTCTAATTATTGACTTCATACTAACTAAATAGAGACGCATAGGAACTACGACTCTCGTCATTTGTCTTCAGATTCCAAGTCATAAAACTCCTTAATAACTATCCCCTCCAAAGTGATGTCATTTAAGATCTCGACGATTTTGTTTATAGCTCCTCCAGTTCCGTAAGGATTTGTAGCAAACTCAAGATTGTCTTGGAATATTTTAGAATAAAGTTCGTTTAATGCATTCAAAATTGAGTATTTGGTCGGTATGCAGTCGATTACACTCGCGCTTTTCAATCTGCCATTTTGACGGTTGCCGATGTTAATAGTTCCACGCTTGAACGATGGAACCTCTAGGAGTCCACTTGACGAGTTGCCAACAACCCCATCCACGTGAGAAATGCACGAATAGTAATTAATTTTCCCGAGTGATTTAAATGCAACAGCATTCTCATTTTGTTCGACAAATAATTCAATTTCAAAAATTATGTCCCGACTCTCGGGATCGGAATTCGGATAAGTAAAAATCAACTGAGTGTCCTGCAATTCTGACAGAGCAGAAAGTAGTTCACGAAATTGTTGTTTAGCCGCCGAGAAATCAAGCGTGACTGGATGGTAGGTAATCAATAAGTTTTTCTGCTTAAACTCGAATCCAAGTTTTTGCTCAAGCTCAATCCTACTTAGAAGGCTTACCTTGCTGATTGCATCTACACCTAATCCACCGGTCACATAAACATTTTTTGGATTTTCACCCATTTGAATTACTCGATTAGCATATTCCTGTGCGGCCACAAAATGAATATGGGACATCTTTGTTATTGCATGTCTAAATACTTCGTCAAAAGCGCCAACTGTTGATTCTCCTCCATGGATATGGGCAATTGGAACACTTAGTATTGAAGCAGCAAATGCCGCCGACAAAATCTCATATCTATCCCCTAAAATTAAAATTAAGTCAGGACGTAATTTCTCAAAACTCTCGGCAAATTTTGAAACTGCGATACCAGCGGCCTGCGCTGTTGCTATCTTGGAATCGGTCTCACCTAGAATTTCAAGCTTTTCAGATATTATGAAACCATCGTTCATGATTTCAGAAACTGTCAAACCAAAAGCTTGAGATAAGTGTGAACCAGTTACAATAAGTTGGTATTCGAGATCTGGATCCAAAGCTATCGAGTGTAACAGACCACTCAATAAGCCGTATTCAGCTCTGGTGCTTGTTACGATGCAAATCTTTCTTTTCATCGAGAGATTAAGTCGTTGACATCATAGTTTTGAGTAGCATGCGATCCAATCAGCTCGTCCCAAAGCAAGGGAGATAAGCCAGTTCCGGGGCGCTTGGTTGTTAAGTTAGCTACAGTAAAAATATCGCCTTTGTTTATTGCACAACAAGCTACTATAGATTTTCTAACCACGTCCACATTTTCCCTTTCACTATCGGTTAACGCTTTAGTTCCATCACCCAGAGCCAGATCTAGGTTTCTTATTGCCTCTATCATCTTCTTCAATTCATGTGGTTCGAGACTTGTACGGTGGTCGGGCCCAGAACGATCTTTGCTCAAAGTGAAATGTTTTTCAATTACTGTTGCGCCTAGTGCGGTTGCTGCAATCGAGGCTTCGATACCAATGGAATGATCAGAGTAACCAACAGGGATTCTGAAAATCTCGCGCATCTTGACAATGGCCGTTAGATTTAAGTCTTTCATTGGAGCAGGATATGCGGACGTACAGTGCATAAGCGTAATCATGTCTCGTTGTGTGCCTGCTTTTTCTATGGTGTGAATCGCAATTTCAATTTCATCCAAATTTGCCATGCCCGTTGACATGATTATGGGAAACCCAAAAGATGCGATGTGTCTAAGGTACGGAACATTTGTTATTTCACCAGAAGGGACCTTGAATTTCTTTTGGCCCAATTCGGCTAAAAAGTCGATGCTGTTAAAATCAAAGGCCGTAGAAAAAAATTCAATTCCTCGAGCGCGGGAATGGGCTACCAATTCCACATGATTGGCTTGCGATAGCTCCAATTTCTTCAACAGCTGATACTGTGACTCAGAGTTATTTTCTGTGTCTTTTTGATACTTTGCTGTCATTGCATCCATTGTGACTAAATCTTCAGCGATAAAAGTTTGAAACTTCACCAAGTCGGCTCCGCAATCTGCAGCAACATCAATTAGTTCCTTTGCAGTAGATAAATTTCCATCGTGATTTACGCCAGCCTCTGCTATCACAAGTGTTTTACTCATTTCGGAGTTCCTAGAAAAGTTTCATTGGAATGCAGATTTCTTCTCACATTAACTCCCATTCCTACAACTACGTAATTTCCAATGGTAGTTCCTTCCTTGATGCAACTTCCGCTTCCAAGAAAACTTCCAAGTCCTACGTTGACATCTCCGTTTACGACAGCGCCAGTAGAGATATGACAATTTTCTTGAATTACCACACCGTGTTCAATGATTGCCCCGGAATTAATTATGCAATTTTCCCCTATGACTGCACCAGAATTCACAATGGCTCCTTTCATCACAATGGTTCCCGCGCCTATTGTCGCCTTATGTGAAACAAGGGAGTCTTTGCTAATTATTGAAGGCAAACTAAAGTCTAGGTCTTTAACAATTTGGAAAAGCGTTCTTCGGATTTCTGGAGCTTTTATTTGGCCCAGCCCAATAAAAGCATACTTATATTTACTTGCCAATGCTTCTAAATCACTATCAGATCCTAGCCGTTTATATTTCAACCTACTTTGATTGTGGTCGCCCTCTTCAGTTACAATTCCTACAATTTTGTAGCTTCCAGACTCTTCGATGATATCCGCGCACGAAATTGCATGACCACCACTGCCAATCATAATTATTTTCCTTCGGATCATATTGAGGCACTCATAAGATTCGGGCTGCTTGGTATATTAATAATTCGGCTTGCTAGTGTCTTGGTGAAAACCAAGTCCATTTTTGGCGACCCAGCGTAGGGAATAGAATTACTCAAGATGCTCCAGGCCGGCCTAGTCATTAGTCCAACATTGTTGGTCTCACGTAATATTTCATCTCTTAAGTGTGCATACTCCTGATCAAGCACTAGCGTTTGCAGCCAATAGTTGCTTCTGCACTCTTTCGGCTCTCTTATAAGTGCTACGCCTTTAATATTTGAAAACGATTCGTTGTATCGGCAGAATAAGTCTCTTTTTAATTCAATGAAATTGGTTATTTTTTCCATTTGCGCACAGCCCAATGCCGCATTTAGATTTGGCATGCGATAGTTAAATCCAACCACGTCATGATTAAATTCCCATTTATGCGGGAGTTTCCCAGTCGTCGTTAAGTGTCTAGCCTGCGTTGCGAGTTCTAAAGAATTAGTTAAGATTGCACCGCCGCCGCCCGTGGTCAAAATTTTATTTCCATTAAAACTTAAAGTACCTACGGCGCCAAAAGTTCCCGTGTGACGATCCTTATACAGACTACCTAGGGATTCCGCGGCATCCTCCACTAGTACAATTTGAAACTCGTCGCATAATTTCAATAAGTCGTCTAAGTTCGATGGGTGACCAAATGTGTGCATAGGTACTATTGCTTTAATTCTACGATTAGTAATGCGATTGATACATTCGCCATTCTTGATTTCAGAAATGTTATGTAAATACGATCTTAATTTTTTGACGTCAATTCCCATTGACTCTGATTCTGCTTCTACAAAGTGCGGAATTGCATTGCAATAACTTACCGCATTCGCCGTGGCAATAAAAGTTAAAGCAGGAATCAAAACTTCGTCATTTTTTGAAACACCTACTATTTTTAATGCAACGTGAAGGGCGGCAGTTCCATTTACCGTTGCGATGGCGTATTTTGCACCAGTGTAATCTGCGAGCATCCGCTCAAATTTGCCAACGAAACTTCCTACAGATGAAACGTATGTAGATTCAATGCACTCAGAGAGATAATTAATCTCTGTCAATGAGAAGCTGGGGGCGTGAAGTGGCTGTGGATCCGTTCCTATAGATTCACGAATCGCACTAAGGATATCCTTCGTTAATTTATTTATTTTAGTCATGGCGTTTACACATTATATGTTCCTGTTTTATACTTAATAAAATTTTCAGGGTCTGCAAACCAATCTATCGTCTTAATAAGTCCGGATCTAAATCCATTAATTTCGGTGTATCTAGGCTCCCACAAGAAAGTTTCTCGTGCCTTCTTGTTTTCTGCCCACAATCTTTCTACTTCCGATTTAACTGGGCGCTTTCTCGAGTCGCTAGATACCACATTGATATTAGAATTCATTATTTCCTTGATCAATCCAATGGTTTCTCCTACAGAGATCTCAAAGTTGCTTCCTAAATTGAAGACCTCTCCTAATCCGCCCACGCCCTTAAGTGCCGCGATCATTCCAGATACTGTGTCATCTACATAACTAAAATCACGAGTTGGCATCATTGACCCCACTTGAAGTTCATTGCTACCGGACAATATCTGGGAAATTATTGTAGGGATAATAGCCCTGGCGGACTGCCTTGGACCATATGTATTGAATGGCCTAACTGTCACAACGGGTAGATCAAACGAAGAGTAGAAGGAAAATGCCAATTGATCAGCAGCTATTTTTGATGCGGCATAAGGCGACTGTCCTTGTAGCGGATGATCTTCTTGAATTGGCACATTTCTTGCAGTTCCATAAACTTCACTTGTTGAAATGTGAATTAGGCGTTTTAGATTTTGATTTCTAGCTGCCTGAAGTACATTAAGGGTGCCCTTTACATTTGTTTCTACGTATGAGTCTGGCGCGGAATATGAATAGGGAATGGCTACTAGAGCAGCCAAATGTAGTGCGGCATCACAATTTTTAAAAGCAAGATTAATAGAGTGAAAATCTCTTACGTCACCTGGGATTACTTCTAGATTTTCTTTAATTTCTCTAGGGCTTTCATCAAGCCATCCCCAAGAATTAAAAGAGTTGTACTGAACCAGGGCCTTAACTTTAAAACCGTCTCTGACCAAGGCCTCTGTTAGATGAGAGCCAATAAACCCGTCTGCACCAGTTACTAAAACTACCTGGTTTGACTTTGCGGAAATTATTGACACTTTGGTCCTCTCTTCTCTTTATCAATACTGTCCAAATGTTAGTCCAATGGACGAATGCCCTTTAGGTTACGCCTGTTTGATTCAATATTAGTGGAAAATGTCATGAGTCCTAATTATAAGGATTGCTCGCATCTTAGATCCTGAATTGGCTATTAGTTAAGGACTAGCGATACATGGCTTTCGATTGGAAGTTGGTAGTCAGAAGCAAAAAAATACAAATTGGTTCTACTAGGAAACTTTGTCTCAATTACTTGTACTTTTTTGAAATGCGGCCTCAGAAATCTGGCTAGATCCTCTTTATTATGGAATTCGTATTCATGCTGATGCAAGTGGTGAGACCCATCGTGCCCTTCTTTGATCGTGTACCCGCTTAAAATTCCATTTGGGACCAACCTGGACTTAATGGTAAACATGAGTTCCATTATCTCTGCTTCAGTAAAATGCTCGATAGCGGCATCCCATACGACATTCTCAAAATATTCATTAGGAATGTCTACGCGAATATCACCAAGAATATATTCAATATTTTTATAGGCACATTTGCTTTGAGCTCGCTTAATTGCGGAGTCATCAAAATCTATAGCAACCACTTTTTTTGCCTGCAAAGAATAGAAATGGTACGCCATAAAACCGTCTCCGCAACACAAGTCCAATACTCTTGGCAGTTCCTTATCTGTCATTGCTTGAATTGCTAAACCTGAATAAACGCCTCTTTCCCACATTAGGGAATTACGAGACTTGCTCCATGCATAATGTTGATCGATATAATGATCAAAATATTCAGGGTTGTCTATTCCCCATTCCACTAAAAATTGCAAATGGTGCGCGCCTGAACTAATTTTTCTTGCGATATTTGATAGAGCGCGCGCGATAAACAAAATTGGCGTAGTTCGCTTTAGCAGTCGAAGAATTAGACGAGAAACAGATATAGAACCCGGAGTTTCTTCATACTTGTTAAATAACTTCATTGACAACTCCTACACTTAGTGTGAACTGACTATACTATCCATGGATTCGAAGATAACATCCGACACCCACTAGTCACTTTACTAGGAGCGATTCTTCTACTCATCATTTGAAATAAGGTCTAGCTGACCAAGCAGGACTTGCTCTCTAAACTGTGGCACGAGCTGTTGAAGTTCAGCAAAAGTTCCAATTCCCAAAACCATACCGTTGTCCAAATAAATTATCTGATCAGACTCTTTCACGGTAGAAAGTCTATGCGCAACCAGAAGCGTGGTTACCGATCCTCGCATTGCATTCACCGTTTGCATTACCCCAAACTCTGTTGATACGTCAAGAGCACTCGTTGCCTCATCCAGAACTAAGAAGTTGCAGTCCCGATACAGCGCGCGCGCAATGCCAAGGCGCTGTCGTTGACCACCAGACATGTTCTTTGTAAATGTGTCTGTAAAGTTATTATTTATGTTTGTTGTAAAAATGTCGCTCAATTTGGATTGAACGAGTGCTGTCTGAACTTGTTTTTCGTCAATTGAATAATCCTCCCATTCAAGTGCAATGTTCCCTGACAAATTAGATGAAGAGACATGTGTGAATTGCGGAACATACCCCATTCTTACGCAGTCTATCTCCATGCCCCATGTAACTGTTCCCTCACTTGGGTTTAGAAGCCCAAGACAAATATCTAACAGTGTTGTCTTCCCTGATCCAGACGGTCCAACTATTGCGTATTGCTTACCCTGCTCAAAAGAAATGCTAACGTTCTTGAGGATCTGCTGTCGATTTGAATCATATTGAAAACACACATCCGACAACTTTAGAATTTCATTTTGGGCCATTATTACTTGAGTTGTTTGTTTAGCTGGGCTTGTATGTTCAGCCTGTAAGTCTTTATTCCGCGACAAACTTTCCTTTGCGATCGGTGCGTTCCCTATAGCAGTCAGAAGTAAGCCCTGAATTCTATTCACAATTGGAAGTAAGCGAAAACCCGCCGTGGCAAAAATTACAACGGCTGGAATAATTGAGTCCGGTCCCTCTATCGCCCAAGTGCTCGCAGCAATTACTAAGAAGCCAAAGGCCAGCATCGATTCCATAAAATGCCTTGGTAAGGATGCAACGAAGCCTTGTTTTGCACGAGCAAGAGCAAGTTGGGATCGTTGCGCATATAGGGCCGATTCAAAAGTTTGCGATTTGTTAACCTGAATCAACTTGTTCATATGAAAGAAGTCAGAGAGTAACTCATAGGTCGAATTGCCACTCCTCAAAATTACTTCGCCAGATTTTTGTTGATACTTTGCAAGCACTTTTTGTTGAATGATGGCAATTAATAAAAAATATACAAATGCCACTATTGCAGTTGTTGGTTGGATGAAAAGCACGACAAGTAATATTACAAATCCGCTAATTGACTCAGCAATTGCGGTTACAAAAGACACTAAAAATCCTTGAACAAGCGCTGTTGGTCCCCTATCTATTCTTGTGAAGTAGTCCGTTTCGTTCATCCCAAGCCGCTGAGCCAATTGTGAATCCCTGAGTTCTCGAAATTTCCGTTGCCCTAATTCTGTTTCCTGTCGAGCAAACTCCTTCAAACTAAACCAGGTGGAGAAAGTCGAAAGCAGGCTTCGAACTATGAAAAGGGAAATAATCGCTACGATATATAAGGAAGAAATTGACGTCAATGCATAGCTCTTCCCGTCAATTTCAGGTGTGACTAACACGCGTGCAAGTAGTACGATTGCGAGTGCGTCGAGTGAAGATATGGCAACCAACGAGACTAAAAAAAATACGATTATCCGGCGACCTTCGTGCGTCAACTCTCCCAAAGCCATTTTTGCAATTTTGAATATTTCTAACATCAGACGCACTCCTTAACTTTCGAATGGTCGTTCGGATTGTGACCTGCCCCCAGTTAGTGAGCCAGAATCTTTCTTAGTCCAGGGTTGTTGTGGTGCCAGTCTAGCGTGAATTCCTCTGGTGTTTGATATTTCAGTGTTGAGTGCGGTCGGTGCAAGTTGTAGTGCTGACGGAAATCTTCCGCCATTATCTTGTCTTCCAGCAGCGTTGTGAACTCTTCAATGGCCAGTAACTCATCGCGGATTTTGCCATTGAATGATTCCACGTAGGCGTTTTGCCATGGCGATCCTGGTTCTATGAACACAGCCT
>Ga0209284_10004999_pt1 | contig 14258 bp, 21 predicted proteins | sample FRY03_FD_187211 | JGI IMG/M metagenome (GOLD analysis project Ga0209284, IMG submission 187211) | Freshwater microbial communities from Lake Fryxell liftoff mats and glacier meltwater in Antarctica - FRY-03 (SPAdes) (version 2) | ecosystem: Environmental > Aquatic > Freshwater > Ice > Glacier... | reverse complement strand
AACTGGACCACCGGCAACTGGAACACCGGCAACAGGAACACCGGCAACTGGAACACCGGCAACAGGAACACCGGCACCATGAACACCGGCAACAGGAACACCGGCACCATGAACACCGGCACCATGAACACCGGCACCATGAACACCGGCAACTGGAACACCGGCAACTGGAACACCGGCAACTGGAACACCGGCAACTGGAACACCGGCTACTTTAATGTCGATACACCTGCAACAGTTCGCGCCTTTGGCAAAGACTGCCAGCGCAAAGCATGGGATAATGCAGCCAAGCCGATTTGGATTCGTGACCCGTCCCCTACAACATGGGTTCCTGAATCCGAAATGACCGATCAGGAAAAGGTGGAAAATTCAACATTCAACTCTTGCCAAGGTTATTTGCGGGTTAATGACTGGATGGATGAATGGCGCAAAGCATACGACGCAGCAACGCCGGAAGACATCGCGCTAACCCGCGCATTGCCGAATTTCGATGCCGCGATATTCAGAAAAATAACCGGCATTGATCTTGACGCGCCTGTCAGAAAAAACCCTGCCGAGATTGTTATCGACGGCGCAACCTATGTGCTGAAATCATGACCAGCTACACCTTCACAACATTCATTCAGCGCGGCGATGACGAACTGGAATTGTGCGTCATTTATAGCGTCTCGCCGTATATCGCGCAGACCCATTTGCAGCCAGCAGAAGGTGGTGATTGCGAAATTATCAGCGCACGATGGCAGAAGATATTGCCAGAACCGCTGACCGATGCAGAATATGAAGCGCTGCAAATCGAGTGTGAAGAGCGGGCAGGTAGCGACGAACGGGACGCGGCTGCCGACCATGAAGACTACCTCTACGAACAACACCGTGACCAGCAAATGATGGAGAAATTAGCATGACCGATATACCACAGTGGGCGCTTGATAGAGCCAACGAACTCCACGATCACAACCGTGCTTATTTGGCCCTCGCCCGCTACATCGCAGAGCACGAAACCCAACCAGAAGACCTGCTATTACAGCAGGCCCGCGATATTGCTGCGGATGTTTGTCTTGATGCAGGATATGTAAAACTCTCTGATGCGGTCAGGGACAGTTTTGATGATAATACCCTTGTCGTCAAAGCCGCCCTAGCCGCCCTCAAGGCCCGCGAGCCAAGCCAATGACCCGCGCCCTCGAAATCCTCCGCCAAGCAGGATTGCGCCGCGTTGCAATCGACTTCGCCGCCGTGTCGCTGATTGGGATTAACTTGCTCGGGATTGCGGTGGTGCTGTCATGACCCAGATCTTGTGAGTTAACCAAGCCGACCGGCAGCGGCCCAGACTGCCGGAGAATTTTGAAAGGACTGATTATGTTTGGACTATACACAAAATCACAGATGAAGGCCGCCACGCGCAAGGCATATTCGGACGGATGCGCTGATACGCATAAGCAGGTGGCGCGACCACGGCAGGAAGCGAACAATAATCTCAATAGGCGGTTGAGCATCGCGCTTCAAACCATAGACAACCAGCGCTCAATAATCGCAGAACTAACCATCGACGCCAACAAATGGCGCGCCAAGTTGGCCAAAGACCGCAAATATCACGCCGCCAAACGGGATGCTGCGAAGGTGCCTGCCAAGCTTAAGGCGCGGGCAGCGAAAGAGAAAGAATCGGCATGAACCAACAGCAACAATCGAAACCTCGCTATCCATACGGCGATATGCGGAACAGTTACCGCGAACCAAAGCGCGCTGGTCATTGGTATTATGACGCGGACGGGCAATTGCAGCGGGTTTTGGAAAGCGTGAACTGATGGACAGGGCGCGTGTCACCTATGCAATGGAAATGACCCCCAATGAATAATAACCAAGTAGAACGAACCGCGCAAAGATTGCCGGAAATCTTCAAAAAAGCCCTCTTGAAAGACGGCGTTGAGGGAATTGATGACCTTTCATATAGGCAAACAGATAAAGCCATCCAGTATGGGATTTTGGATGAGTTTGATATTCCAACCCTCTGTAATTTTGAAAACACCGAAGCCGTTCAAGAAATGCGGAAATTGGGAATCACGATGGTTGCCCACGTTTGGAGCAAGCACGGTGTTGAAGTCAAAAAATATCTCAAAGGAAACCACCTGAAATGAATAATAACCACACAGGCCGCGCCGATGATGCGCGCAAGGCAGCCACCCAACAGATAATCCGCGACATGACCCGCGCGAAGGTGCTTTTCCAGCAGCGGGCGGTTGCGGCTGTTTTGGGTGTGCCCGCCAGCAAAGGAACCCCCAATGACCAATAGAACAGAAGCATCCTGCCAATGTCTTGCCGCGTGGATCAACACGGCGGATTGCGTTTGCGGAACGCCGGACGGAACCCCTGCAAGGCTAGATGCCAAAAATCTCGCCTATGCCGGATTATCCCACTTGATTGTTCCTGTAACTCCTACATAATGCCGGAATTATCAGCCGATATCGGTATTCCGATATCGGATTTGGTGCAGATTATAAAAGGGGGCCACCCCCAGATGCATGGCACATGGGTTCATCCGCAGGTTGCCATTAATCTAGGCCAATGGGCATCGCCGACTCAGAAGTGTCCCCGAGCTTTCGATAGACTTTTTCCATAAGGGACCAGCAGGCCAGCCCAACATCTGAAATTGTGCGGCCCAAGTCCCCCTGATCGGCAAATGCGACGATGATGTGGTCTACAACCGAAATATCTTCGTGATCCATGATCTTACGAGCATTCGCAGAAAACGATCTTCCAAGCCCCAGCCTGTCAAGTTCGCGATACGTCGAACCAGCGTCATCGACACGAAATCCAGTCATGTCGCTGGTAACCCTAAGCGTGATAGGAGAACCATCTGGCCCAAACATGGGCAAGCTTACGTAGCTCGTGTGTCCAAAATGGCGAGATGACACAAGGCCATCAACTGCCTCATTGACAGCATCTGCTACGGTTTGAAGTGAGATTGGATTTGAATCCTGTGGTCCCCGCGTTTCCCACAAGCGCCGATAATGGTCGGATATGCGATCATTTTCAATGACTGCGTTCTTGCCTTTAGCATTTTCTAGCATCCTGTTCGCAATTTTCGCTGGACTGTAAGGCATGTTGGTGTCTCCGTTCTCTATATGGTCTTGTTGCGAGAATTTCGCAAGAGGGGAGTTGGGCGTGGCTAGTCATGTATATAGGTCCCAATTGAGAGTAATGAAAGTAGCTAACCCCGCAGCCGCTCGATCTCGCGGTCGATATACCAACGCGCCTTTTTCAAGTCCTGGGCTGCATCGCCCTTTAGGCCAGCGCGCCAAATATATTTTATGGCATTGCCAAGGCAGAAGTTGAAGTGTTCAGTTATCTCGATGCATTCGGAGCCGGAAGGGTGCGCCTGATAATGTGGCGGGGATATTGGGTCAATCATCCGATATGTCCTCAATCTGGTGCTTGAGTAAGTCCTGTTCAGCCCGGTCGAACCATTCCGCAATGATGCTGCCATGATCGAACGCCCCGCTTAAAATGCCCTTTTCGACAGCCCCGCCCCATTGTTTCGATGCAACCAGCATTTCGCGGGCTTTGTGGACGATTGTTTCGCAGGGTAGGGTCATGCTGCCTCCAACATTTCGACGCCACAACGGACGCGGCTAACTTCGCCATACATTTTGTGATAAACAATTGCCTTCATATCCCGCCCAGCCCGATAACCTTCGTATCTGTGCCAAGCATCGCCAGCGGCAAGCGTCCGGTGTGTTTCAACCGTGCATCCTACTAAATCCTTTAGAACTTGGTCATGATGAAAATGCCCACAATGCCAAACGCGAAACATAGAAGCGGCCCAATCAACCGGCGCATCATTCGCCATAATCAAAGGAAGGTCTTTTAGTTTCGCGCCGTCTCCATGCGTCGAGCCAATCAACACCTTACCGAAACGATAGAAATAGAACCCGCTTGGTGAGTCTGAAACATCAACCCGTGCATTGTCGTGATAATATGCTGCAACTGCGATTGTGAGCATCGCCGCTTGGTGCGGGTCATGGTTGCCGCGATTATTCCGCACAAGAACCTTGCCGTGTTTTTCTAGTAGGCGGTCTATGCATCGTATCATGGCGCGGAAACCGATGCTGGCAATCTTCGAGAACCGCCCATCGACGTCCAGCACATTATTGCCGCGAGGTGTTCTGTTTGTTCCGTTGTCTGCATGAAAATAATCACCCAAGTTAAGCAACAATGCCACGCCGGTCGAAGGCGTCATGGACGCTAGGCGGTCAACAGCATTAAACGTGAGCCGCTCCGCAATCTCTAGGTCGAAGTCTTCGCCCGTTTCCATTGCCCAACTTAAGAGGCCAAAATGGGGGTCCCCCATCGGGATGACGGTCAATAGGTCTTCATCTGTATATTTTGGCGCGGGCGTCGGCTTGGATAATCCCTTAAGCTGCACCACTACATCATTAGCCGCCTCAGTGAATGCTTCCCATGCCTGCTCTTTGGTTGGTTCGCTGATAAGCCAGCCACCCGCCGCGTTGCCGTCCTTGTCGAATCTGGCACTATGCCGCTTAACCGCGTAGCCGTCCGGCGCACCGCCTTTCATGTTTGATGATTCCGGCGCATAACCAGACTTCGCCGCAGCCGCCTTAATCTGCCTGAACATCCGGCGATAAATAGTTCCTGCTCCATCCCATTTCAGGAGGCGGCAAGCGTTGGCAACATTGCCGTTGCAAATATCAACAGCCCTGACCAGTTCCTGCTGTTTTGCGGTGGTGCAGAACTCAAGCAGCTTGTCATAATCCATCAGAAAATGCCCAATAGTTTTTTCCGAGGCTTGGCGGCATTATATCGGCGCTCGCATTCACCAAGGATATGCAGAGTGTCGGCGTTGCGGTTGTTTGATTTTACAAGCTGGCCGGTCTGAGCAACACCGAACGACTGCCATGATTTAGCCTCTTCAAAATCGGTATCGCCTTCCGCTGGCAACGGGGCTGATGGAACGGGCATTTGCCAGCTATCCGGTATATATCCAAAGCAGCTAACATCCGCTCGGTTTAGGATTGTCGTGCATCCGGCAGATAGCAGCACGAGCGGCAGCACCGCTAACTTTAGCATCAGTCGCATTTTCAATTTCCCTTTGTGTTTCGGCCACGAGGTCGTCCAGTGAGGCGTTTTCTTCGGCATTGGCGATCACGGTAGCCGCAACGTCCTTTGCTGTCTCAGTGGCCGCTACAGCCTCCCTACCAGCCTGCTTGCCCTGTTCCCCCGCCTTGCGCCCGTCAGAGCATGATTTGACGCTTAAAAGCACTACAGCGACCAGAATAGCGGCCATGATTAGCTTGGCGGCAAGTGTGGTGAGGAATTTCGGGAGCATCACTCAATCCCCAATCCAGCCAGAAACCCGATAGCCGCGCCGATCGCAACCCCGACCGCGAACGGCTGCCAGTTGCGCTTGCCGAATATCACGGCGCGGTCGATGTATTTTGCTATGTCGTTCATTGGTCGGATTCCTTTGTCGGGATCGGATCGTCTACGGGCTGGTCAATCGTTACTGTGCGGTCGTCCAGCATTGCGGTTTTGTCCTCGCTGCCTTTGGATGAACTAAAGCGGTTATTGATGACCGTGCCACCCCAGCCGAGAATGAGGCCGAGCGCGAATATAAGCGTATCCTCATTCCCCTCTGGTATTTCGATACGGAGGAGTGCTGCCACGATACCTATCCCGCCAGCGATTGGCAGCAGCCCGACAACATGATCAAACCATGTTCGGCGGGTAATCACACCAACCCCCGATACATACGCTCTTCGAGATTGCGGCGATTGACCAGCCCCGCCATTTTCTTGCCGTCATTGAATACCCATCGCCGGAACTGCAAAGCGGTAGCCTCATGCTCTTTCGCCAAATGCTTTTTGAGCAATGTCGAATTGCGGAGGCCAGACGTTCCGATGTTGTAACCGAAGTGAACCAGCGCATCAAACTGGTCTTGCGTCGTTGGAGTGTTGCCGATCATCTTTTCGATCTGGTCTTCAAGATTGCGGACATATGCGATCAGCCATTCAGCCGCTTGCAATTCCGTCCAGACAGTGCCTTTCCGGATGCCTGAACCCGTCGCGCCATAGCCGACCGTCCAGGGTGTTCCGTCACGGCTGCCGGGGTCTGGATAAGCATTGGAGCGGAACTGCTCGCTGTCCTTGAGGTGCTGGATGCCTTTCTCCGACATATCATAGCGGCCTGTTGCGCGAGTGGCTGGCACTGGCAGCGGGTCAAAATGATCGGACGCAATCAGCGCCGCCTTAATCATCTGGACTTGCCGTTGGTTCAGCGGCCCCGCAATGTTGCGGATCGCGGCAAATAGCGGTGTGTCGTTTGCTAATGGCATATCAGTCTCCTATCCATTATCGCCGCGCCCGTTCTTCTTTGGCCAGCCCAGCCAGAAATTCGACATTGGCGTCGATCCGTTCAATCTTGGTAGATATGGCGTCAACTTTTGGCTTCAGTTCCGCGATGTCTTGCGAGTTTTTATCAACCTGACCGTACATAACCCCTCCGGTAAATATGCCGACGCAAATTGAGATAGCCAACGAGCCTATCGCTATCCATTCGGTTATTGTTAGCGCAGAGCGAACTGTTTTAATCGTGTCAGCCATATATCAATAACCCTTGCTTTCTTCGCCAAGCGGTCGCCATTTTTCCAGCTTTGCCCAGTGTTTCAAAACATACTTTTCCGCCGCTGGTGCTTTGGCTTGCAGCTTTGCAATCATCGCCTCGATTGACGGGTGCGTGTCTTTTTTCAAATATCGGTTAGTGATTATTGCAGGATCGATCGGCTCAATATCTTTGTAAAAACCCTTCTGGGATATGTAGCTTGCATCGCGCCGCACGATCGATCGCGCCTGGATGCGATACTCAAACTCCATCATCTCAGGAGGTCGCTTGTAAAACAGTTTGATTGCTGCAATCTCAATCGCCTGCCCCATCGTCTCGCGCCGTTCACGCATGAATTTAGGCGGGACAAGGCCAAAGCTATTCAGCGCAATCCATGCAATCGCAGCGACCGAATACATGGGCTGGCTCCCTGCGAAAGCCGCCACGGCGATAGCAATCGCAGGGAGCCAGAACCAAGCCATAAGCCGAGCGCCTTCATATGTTTCCTGCGCTAAGACAGCCGCGAAATAACGAGTGCCGGTTGCAATCTTGACGCCAGTTGGGCCGTTCCAAGCCTGCTCACTCTTGCGGTTTTCGATGATTTTAATTGGTGGAAAGTTCATCTGCTGGGACATCCTCCTTATTAACTTCACCTGTTGTGTTTCTGGGTTCGGTCATAATATAATCACGCCGACTTCCGTCAGTGTAAGGGATTGCCTGACTGCTTTAATTGTGTCGTTCATGGTGTAATCCTGACGCGCCGCTGTCGGCTTGATTTCGTAACATAGATTTTATCCGCTTCGATCGTCATGGCCTCGTCCTTCCGGGCGCTGTGGCTTGGCTAGATGCCATCACAACCTCTGCGTTTGAATGTGGTAAAACTCGCCCGAGACGAAGAACTTGCCTTCGCTGCCAGACGCCCGCGCGATCATCACTTCGCCCCGAGATACCGAGAATGTCGCAACGTCGGTGCCGCCCATGAAGGAGGCAACGAGGCCGTGAGTGATTGAGGTGAATGTGATGTTGTCGGTGCCGAGTGTCGCGGTCGATGAATTGAAATGCCGGTTGGTGCCGGTTCCAGCCGCCCCGCCCGTCACCCCGACTGCAATACCCCTGATTTTTTCGCTGGTGTCGGCGTCCGCAGCACGAACCCATGCGCCCGCAGCACTGACATAAAGCCCGTTTTCCTTGGCGTCGGTTTGGTCCTTGACCAGCACCCGGCTTGCTGCAGTCGTCAGCCCGTCAATCGTTTGCTCGCCTGTTAGGGAGATGTTGGCGGTGGTAGCGACTGCTACGTTAATAACCCAATTGAGCAGGTTCGGGGGCGCATTTTTGAGCGCCAGCAGATAAGAGCCAGCGACGACTACATCGCCGGTCCGGCGCATCGCTTTAACTTCGACAAAGCCACGCCCGAATGCAGCTATTCCGGTCGAGGTTGGCGAGGTTCCAAAGACGTTTGCGCGCACCTTGGATATGCCGAAGCCAGAGCGGGTTTCGGAAAGGAAGTTTTTGACTGTGATACCCGAAGCCGCATCAACCAAATCGACCTCGCAAGCGGTCGCGTGCTTGTTCATATTGACGACCACGCTCGAACTAAGATTGCCCCCCACGATCTTGAATTGGTTATAGGTAGAGCCGCCTACAAATGCGTCTGTCTGCGCCGCACCCTGAGTGCTCAAGCTGGGCTTAATAATTTCGGCGCGGGTGATGATCGTGTTACCGCTTTCTAGATACACGTTCGGTCGGTCCAAGACCTCGCCGTTTTGCTCAAAGTGTGGGGATTGAATTGTTGCGCGGACCCGCTTCAGAAACATTCCGCCGCCGTTGTTCCCTTCAAGCGTGATGCCGTTGAAAGATATCTCGCTATTACTGTCGCCAGTGTTCGAGTAGTAAAACGCCCACTCGCTATGGTTCGATCCGCGAAAGCCGGTGAATACCGCCCCATTACCCAGAGAATTGCCGACCATATAAACGCCATACGGCGCAACCGACGTTTTGATATTATCAAGGGTCGCTGAATAAACATAAGCCCGCGAGTGCCAGCAGGCAAAAGTGGCTGAAACGAAACGAAGGTCTCTGAAAATAGAGCCTTGCTCAAGCCCATCAACCTGATCGAAACAGGCTGTCGCTAGATTGTTGCCGTCGATGCCGAAGCCTTGCAAATTGCAAGCAACGACGCTGCTGGGGCCGTCCATTTTAATAACGGACGCAACAGCCGTCTGCGCTTTGAAAATAGTCCTGAAAGGTCCTGCACCCCTGATGCCGCCGCCAGTATAGACTAGCTCTTGAGACGTTGGATATGTGCCCGAAGGGGCAAGCAACTCTGCACCTACACTTGCCACATAGGTGAGGGCGGCTTGGATATAGGGGCCGGCATCGAATGTGGACGTTCGCGCTCGGATTGCCGCGTGTTCGGCTTGAGGTATGAAATCAAGGACAGAGACAATATCGCTGCCCTTGCTTCGCAGATCGCGGGGCACCGCCCCCGATGCGTCTTGCCGGAATCCCACCAACGTCGCACCTTTACCTGCGTCGGTGGATGCGAGGTCGGCGGTGGATGCCAGCGATGCCGCGACAGCAGACCCACCAGCGGTGCGCTCATAGCGAGTATATGTTTCCGGCGTAGTGCCGATTGCAACCCGAAAGAATTGGCCTGTCGTGGTGGCGGCTTCACCCGCTGCTATGCTGGCATAAGCAGGGCCGGAAAATTCCTCTGCAAAGTCAGCGTTTGTGGCCGAAACACCACCCCAATATTTAGACCCTCGGGAACCCACCGCACCACCTACAACATCGGTGGCGGTGTCGTCATTTGCATAGCGGGATGCTAGGGCGGCTGCTGCAGCCGCTTCTCCCGCCTTTGTAGTTGCGGTTACGGCAGCAGCAAGCGTCTCTGCTGACGCCTCAATCGTAGTTCCTGGGATAAGGGGATCAATAGCATCGCCGATTGCACCGCCCACGCTATCGGTCTGCACAACGCGATATGTTACAGTTGAATCCAGATAGATGTCTGGATATTTGCCCGCGCTATTGGCAACCACCGGATTTGACAGTTCTGTGGTTAATGATACATTTGAATAGATTGGAGTTTTGGTGGTTGTTGTGGTCAGATAGAAATACAGACGTCCGCCAGAGATCGCCACCCCTGTGTTAGAGAATGCCGGGACGAATGCGTTATAATATAGTTTAGCGGACATTTTATTTACCTCATAAAAAAATGGGCTGTAAATTGCCCTTGGTTCTGCTATTTGTGGATTGTGAGATTTTACGCGATTATTGCTGCACCATTTTTTTGGTGGTTTTCACCTGTTTTTATTTTCGGAGTCTTGGGCTGCTGCGCGGCCTGTGTTGTCGTTCGCTGCCTTGAAGATAGCGTCCCGGAGGATGTTGATCTCTGACGCAAGTGCAGGCTCTGCCTTTGCTATATTGCCGAGTTGCGCAAAGTGCTTATCGATAGCTGCTTTTCTTGTTGTCTTTGGTGCGCTCAAAATCCATTTTGATATTCTGGGAGACATAAGGAGATTTGCTGAAACAGCGTCCTTCACCAAAGCACCCGCAGCTATTGCAGCGCCACCTACTGCGCTAGATGCCCCGCCGCCAGCGATTGTTCCGCCAATACCAAGCGCCCCTCCTAGCCATTGGCGGTAATCCCTTGCTGCCGTAGCCACGCCAGACCGAGAATGGTTCAGCTGCCCATAAACGCGGTTGTGTTCAGTGGCCAACATCACAAGATTGTCGATAGATTTCGATCCTTCAACCCCGAAGACCGTTTCTCGAACTTGCTTAGGCATTTTCTCAACATGGTTCAGAAACTGCGCTGTTGTAAACTTGCCCTTGTTATTTTTACCAAGGGAATCCGCAAAGGTTGCTGAAACGTCTGCTGCCTCTTCTGGTGATAGCGTTGCATAGAACCGGAGCAGCCCTTGAGAGTCTCCCCCCGGCTTTGCCATTGCCATAAACTTCTTGAACACGCCTTCGCTGGATAGGTTAGAATTGCGCTTCCCGATTACCTTTTGCAGCGTCCCGTTGATATATTCCATCCGCGCTCGGTATGATTTGTCGGCTGCGTCAAACGCCTTAGCAGCAGCTGGCTTACCTTGGGCTGTTAGCCCTGCCCGTATATCATTGGCAGCAGCATCCATGACGGAGAGAACGCGCGCCTCACTTTCCCCGAACACCAGTTCGCCGCGAGCGATTTTCTTGCGAAGCGTGGTTCTCATCCGGCGCAAACCGCCTACACTAATATCTTTTGCAAAGTCTTCTTTTAGCCCATCAAGGAATTTAATTTCTGCCGAGTTTGTGTTAGGAGTTTCCGACAATTCTTTGATCGCCGCCTCAACCGTGGATGTTGCTTCTTTCGGTGCAATCTTTGCGCTTCCAGCCAATTTTTCGGCACGGCCATATTTTACCGCAGCCGCCTTGCCTGTTTTATCAATATTGCGCTGCGCTGCGTTCGTTATAACATTGCCGCCCGTAACTTCATCTAATCCGGTGCCATCACGGCCCAATCGTTTCACGCCAGCCTCTATCTCGGAATTGACTTTACCTAACGCACGATCAACGATTGGCCCGCCCGTAAGAGTGGCCTGTGCGCCCGTAACCTTGTTTTCCAAAGCAGGATTAGCCATTGCACGATTTACCGTGACATTCTCCGCCTTTCCAGCAGTTGCCAAGGCATTAACGCGGTTGCTAAGGCCAGCCTTGTTGGTTGATTTGGCGGCTAAGGCGTTTCCAATTTTCTGCCCCGCCGCGCCTATCGTCCCGCCAGCAGCCGCCCCGACCAAAGCGTTTAGCGTTGATCCTCTGGCCCCTTCGCCATATCCAAAACCGCCGGCAGCTCCGTAAGCAGCGCCAACCTTGGCGGCGCTTCCTACAGATTTAATCACACCACCCGGTAAGAAAAGACTGCCGCCAATTTCCGCAACATCACCCGCCCAGCCTGTGCGTTCGTCGATACGGCGCTGCCGCTCTCTGGCTATGTCTCTAGACTGAACATAGCCACCACCAAAATTGCCACCCTTAATCGCTTCAATCATACCACCTGAGAGGCCGGATATTTCATCCCCGAACCCAAGTGTAAGTCCCCTCTTCATGCGGTCGGTAATACCACCCTGCCCTAACAATTCGTCAAGCCTGTCCGCGCCATCGCTGATTTGCTTCTCTGCATTGGCATTCAACTGGTCCGCAGAAATAGGATTGCCGTCTGCGTCAAAGTATGAGCCAGTGTCTATTTCGACCAGATTACCGTCTGGCCCATAGAATCCGACAATCACACCGTAACGCTCAACCTTTTCGCCGGGTGTGCCGGTCTGTGGGCCGCTGGGGACATCGACGGTTAATGGCTTACTTCCGCTCGCTGCGTCACCAGCCAACCGTCCAGCAGATGATGTAAGCCCGTCTATAGCGCGCTGCCGAGCTTCTTTCTTTTGCTCAATAACTGCAACGCCGTCGCCAGGTTGCGGGAAATAGAGATTAATCGCTGTGGCGATTTCATTTTCAGGGATTGCAGCACCGGAGTCTGACCTCAAAACCGCGCTCACAAATTCAAGTTCGGCAGCATCGGCCTGCTGCCGTGCGGAACTGTTGCCTATGACGGAGGGAAGCTGATTAAGAATACCCGGCGCAGTTGATTGCACTGCGTCTCCAACATACGAACGAGGCCCAATATTCAAGCTATTGTATACCTCATTCGCACCAATGGCGCGGCGGAAAAATGCGGCGTTCTTGCGTTCACCTTCGCTGGCCTGCGCAGTCGGGCCAGCATCAAGTTTTTGCTGTTTTTCCTGAATATCCAACTGCTTTTTTTGAATATCCAAAGGCCCCTCGGCAAGCGACTGCTGCTTCTGTTGATTAGACAGAGCATCACCCTGCGCCTCAGCAGGCCGTTGCGGCGCGACCTGCTTTGGCTGCGTCCGGTAGATCGTCGGTGCTGCCTGTTGTGCAGGCTGTCCGCCGCCAAAGAGTCCAGTAATGCTAGGATCTGTGATTTGTGGCATTTATTGACCCCTTGGGTTATCGTAAACAGCGCCGTTTATCAGGAAATATTGCTTGCCGTCTGGGCCGGTCTGGACCTCATCAACCACAGAAAGCCCTTGGTTCTGGATATACTGGTCAACCTGATTCTGATTGCCGCCCATAGACCGCTTGATAGTGTCTATTTGTTCCCGCGTCACATAGGTGCCTTGTGGCTGCCCCTGCTGTCCCTGCGGCTGCTGCCCGTTCAAAGCCCGCAATACATTTTCGCCCGATGCATTTTTGGCAAATGCGGTTGCATCATTCGGGACATACCCAATAGACGGCTCAGCGCGTTCCATGCTGTTCATCAGTTCGCCGGTCTGGGCAAGTATCGCCTCGCGTTCACTAAAACGGCCTAGATATTGAGCACCTTCCGGCCCCAATTGCCGAACAGCCGCGTCAAACTTCTCTGGCGTATCTGCCCATTCGACAAGCTGGCCGATGGCCTTCAAGCCTTCCTTGGCCTGTTCACGCGCATTGCCTTCCATCTCCAAAAACATAGGAGCATCGAAATAAGCTACCTCTTTACGAGCCTGCGCGTTGCCGGTCAGTGCATCGCCAACCGTCCGCTGCTGCTGCGCTTTCTGACGCTGTGCCTGGATCGCCTGATATGCCTGCGGATTGTATTTAATCAGGTTGGTAACGTCTGCATTGGGATCAGCAGCCAGCGCGGAAAGTGCACTTTTGGTTTCCGACTGCGCCCGATCTTCTGCGCCTTGACGAAATGCGTTTGTAAATTGCCCGCCAACATCAACCGGGCGCAATATCCCAAAATCTACATTAACTGCCACCAGCGTTCTCCCGTTCTGCTATTTCACGTTCAACAGCCTCAAGCCGTTCTTTATAGCCCACCCGGCCAACACACTTGGCGCGGATTTGGCGCAATTCCTCTAGTGTTTTCATTAGTATATTCCGGGCAGCCCATTGGATTGCTTCACGACATTGCCCGATCCACCAAATATCGTCCCGCCTAGCTTACCGAAGCTGCTACCTATCTGGCCGAACATATCCGCATTTGCCTGCCCCCTTAATAGGGCGGCATTTGCAGCAGCTGTTCCGGCGCTGTCATTGTTTGCGCTTTGCTGGCTGACAAAGTTATTCCCGACGCCAGCCAATGCGGACGCGCCCTGTAATCCAATGCCCTGCTGATTGCCGAGATATCCCATGTAATTGCCAAATTCATTCGACGCCATGTTTTGGTTATAGTTAGCGAGCGACTTGACCGCTGCGCCCGACCGAGAAACGCCGCGTCCGCCGCTTGCCGCATTAAGCGCGTTCTGGCCTTCGCCGAGACGAAACTGATATCCGGTTGAATTTCGGAACACGCCAAAGGCGTTTTCTTGCTGCTGTTGCGCGCTGCCCGGACCTTGCGCTGGTTGCGCCGCCTGTGGCTGATTTTGTGCAAACATGGGCGTTGCTTGGCTTCCATCCATATTAAACGTGCCGCCACCAAAACCGCCTATTACTCCGGGAAGGCCAGAAAATCCGCCGTTGTCAGATCGTGGTTCTCGCCAGTCAAATCCGCCTTGCCCGTTTTGGTTGAAACCGCCCATCATGGGGTTTGTCGGCGACTGGGAACCCTGACCCGGCGCAAATTGGTTTTGAGGCATCTGCGGTGATGGCTCGGGGCCACCAAG
>Ga0209284_10004998_pt1 | contig 14261 bp, 8 predicted proteins | sample FRY03_FD_187211 | JGI IMG/M metagenome (GOLD analysis project Ga0209284, IMG submission 187211) | Freshwater microbial communities from Lake Fryxell liftoff mats and glacier meltwater in Antarctica - FRY-03 (SPAdes) (version 2) | ecosystem: Environmental > Aquatic > Freshwater > Ice > Glacier... | reverse complement strand
TTGATGTACTACCATTTCTAAAATTAAAAGCTGCACTACCGACCACAGGTGTCGAGGGATTACTCCAATTAATATAAGCACTATCTCCAAATACCCAATGATTGTTATTAAATTGAGCCCTTAATTCAGCAGAGGACGACAGAAGCAATAGAATTGCTATCGTTGTTTTAATCCTATTCATATTAACGGGTTATTATAAATGTTCCATTAAACCAATTCTCGTCTACTCTTGCTTTAGCATAGTATAATCCGGTTGTTAAAATTGAAGTATCAATTATATCAGAATTATGAACTGAAAATATTTCACGACCTGTTATGTCAAGAATAATAACTTGGGAAATACTTATTTCACCGGTATATTTTAATCTAACATACTCGTTCGCCGGATTGGGATAAAGTAATAGTTTGCCTATTACTTCCTGTCTGTTTGGTTGCATCATCCTTGCAGAAGAAAGTTCACCATCATGAACTTCTAGATTTAACATATTACGTGCAGCAAATACGGCATGTCCCGCTGTTAAGGGGTGGTCATACGCAATCGCATTTAATTCATCTAAATTTGAACTTGAAAGACTTGTATCTCCATAAAGTTGTTGTTTTATGTACAGCCTGTACACCCGTTTGTAATTGTGTTCAATTGTGTTTGTGTCAGTAAAATAATTTAAAAGCGTATCTGCTTCAATGAATAACCTTTCAGACAACAAAGTTTCCAGTGAATCTATTTTGTTGACATTACTTACCAATACTTCGTTGTAGAATCTTACAAAGGAGGTGTCGCTGTCATCGTCCATAACAATTAGAGTAGGGTTTTTTTTCAATATACTAAACGCCATTTGCCTCGCATTATATCTAAACTCATCGTAAAAGTCATCAGGAAAACGGGTTGAATCGGCTACAATGCCTCCAAAGGTTTCATTGCGAATGCGAAGGGTTAGTGGGAGGCCTGAATCTTCTTCTTCTGAAGTAAAAGATGTTAATAAGCATTCACTATCGTTAGAAACTGTTCCCGTTAGGTGGAATGGAGTCAACGCAAAAATTGTAAGTGGATGATCCGGAAATTCAGGATCGCTGGTCAATGTCTTATCGTGGCACCATTTTAATCCATTAGAAATGTAACCAGTTATCCTGTTTGTAGTACTTGCGCAACTACTGCAATTCCATACATTTCTCATTACATTACCATCTCCAGAGCCAAGAGGATTCTCCGTTCCAACGCTTGGCCCTATGTATGGATCGGTATCAAGAAATATCCCTTCATCAAAGTCTTCAAATTCATTTTGGTAAAAGGAATTGATAATTGAGTTTCCTGTAACATGCATGCCAATTCCAAGTTTTGTAAATGTATTTTGTTCGATACATGACATTGGAGAATCACTTAATCTAAGCCCGGTAAGACTTGATCCAAATGTGCCTTGTTGAAAATTGGTAGCGTTTTCTATGTTGTTTGCATCCGAAATTTTTAATTCACTACAATTCTCTACCCAGATTCCCAAATGGGGTTGATTAGGAGCCGCATCAAGATTAAATAAAATGGAGTTGGTTTTCAATTTCACTTTTTTAATTTGAGATAAATGGATTCCAATTCTCGGTTGATCTGAATTTGTAGATGATCCGATTGTATTTAAACTGATTTCAGAATCATAAAGTCTTAAAGGATAAGTTCCATATACATTAATTGCCGTCCCTTCAAAATTAGTAGAACCTGAAAACAAAGCATCATAAAAAGTATTTTCATGAATATATAATTTTCCTATGGGTGAGGCAATATCAATCCCGTGTTTGTAATCATAAAATTTATTTTCATCTTGAATTAAAATTTCTTTTCCACCACTATTCTCAATTTTAATACAATATTCAAGAATTCGGTCAGCTAATGTACTGTTGCCAAATATGTTTTTGTAAATGTAATAATTCATTTCGCCTTTTCCCATTAAACCATTTTGCGATGTTATAAAAGTATTTGTGCCGTTTGTGGTTCCATCTCCTAAAGTTATTTTTCTATTGGTAAAATCAAAGTCGGATGTGGCATAGATGCTTGTTCCCGAGGTTGAAAATGCTGGATCATCTATTATATCATGAAAATCGGTATTCATAATTTCTATATTTGCATTTTCAGCATAAATTCCATAGAGCGAATTTTGAATGTCGTTCTCTTCCCCGGTTGCAGCCTTACCGATATACATTTTTTCTGTTTCGTTCAATTTTATGGCAGCAAATTTTTGCATTCCTATATAGGGAGCAAGCAATGGGTCGCTCATGCTAAAGGTACAATTTTTTATCAAGACATCCGTATTTTTATAGCTGCTTTTGGAATATTTTTCAATGAGAACATCTACATAATTGTTTTCAAAATCACATTTTTCAATTTGAAAAGGAGAATTTCTTCTTAATACGAGGGCGTTTTTTGCTTCGCTGATGTGGCTGTTAGTAGAGTTGAAATCGGTAATTTCCAACTCCGGCTCCGTTGTAGTCTGATCATAAATATCGGCATAGATTCCGTCCCACATGTTTACGCCGTCGCAGGATTGAATAGTACATCCTTTTAGTTTTAACGTCGCTCCTCCTCTAACTTTAATAGAAGCATCAGGGCCTAGATGTAGTATGCAATTTTGCAATGTAATAATTCTTCTATTTTGGCTCCCTACAGGAGTTTTCCGAATCCAAAATTCGCCGTTGATGCAAATTGTTGGAGCATTTGCCAATGCTGTAATTGATAATTCACCGCCGGATATTGGAGATATAGTAAATTTAGGATTTTGAGGATCAGTCGCATTGGTTAGCTGTGCCAAATCAATCAAATCCTGCTCATTTGACACATTGTAAATCGGTTCTACATTAGTTAATGGAATTTGAGGTTCTTGATGTGGATTTAATGCGATTCCTCCGCTACAAGAACAACATCCAACAACATTTACTGTGATTTCATCTATAACTGGACATACTTTCGTGCTATAGTCTTGCGTTTCTGACCAAACTTCCACTCTATAAGTATACGACCCTACCCCTAAATTGCTAATTGTAAAATCTGTTGTTGTTTGATCTGAGACCAGAGTAGTGCTATTTCCTACGTCGATTAGACTATAATGTAATGTGCCACCATCTACTAAAGATGATGAAGTCGTATTAGCACGTAAGGTATAATCGTCAGTAGCACAGACCGTAAAATCATCACCCAAATTAACACTTTTTGGACCTCTGTCGAACTCAATACTATTACTACTTGCCCAGCACTGTCCATCAAATACAAAAACTTGGTAGGCTTCTGTTGTGAGTAAGGAATTGCTCAGTACGATATTTTTTTGAAAAGGATTGTTATCCGTTATGTGCTTATCGGGCACCCAAAGGTACGTGTATTCATTATAAATATCACTGCTTGTGGTACTAATATCTGCGGTAAGTATGATGTCCTCATCTGCACACGCAGGGAGATCAATTCCTGATGATATGGATGCGGTTACACTCATTGCGGGGTGAATAATTAATGATACAGGGTCGGAAGTGACACTTCCATCAGTTGCAGTTATATTGTAGGTGCCTGCTGATAAGCTAGTGGGAAGTATGAATAATGAATCACTACTGCTAATATTATGCGATGGCGTAAGATTTAATGTAATTGTAGCATTATGATTAGCACCCTGTACCAATACCGAAGTTTCTGTTCCTTCGCAAATAACATCATCGGTTAAACGAACAGTGATCGTACTTGGATTTCGATAAATAATACGAGTTAATGAGTAGGGAGGAATGTTCACAACACCTGATGGAATATTTGTCTCTGGTGAAGCCAATAACTTATCAAAAGCATTCGTACTTGTGCTAACCACCTCACCTATTCCTGCAATTGGATTTCTGCAATTAAGCTGAACTGCGCTCAAATTTGTAAAGCAATTTATTCCGGTACTCATGTTCACTAAACTACATGGATTGTTAATTACAAAATTTTTATTGCTTAAATTTAATATTATCGCCTCATATCCTTCATCTTTCTCAAACGACCAACCATATAAATTCAAATGATTGCTGATTTGGTAATTCCCATTGTTGTAATATGAAATATTTCCAATGGCTGTAGCATCATTGCTGAAATCTATACGATGACCTGTGACATTAGTGCCACGTAATGCCAGTGCAATTTCATTCAGTGCTGCGCCCGAGGCTGTAAAACCATATTTCTCGGTGTTGTAAGTTGAAGCATTGATTATATTATAAGGCAATTGACCACTGGATAAACCTGAAAAGCCATTGGCTGATTCAAAAATATTTCCAAATACAGCATCAGAAGTCATAGAATGTGAACTCAAATGAGCAATTAACGGAGATTCTAAAAAGCTCAAGGTTTGTATGGCATTAAATAATCCATGCGCCCAGGTTCCAACATTCTTGCTATTGTCATCAATCATGTTGTATTCTGTTATCCATACTTCCATTTCCGGACTCAGGCTACTACTTACATTCTTATTTTTAACAGCCAAAAGTTCATCTGCTTCGAGTCCATTAAAATAATCAAAGGGCTTTACAAACATTTTTCCAATATTTGAATTATTCACTCTTGTAGTAATAGGTTCATTTAATCCACTATCATAATAAGTATGGATGGTAATGGCATCTGGACGATTTGCCCCTGTGTTAATTTTTGAGAGAATTACATGTAACCACAAGCTTCTACGACCGGGTGAAGAGGCTTCTCTAGAACAACCTATGACCGATACTTTTGTTTGACTGAAAGGAATAATGCTTTTAAGTTTATCGCAAAATAAATTGGCACTTGTAATATAATTAAAGCTAGAAGGAAAAATTTCTTTGTACTGTTCATCCCCCAAATAAAATTCATTTCCTAGCTCAATGTATTTAACCGGAAGGTTTAATTCACCGGCTCTATACAGACTTGCTAATTCATAATTGAATGAGGAAGTCAAATTATTTAATTGATAAATGGGTCGCCCAGCAACAAAATCATTACTGGTTTTGAAATAGGACATGGCATTTACAAATTCGCCGTTTACTTTAGCAGGCAGTGCCAATTTTTGAGAACTTTTATCGTAAAACAAATTGTTAGGCAATTCATTTTCGGGAATAAACCAGCCTGTGCGCCAGTCCCAATAATTACCATAAGATCCACCATTCAAGCGAAGGTTGGTGACCGCTTTATTCTTTAGTACTTTAATGTTTAACGAATTGTCGTTTAAATCATGCCAATATTGACCACTTGCTAATATACTAGCCCCATTATAACCTAAATAGTCTTCAGAAATAGTATGATTCCAAGTCTGATCGCCAGCTAAATTTAATGTTGGATTAATTGAAATAATATTTGCTAATCCGGGAATAGGTCCCAAACCCCAAGCGAATGAAGAATAAGAAGTACTTACTACAGCGCTTTTCATTTTCCCGGCTAAAACATTTCCGTTCATTTCTGAATTTCCTAAACTTTTCCATGAGGTTCCGTTCCATGTACACACTATTAATCCACTTGTATCATATAAACTACAACCTATACTGTCCCAATTCAAATAAACATAAACATTACTAGTTCCGATAGTTCTAATTAAATTCCAATAACTACATGTGCTCAATAAGCGAATAGTGCTATCTGTGTTAGTTCCATAATCTTGATTTTTTAAAAAATACTGCGCCTTAAAAGCATCGGAAACATTGGCAGGTGCCGAAATTTCAATGGGTTGATAGGATAATTCATCCCCCACAGGAAAAACAAAAGCGGTATTCCCAATTTTTTTGATGGGACCATCTACAAAACTTAAATTGCTTCCTCCACTTACTGTTGCCGAAGCTTTGAGTGTGATGAGGGAATCGCTATAAAGGATGCCGCTAGTGAGTTGTAATAAACTATCGATACTCACATTGCTTGTAAATGTGACGGAGCCTTGTGGTTTATCGATAATGAGTTTACTGAGCGAAAAAGTATTTACTCCAGCGAAACTCTGTTCACTTTCGCCAATGCATTTTAAAATGGTGTTGGTGGAGTTAAATAGTACATTGTTGCCATTGGATGAAATATTTCCTCCATAAAAATTGGTGCCTGCAAAAGCTACTTGAATGTTTCCCGTGCCTGCATTAAAATACACATCCGATAAATAAGTATCTCCATTTTGACTCGCTAATTTTAAGAAAGCAGTTCCTGCATTACTGTTGCTGATGGTTGCCACTCCCGAAAATGTATTGGCTCCTTCCCAAGTATTGTTTAATGTACTACCCGTTTTTGTAAGCCAAGTACTATCATTAAAGTTGGATGTTTTTACCACTAAGTTCGGCGCAGTAAAATTTACTTTTCCTGCAAATTCACTCGTGTACACATTAAAAATGACCGAACCCGATGCCGTTAAAACATTGGACAAATTTGCGGTTTGCTTTATGTTTTTTAATTGTAGTGTTCCTGCTGTGATGCCCGATGTTCCCGTTAATAAACAAGCTTCGTTCTCCAATTGAGCGTAGCCATAAGTTCCATTAGCAAAATTAATTCCTCCACTTCCTGTGCTATTAATATATACCGTATCCTTGAAAATACTTGTATCGCCAAAAGCCATTTGTAAAGAATAGCCACCACTGCTGTACAAATAAACTTTGCCATTATAAACATCGCCCGTGGTTTGTCCGAGGCGCAAATAAACTGTTCCTGTGTTTTTAATGGTGATGTCTTTATTAAAGGTACAACCACCTTCTCCATACCCACTCGCCGAACCGTTTTGCTCAAAACTTCCTGTTTTATCAAAAGTTCCACCACTGAATTTCAGTTGACCAGCAATTACATCCAATATGCAATTAAAGTTGGTACCCTGAAAAAAAGCAAAAGTACCTCTTAATTTTAAATTTCCATTATTGATAGCACCGCCGTTTAATGAGCTTCGGCCAGAAACATGTAGTTCGTACGTATTTAAATCAATGGTGTTTGCTGAAATTACGAGTCGCGTAATGGTTCTATTTCCATCCAGCAAAATAGAACTAACGCCTCCGTTACTCAACGTTACCGTATCATTGGTGCTTGGCACTCCTGCCGGACTCCAATTACTTGATGTTGCCCAGTTGCTACTGGTGGAGCCTGTCCAGGTGTAATTACCACCAAAAACATAAACATTCATCAAAACTAATATTGTGGTCGAAATAAACCAAAGTTGAGTTGAGTTGAGTTGAGTTGAGTTGAGTTGAGTTGAGTTGAGTTTTTCATAAAATCAGGTGTTAAATTTAAGAAATTGGAATTAACTTTCAATAGTTTTTTAATGAATTTAATAGATGGTATCTTCAAACCTGTCTCGCAGAAAGCGAGATTATCACATTTTCAAATCTTCAAATTTTCCTTTCGTCCGATAGCTATCGGACAGGCTCAAGGGAACCAAGGCAAGTAAATCGCATCATCTTCAAATTATCACATTTTCAAATTACCACATCTTCAAATCAACTCGCAGCATGCGAGTTCAATTTGTCACAAAAGCAAAAGTATCACTCCACACATCGCTGCTACTTTTTAATCTCACATACCCAAATTGAAGATCGCTATAAGCAAAGCTGCCTAAGGAAAGCGTAACTCGGTATCCTGTTCGTTGCCATGCCATGCCTGCAGGTAATCCCGAAGTTTGATCATAGGTAAACTGGTGATTGGCTAAGTCGGCTTGTCCTTCCTTACTACCCACTTTCACCTCAATCAAGTCGATTTGATTGGTGTCGGTCAAAGTAATAAATAGGGTTCCATCGACTACATCATTGATAGGCTCGGAAGTAATAACGTATGCGTCAAAATTAGACTGCGCTTTCAGAGGTATTCCCGAAAAAATTAAAAATGTCAACAACATTAAACATCTTCTTAAAGTAATCAGATTCTTTTCCATAAAAACGTGAATTGGTTAAGCGAATGTAGGAATATTTTGGATACGGAAATAAAAAGGAGCGAAAATTTGATAAATTCGAAATACTTGACCCTATTTTAAAGCTTCATGCCGCAGGCCGCAAGCTTTTTAAAAACTAAAGACGCAAGAGTACACAAAAGTGCAAAGAGGTTCTGCCCGTTCTCTAGTGATCTCTTTGTCCTCTTATGCCTCGTTGTTAAAAAATTAAATTCTTTTGAAGTTAGTATTTCATTATTTTAAGATCGCATTTAGAATTATTGTATGAGCTCGAATGCCATTCAATCACAATTTTTATATTTTTATCATCATCTATAAAATATGCGCCTCGTCATTCAAAGAACTCAAAAATCATCAGTCATTATCAACGGAAAGGAATTACGTACTTGTGCTGCGGGCATGATGCTATTACTCGGTATTGAAGTAGCCGACAACGAAGAGGACATCGATTGGCTTTGCCCTAAAATTGCTAAACTTCGAATTTTCCCGGACGAAGCCGGTGTGATGAATAAAGATATTTTAGAGACCGAGGGTGATGTTTTACTCATCAGTCAATTTACCTTGCATGCCTCCACAAAGAAGGGAAACCGCCCATCTTACCTACAAGCTGCTCGACCTGAACAAGCGATTCCACTTTATGAAAAGTTTATTACACGACTGGAAAGAGAACTCGGCAAAAAAATTACAACAGGAGAATTTGGTGCCGATATGCAAGTTGAACTCACCAATGATGGTCCGGTGACCATCATCATCGACTCAAAAAACAAAGAATAAATTATGAAACTCGAGCATGCACAAGCAGCGGTTGACGGCTGGATAAAAGAATATGGCGTACGCTATTTCAATGAACTCACCAACATGGCCTTGTTGACGGAAGAAGTGGGAGAATTGGCCCGACTCATCGCCAGGAAATACGGAGAACAAAGTTTTAAAGCAGGAGAAGAAAATAAAGATTTAGGAGATGAAATGGCCGATGTGCTTTTTGTATTGATTTGCCTTGCCAATCAAACTGGAGTCGATTTACAACTTGCTTTCGATAAAAACCTTGAAAAGAAGTCGAAACGCGATGGAGAAAGGCATAAAAAGAACGAAAAACTAAGTTAAACTTTTGTTTGTTAATTATTTCTGAGAAAGTAAAAGACCACATTCTAATATAAACGTATCTTTGTACCGGATCTATAATCCATCTAATGATTGCTGATATATTAATTACTACAATACTTGTACTTTTAAACGGATTTTTTGTCGCTGCTGAATTTGCAATAGTAAAAGTACGACACGCACAAATCGACCTTAAGGCCAATCAAGGAAATTCCGTAGCGAAAGTGGCTGCCGGAATTTTAAATAATATGGATGGCTACCTGAGTGCTTGCCAGTTGGGAATTACTTTAGCGAGTCTTGCGTTGGGTTGGATCGGCGAACCCGTTGTAGCAAAAATGGTACGCGGCTTTACGGAATATTTCGCAATGAACATCTCAGAACAAAGTTTACACTCCGTATCCATTGTTATTGCCTTCGGATTAATTACTGTACTACATATCGTATTGGGCGAACAAGTTCCAAAAACTGCAGCTATCAGGAACCCGATTACTTTTACCATGTACGTTGCTGTTCCATTACGCGCATTTTATATACTCTTCTCACCTTTTATTTGGGTGTTGAATGGACTTTCAAGAGGTGTATTAAGCATGTTAGGATTGAAAGGCAACGATCAAAGTGACATTCACTCTGAAGAAGAAATTCGAATGTTGCTGACGGAATCTGAAGAAGGTGGAGCCATCAAGCAATCGGAACATGAGTTGATTCAAAATGTTTTTGAATTTGATGATCGTGTGGTGCGACAAATTCTCATTCCACGAACAAAGATTTCTGCCATTGACGTTGAATCAACCAAGGAAGAAGTAGTGCAAAAAATTATTGATGAAGGCTATTCAAGAATGCCGGTGTATCAGGATTCATTGGATAATATCATCGGACTCATTTACTCTAAAGATTTAATCAAGGCTTTACACGAGAAAAATTTTAAAGGGGTGAATGAATTGTTACGTCCTGCCTATTACATTCCTTACAACAAACGCATCAACGAATTATTGAAAGAATTTCAAACGCAGCACATCCAAATGGCAGTAGTTACCAATGAATCGGGCGGTACTGCAGGAATTGTTACCATGGAAGATATCATTGAAGAATTGGTAGGTGAAATTCAGGATGAGTATGACGATGAAAAGCCATTGGTAGAGAAGAAAAGCGAGACGGAATTCATTGTGAATGCCAGTGCTTCCGTGGGTGATGTCAATGATGTTTTACCAATTTCGCTGCCCGAAAGTCCGAATTATGATACGGTATCAGGATTGTTAAATTACATCTATGATAGAATTCCGGCGGTGAATGAAAAACGTGTTTTTGGCGGATATGAATTTACCATCGTAAAACGTTTTAAGCATAGTGTGGATTCCGTAAAAATGATTGTTGTGAATCCGGATCAGGTCAACGAAGAAATTTAGTTTTTTACACAATTTGCAAGAGCACTTTGGCCATCTACGGAATAATTCAAATTCATTTTTTCGTTGGCACCTTGCGTTAAATACAATCCGGAACCTTGAATATCGATATTGGTCACTCCTACTTGTTGTCCGGGAAACACAATACTTTTTCCTGAAACTAGCGCCAATGCCACTGAGCTATTTCCAAGATTCGAAAAATTAGAAACTCGTAAAGAATCACTTTCACCAAAAGTTGTAATAACAATTGTAAAGGCCGATTGGGAGGATCCTATCGTTTCGTCGCAAGTCCACGAGCCTAAAAATTTAATACGATCATCCAAATTAGGATCCGAGTTATTATCATCGGAACAGGCAGCAAATAGAAATATAGCTGCAATTGTTAACAGAAGTTTGTAATTCATAAGATTTTGGCTAAACTAATAGGATGAATGCCAAAAAACAAACGAAAATAGTGCCATATATTTTAATGTTATCAAATACATGCCTTAAAGTGCAAGCATCCTAATAAAGAATTTTAAATTTGTGTAATTGAAAAGCGATGAAGCAATACCATGATCTCCTCCGCCATGTTTTAGAAAATGGCGTTCGTAAAGAAGACCGTACAGGAACCGGAACCCTCAGTGTTTTTGGTTATCAGTTGCGTTGTAATTTGGAAGATGGATTTCCACTTCTTACGACTAAAAAGCTTCATACCAAGTCCATTATGCATGAATTGCTATGGTTTTTAAAAGGAGAAACGAATACTCAATATTTAAAAGAAAACGGGGTTTCTATTTGGGATGAATGGGCCGATGAAAACGGAAATTTGGGTCCGGTTTACGGGAAACAATGGCGTTCATGGCCTACTCCAGACGGCAAAAACATTGATCAGATCAGCTCTTTGATCTCACAAATAAAATCTAATCCTGACTCAAGACGATTACTTGTCAATGCCTGGAATGTGGGCGAAATTCCTCAAATGGCACTTCCACCCTGCCATATACTTTTTCAATTTTATGTAGCGAATGGAAAATTAAGTTGCCAGTTGTATCAACGCAGCGCTGATTTATTTTTAGGTGTTCCCTTCAACATTGCTTCTTATGCTTTGCTTACGCAGATGGTCGCTCAGGTGTGTGGATTAGGCCTTGGTGATTTCGTACATACTTATGGAGATGTGCACATCTACAGCAACCATATGGAGCAAGTAGAATTACAATTGAGTCGTGAAATACGTCCATTACCCACACTCAAAATAAATCCTGATATCAAAGATATTTTCGATTTCAAATTCGAAGATTTCACCATCGAAAACTACAATCCTTGGCCGGCTATTAAGGCGAAGGTTGCTGTGTGAGCTTCAAGCTGCAGGCCACAAGCTGCAGGCCACAAGCTGCAAGCAGCTGCAAGCTAAAAAAAGCTTGAGGCCTGCGGCTTGAAGCTTGAAGCTCATCTATCACAGCTTTAAAAAAACTTTATATAATCGTTATTTTTCAATTAAACTTTCTAACTTCGATATCCTCAAACCCGCCTACCAAAACAATCAACCAATGAAATTATTCTTACGAAGCGCAGCGCTTTTCGCTGCTTCTCTATTGGGAATTAACACCCTTGAGGCACAAAATCTTCCTTCAGAAATGCACATTACCCCAGACGGGAGAATGCTCATGATCGGAAGCGAACCCAACACCGGCTATTACGATCAAAGCCTTGTCCGTCGCATTGATCTTACGTTTGCAAGTCCGAATTTCTGGACACAGCTTACGGCGAATTACTCTACAAAAACCAATCTTCCTGCCACCTTATTAATTGACGGTAATGCTTACGACAGTGTGGGTGTGAGATTCAGAGGAAACACCTCCTTCAATACAGGTTCCTCTCAAAAGAAATCCTTCAAAATGGAATTGGATTTTTGGAAAAGCGGACAAGATTATGATGGCTACAGCACCTTTAAAATTAACAATGCCAATTCAGATCGTTCAATGATGCGCGAAGTTCTTTACACCACTTTTATTCGACGCCACATCCCTGCTGCGAAAAGTAATTTTATAAAACTTTATTTAAATGGATCGAATTGGGGATTGTATCCGAACATCCAACAGCTAAATAAAGATTATTTAGAACAATGGTATTTGAGCAACGACGGAATATGGTGGAGAGCAGACAAACCACCGGGATCATCAGGAGGCGGAGGTTGGGGCGATGGTACTGCCGCATTGAATTATTTAACGAATGATACCGCTACCTATAAACAGTATTATACTTTAAAAGAATCTTCAGTACCCCAACCTTGGGATTATTTAGTTCGTGTTTGCGATAAATTAGAAAATACTCCATTAACTGTTTTAGAAGACACACTTGCTAAATACATGGATATTGATCGCACCTTATGGTACCTTGCCTCTGAAATAGCTTGGGCAGATGATGACAGTTATATTTTCAAAGGCAAAATGGATTATTATGTTCATTATGGAATAGAAACCGGATTAATTACCCCTCATGAATACGACGGAAATGAAGCATTTTATATTCCTGGTTTGACTTCCTGGGGAGTGTTTTATAATGCAAACAATGTCAACTATCCTTTGTTGAATCGTCTGCTGGCAGTACCCACTTTACGTCAGCGTTATTTAGCGCATATGCGTACCATTTTGGCTGAAGAGTTTGATACCGCCTATACAAATACAACCATTGATAATTTCCGCAATTTAGTGGATACAATTGTAGCCAATGACACCAAGAAAATTTACACGACTGCTCAATACACGAGTGAAATTCTTGTACTAAAAAACTTCATCAATTCACGCAAATCCTATTTAGGCTCCAATGCAGAAATTTTGGAAGTTGCGCCTACTATTGTTGATGCATCTTATTATATCAATGGCGTGCAGTATCAACAGCCCACCGACATGCAGGCCACTACTATTCTCACCACTGTTTTTTCCACCAATGGAATTGATAATATAAAATTGTTTTACTCCAACAATATTGTCGGGAATTTCATTAGTACTGATATGTTTGATGATGGACTACACGATGATAATTTTGCCGGTGATGGAGTTTATGGTGCCAGCATTCCCGGATTTGCTGCAGGTTCATGGGTGCGATATTATATTCAAGCAGCTTCAGCGAATACCGCAAAAAGCGTTACCTATTTTCCTCCGGGTGCTGAACACAATGTATTTATCTATACCGTTGCGCCCATCTCTTCTGCAGATACATCCATCGTGATAAATGAAGTGATGGCATCCAATGCAAATGTTGTAATGGATAATTTTGGTGAGTATGATGATTGGATTGAATTGTATAATAAATCCAATCAGCCCATGGATATCAGTGGTTACACACTTACAGATAATCCTGTTAATTTATCAAAGTGGACATTCCCATCAGGTACAATTATTCCTGCAAATGATTATTTAATTGTATGGGCAGATGAGGACAGCAGTCAAGGTCCCTACCATGCTAATTTCAAATTATCGGCGGCAGGTGAGTTGCTGATGCTATTAGATACTGCATTCAGAATTGTCGATTCTACTTCTTGGGGACAACAAACAACCAACTTCGGTTACGCTCGTGTACCAAATGGAACTGGCTCTTTCGTTATTCAAGGACCAACTTTCTCTGCGAACAACAACTCAGTAGGAATTGCAGAAAACATATCTACTCCAGTACAGCTAACACTCTATCCAAATCCAACCGGTGACTTGGTACAAATTCAAGTAGCAGATGCAGAACAAAGAGATATTGAAATCTACAATTCCATCGGACAAAAAATGGATCGTTTAAATTATTCACCCTTCGTTTCTCTCAGTACATTGACTTGGCCAGCCGGAATTTATTATGTACGTGTTGGTGAAGCGGCGAAGAAATTAATTGTGAAACACTAGGTTTAATTCAGAATTCAGAATTCAGAATTGCCCCCCTT
>Ga0209284_10004991_pt1 | contig 14276 bp, 9 predicted proteins | sample FRY03_FD_187211 | JGI IMG/M metagenome (GOLD analysis project Ga0209284, IMG submission 187211) | Freshwater microbial communities from Lake Fryxell liftoff mats and glacier meltwater in Antarctica - FRY-03 (SPAdes) (version 2) | ecosystem: Environmental > Aquatic > Freshwater > Ice > Glacier... | reverse complement strand
AACAAACGTGGCCGGGGCGGACGTGGCGGGGGCGGAGATCGAGATGATGACAGGGGTGGTGGGCGGGGAGGACGGGGTGGTGGTGGCGGTGGAGGCGGTGGCGGTGGTGGCGGTGGTGGCGGCGGTCGCGACCGTTATTGATCGCTATCGATTTCATCTGATTTGTAAATTCCAGCCGGCCTTCCGATTCGTCGGGAGGCTGGTTGTGTTTTTGCGGCTGTGTATTTGCGGCTGTGTTTGTGCGGCTGTGAATTTGTTTGTGATCGACTTCACAGAAGCCAGAGAATCGCCGCACATCGCGCTGCGAATTTCACGAGTCCTTCAAAATGTTGGCAGCCCTCGAAACGGTCAGCGAGGGTTTGATGGCCGAGGACTTCGTGGTGACTTGCCACCCGACCGACCCGAAGATGAACCGCCTCGATCCGTCTCATTGCCGCCGATCAAATCGCGAGTGCGATCGCTCGGCTGCATCGATCCTGTTTGTGTCGATCCAGATTTTCGCTGGCCAGGCGGCAGAAATCGCTGCCGATTCACCAAGGCAATTTCAGCGGAAACCTTGAGTAATTTCAGCGAAATATCCTGCGCCTTGGAGATTTCATCCTTCGTCAGTTTCGCACGCAATTGATTGCGCTCGTTGGCGGCGGTTGCGTTCCCTGCGCTCGCCGCAATGTTCAGCCACGCATATGCAAGTGTTTGATCAAATGGAACTCCAGCACCTCGTCGGTGCAGTTGCGCAAGAAAGAATTGCGCCCAGTCCAATCCTTGTTGGGCTGCGTCGGTGTAGTAGGCCGACGCGATCGATTCATTCTGTGGAACACCATCGCCTCGTTCAAAGAGCACGCCAAGTTGCAGCTTGGCGTGCACGACACCCAGTTCAGCCGCGATCTCATACCAGTGCGCCGCCTCAAGATCGCTCTCCGGAAACCCTATGCCATTGTCGTAGCGCCATCCGAGCACAAAGCATGCGTCGGGATATTTTTGATTCGCCGCAAGCAAATAAAGTCGATTCGCCTCTGCTCCATCGCTTGGGATTCCAGTGCCATATTCATAGAGGCGTGCGAGTTCATATTGAGCCCCTGCGAGTCCTGAGAGCGATGCCTTGTCGAACCAAGCTGCTGCCTCGCGGGCATTCGCTGGAACACCTTCGCCGCTCAGCAGAATTCTGCCAAGCAGCAGTTGCGCATCGGGATCGCCTCGTTCAGCCGCATTGAGAAAGCATCGCGCTGCGGCTTGTCCGTCTTTGGTCACGCCATCTCCTGCGCTATGCAACATTCCAAGGGAAATGTTCGCGGCGACGGAACCTTGAGCGGCGGCTTTGGAATACCAGACCGCAGCTCGTGCGGGATCGCGTGCGATTCCATCGCCATATTCCAACATGCGCGCAAGGTGCAACTGTGCTGGTGCAGATCCAATTGTGCCGGCGCGTTCAAACCATCGGGCGGCTTCGACGGGGTCGGCGGATACGCCGATTGCGTCGCGCAATGTCACAGCAAGAGCGACTTGCGCATCGACCAAATCTTGATCTGCGGCAAGTCGCAACCACTCAGTGGCTTCTTGGGGATTTGGGTTGACGCCGATGCCTTGCTGCAATCGTGTGGCAAAGTGAAATTCAGAAATTGCATCGCCTCGCTCGGCCGCCGATTTGAACCACTCCGTGGCGGTTGCTTGGTCGAGTGGGACACCCTGGTCAGTGGAGTAGATGAATCCCAACCAGCGTCCGGCTTCTGGATAGTTCGCCTTCGCCGCCATTTCGAGCCATGGGATGGCGGCGGCGGAATCCTTGTCAGCCGCGACACCATCGGCCAGTCGGATGCCGATTTCCAAAGCCGCTTCAGTGTTGCCAGCCTTGGCAGCGGCGAGATACCAGCGTGATGCACCGACGGGGTCGGCCGTTACGCCATCGCCTCGGTCGAGCAATTGCGCTGTTCGAAACGCGGCAGGGCAATCGCCCAATTCCGCAGCAACTGTCAGCCATTTCGCCATCGCAGCTGGATTGCTTGGCACACCCTTCTTGCCATTTTCATAGATGTCGACCAATTTCAACGCCGCTTGGACGACTCCGCCCTTGGCAGCGCTTTCATATTGTCGAATCGCTTCGATCATGTCCATGCCAACGCCATCGCCCGCTTCGTAGCGCTGAGCTTGGGCAAACGATTCAGCAGGGGTTGCCTGCGGGCGATCCGAACATGCGACAACGACAAGCGAGGCAAGTGCTATCGAGCACAGCAAAGATGTTCGGTTCGCCATTCGTGTCATGACCGTCAGAGTCTATCGACTCACGGCGCTGGAACACAGCGAGCTAGATGTCGATTTGGATGCCCAACTCGACCATGCGTCCCGGCGGAATGGAAAAATAGAGCGGGTTGTTCGAACTGATTTGTGCGAGCGTGCAAAATATTCGCTTTTGAAAGTCTGGCATCGGTGATCGTCCGCGCGGCGTGATGATGGTTCGACCGAGATAGAAGGTGGTCGTGCCTTCGTTCGTCTCAAGTCCTTGTTCACCGGCAATGCGCAGCAGGCGCGGGACATCGGCCGATTGCAAGAATCCGTGGCGCGCTGAAATGGTCCAGAAATTGTCGCCGATTTCGTGGATCGTGACTTGGTCGACTGCATCGACAAACGGCACCGAAACAGACTGAATGGACATCACGATGACTTGTTCGTGCAGCACCTTGTTGTGCTTTATGTGATGGAGCAATGTTGGTGGAACGCCCGAAGGTTGAGGAGTGAGGAAGACCGCAGTTCCAGCCACGCGGGGCAGTGGATGTGTCTGCAGACTATTGAGCAGATGGGGGAAGTCGAGTGTCTGTTTGGAATAACGCTCGGTCATGAATTTTCTTCCGCGAATCCATGTCAGCATCACGAAGCAAATGACCGATGCGATGAGCAGCGTGAGCCATCCACCTTTGGGAATCTTGAACGCATTGGTGATGACGAACACCAGGTCGAGCGTCATGAAGATGAGTAGAAAAATACCGCAGCGCATCGTGCCCCATCCGCGGTGGCGATACATCAACACGGTGAAGAGTAAAGTGACAACTGCCATGTCCAGCGCAATAGCGAGTCCGTATGCGTGTGCAAGGTGTTCTGAAGTTCGAAAACTAAGCACGATCATGGTGACCAAGACAACGGCGATCAAGTTGAGTGATGGCACATAGATCTGCGAACCATGCTCCGAAGTATGCACGACACGCAGGCGCGGCAAGAGTCCCATGAGAATCGCGGCGTGAGTGAGCGAGAACATTCCTGTGATGATCGCTTGGCTGGCGATGATGGCGGCAGCGGTCGCCAGAATGACCAGCGGGATGAGCCCCCACTCTGGAACGAGCAGAAAGAAAGGGTTGGAAATGGCTTCAGCATCTCGCAGCAAGAGCGCGCCTTGACCGAGGTAATTCAACAACAGGCCAGGCAACACGAGGCCATACCAACACCACACGATTGGCTTGCGGCCAAAGTGACCTAAATCTGCGTACAGCGCCTCGCCGCCGCTGACGCACAGCATCGCTGCGCCGATGACGGTGACGGCCGAGGCGAAAGATCCGTGGAAGACATATCCGATATAGCGGGGGTCAAGCGCTTGGAGAATCTCGGGAGTTTTCAGAATGCTCAACACACCGAGCACGCCCAGAACAGTGAACCATGCCACCATGACGGGACCGAAGAGTCCGCCGATGAACGAACTTCCTTTGCGTTGAATCGCAAAGAGGCCGATGAGAACGATGATTGCAAGGATTTCGATCGTCTCTACTGTGAAGATAGTCTCGGTTCGTTCTCGCAGCGGCGTAAGTTCCTTCAAACCTTCGAGAGCGGAGAGCACAGACATCGCTGGCGTAATTAATCCATCTGCGTACAACAAGGATGCGCCAGCGATTCCCAGGAAGAAATACAGCGGGGGAAGTTTGAAGACCGTTCCTTCCTTGGGAGTTGGAAGCAGCGATAGCAGCGCAAAGATTCCGCCCTCGCCGCGATTGTCGGCGCGCAGTATGAAAAACGCATACTTGATGCCGATGACAATGACCAAGGTCCAGAAAAAGACACTGATGAGACCGAAGACCACATCGTGCGTGACCGCGGCGCTTTCGGGCCTGAGGAATCCAGAGCGGAAGGCGTACAGCGGGCTCGTTCCAATGTCGCCAAAGACGATGCCCAGCGCCGCGAGCGTGAGCGCGGCCGTGACCTTGCTTGGCACATATGCACCTTGCTGATGAGTGTCTGAATGTTGTTTGGGTGCGGAAGCAGTCATGTGGGATCGTTCATCGCCTGATCAAGCAGTGTGAGCCTGTCAGCTATTTGGATTATGGGCGAAGGGAAGATTGTACGAAGGAATGGCAGTCAGTTGGGATCGTTCGCACATGGTGTTCCCGTTGAAGAATCGCTTTGATAGTGCTGTTTTTAGGTTTCGGCCGATTATGTTCCTCGGCGGGCTCGACGGGGCGTGCATGAGCCACGACGATCAATGGGATACTCATTTCATATGCCGCGAGAATGGGATGCAATTGTTGTTGGACTTGGTGCGATGGGCGCCGCCGCACTGTGGCATCTTGCGCGACGCGGGGCGCGGGTCCTTGGCATCGAGCGGTTCTCGCGTGGCCATGACCGTGGAAGTTCGCACGGTGGTTCGCGCATCATTCGCTATGCATACTTCGAGCATCCCGATTATGTGCCGCTGCTTCGGCGATCGGGGGAACTTTGGACGGAACTCGAGCAGGCCGCGCAGACCAAGCTCGTGCATCAATCGGGGATGCTCTATGGTGGAATGCGAGGCAGCGAAGTGCTCGCCGGGGTCAAGGCTTCGGCGAATCAACATCGCATCGCGCTGGAGTCGATTGATCCGCATCGCATCGGCGATCGCTTCGCGGCCTTCGCTCAGTGCGCCGAACCGATTGATGAATTTCTCTTTGAACCAGGAGCTGGTTTCATCCGCCCTGAGCGGGCGATTTGCGCAATGATCGAGCAGGCGGAGTTGCATGGCGCGGTCGTGCGTGAAAGCACGACTGTGGAGAGTTGGCGTGAAAACGCGGAGTGCGCTGAAGTCGTGGTGGAAGGCGAATCTCTGCGCGCGCGTGAGATCATCTTGTGTCCTGGTGCATGGACGGCGGAAGTTGCACGCTCGCTGGGCGTGGCACTGATCAACACGCGGCAAGTCATCGCATGGATCACGCCGCGTGAGCACGATCGCGCGGATGCGCGGGTCATGCCGGTCATGCCAGCATTTTTTATTGAGCGGGAATCTGGTGCGGCGATGTATGGCGTGCCAATGTCGCCCGATCAGCAGTCGCCGCTTGGAATCAAGGTCGGATTCCACGGCGACGGCGCAGTGTGCCATCCGGATTCGCTCGACCGTCAGGTGCGCGCACAAGAAATCAATTCGATGAATCGTGCGGTTGCTCGGGTGATGCCGGGTGTTGCTGGCACCGTCACAGATTCAGCGGTGTGCATCTATACAAACACGCCCGATGGACATTTCATCATCGACCGCATGCCTGGATCGCGGCGCACATCGATTGCCTGCGGATTCTGTGGGCACGGGTTCAAATTCGCACCGGTGGTTGGCGAAGTGCTCGCGGATTTTGCGATGCGCGGCAACACCGCGTTACCAATCGACTTCTTGCGCATCGATCGTTTTCGCGGGCAGTGAGCGCGTTGTCGGACTCGAGATTACTGACCGTATCGCCACAGCGTCGAGCCGTCGAAGTTGATCGCGCAGAAAACGGTGAGCTGATCGGCGATGCTCGAACCTCGATTGACACGAATGATCGCGATGGGCGCAAGTGACGCGAAGTAGCGCGCATATTCACGCTCGGCGTTCTGCGCGTCGTCACTGCGCACGATGAGCAGCGCGTCTCGGCCTTGCAGATCTGCTTGCGGCAGTGTCCATGCAAATTGACGAGCATCGGCGCTAAGGCAGACGACGGGGATGCCAAGCCCAGCCACAGCGACTCCAAGTTTTCCTGTGTCTCGCCAATTGATTCCAGCGAGAAAGAAACTCTCCGTTGTAACACCCTCGCCGCCGCAGCGGGCGACGATATCCGCGTCGAGCTCTGGCAGCGGTGGCTCTGGATCTGGCGTGACTGGCGGCCGCGTGACCTTGGGTGCAGTGCGCTTCCACGCTGCGGGTTTCGCTGGAGGTGGCGTGAATGCTTCGGTGAGCTGCGGTAATTGCAGCGCAACAACAAGCGGTGGCGTACTCGAATCAGTGGGCGGTGGCGTACTCGAATCAGTGGGCGGTGGCGTACTCGAATCAGTGGGCGAATCCTCATCCGCGCACGGTTGGGAACTGTCAGTTCCGAGCGTCAACTGTACAGGCGGCGGTGGCGGTGGAGGAAATGCGTTGTTGATCTCGATGCGTTTGCTGATGCGATTGCGGATGTATGTGCGCACGCTCGTCCAAGGCAGTGCTTCGAGTGTCGGATCTTTGACGCTCGCCATTTGGGGAAGCATCCGGTTCATCCATCCGCTCGCGGCTTGTGAGACTCCAACTGGAATGACAATCAACAGAATGGCGATGGAAAAAATGAGCCAGTTGCGCACGAGTGATCGCTTGCCGACTGCGAGTTCATGCGCCGTTGCGGCACCGAGCAGAGGGAATGCAAAGAGATAGCCAACTGCGGACCAATGTGGCAAACCCTTCGTTCCCCACAGCGAAATCGTCAAGAAGAAGAGCACGGGAAAACCCGCAAGACAGACCAAGAACCACGACACCGCATTGGCTCGTCCGATGCGCAGCGACTTGATCCACTCAAAGATCAGCGGCGCCCAAATCCACGGAAGGATGATGCCCGCTTGCGCGCCGAGAAGTTCAAGCAATCGAAGCGGATGAAGTCCGCCGACTGTCGTGGCGCGTCCGACTTGGAATCGAAAGGATGCCCAGTCGTTTTGCGCGTTCCAAATCAGGATGGGCGCGGTGAAAAGCAGCGCCACCATCGCTCCAATCCACGGCGCTGGATGTCGCAGCATTTTTCGCCCACGCGCCGTTGAGCACAGGAAGATCAATACAGCAATTGCAATGAGGATCGCCTGATATTTCGCAAGCGCCGCGATTCCCAGCGCACATCCAGCGAGAATCCAAGTGCGATATGGATTCCATGCATGAATGTTCGGCTCTGTCAACGGCGCGATGACACCACCGCGGGCGAGAATGAGTGCCATCATCATGAGTGCGGCAAGCAGTGGTCCATCTGGCAACGCCCATCCACCGAGTGCGACCGAGAAGAGCGCGGAGAGATTCAACAGCACGGCGGTCCACGCACCGGCCGCTGGAGAAAAGAGACAGCATCCAAGGCGCCACGCAAGCCATGAAGTCAGCGCGAAGCAGAGAATGAATGGTGTGCGAATCCAAATGGGGTCAACGGGGCCGTCGCCGCTGAGCAGTAATCCGGCGTGCGTGAGCCAATACACAAGCGGTGGATGATCGAATCCGGAGAGCACCGCCGATTGACATGTTGCAACTTCATAGGCTTCATCGATGCCCAGCGGCAACCACAATCCCACCAGCACGCGTACGAGTGTTCCGCAAAGGATGGCCGTCCACGCAATTGCTGCGGGACTTCGTGGCCATCCAACAATCATCGGTCGTGGCACTGAATCTGGATGGACTCGCCACCAAATCCACAGCGCAAGTGTGACACACGCCGATCCGAGAATCCATCCAGCGATAACATCGCTCGGGTAGTGCATGCTGAGAATGACTCGTGTGGTTGCGATGGCAACACCAACAGCCATGATCGGCCAGCGCCATTTGGGAAACCAGAGTGCCAGCACGATGGATGCCGCTGCAGCGGTTGTCGCGTGCCCGCTTGGGAAACTTGCGCGGACTGATCCAGTGGCAAACCAGGTGAATCCAGTCTCTTCGCCTTCGATGAACGCGACGGGACGCCAGCGGCCGAAGATGAGTTTGAGCGCATTTGCCAACCCTCCCGAGACAGCCACGGTGACGCCGAGTAGAAATGCCCAGCGCGCCAAGTTGTCGCGGCCCGTTCGCCAGCCATAGAGAAACAAAACCACCGCGGGGATGATGACCCATTGTCCCTCGCCGAATTCCGTCAGGATTCTCGCCGCGTGCGCGATGGACCACGGAAGGCTCGCACCCATGAGCGCAGCTTGGTGATCGAAAAAGAAAACTCCCAACAATGCGATGAGTCCCAAGATCATCGCGTGGAGTGCGCGCTTCAGCTCTGGCATCGCGGTGGGTGGGTGCTTCAACATCGTCGACCAGCGATCAGCCAGATGACGCATGAGATCGCCATCGCGATCGGAATCAGACTCATTGCAATTGGCATTCCCCAGTCGCTATCGGAAATCACGCCGATCAGCCACGGGCTCGGCACATCGCCAAGCGCGTGAATGAGCAGCACGCTCGATCCAATTGCAAAGGGTCGCAGTGGCGCAGTGACTGAGTTGAGGATCACAGCATTCACTGGACCTTGGGTTGCAAATGAGAAGAGTGATGAGATGAAGAGTCCAGTCATGGCCAGTAAATGATTGTCACAGTACAGCGCGACGAGCGAAGTGGGTGCGGCGATTGCCATGCAGATTCCGCAGAGTTTCATGCACGAGCGAGAGCTGCCGCCCATTTTTTGAGCGACCCAGCCGCCGCCCAGTGTGCCAAGCAGCCCAGAGCTCACCACGATAATTCCAAATGTGATCGTGGATTTTTCGACTGACCATCCCTGCACCTTCTGCAGGTAATACGGCATCCACACGGCCAACGCGCCGAATGCGAAAGTGAACGCGATGTATCCGCCAGTGGAGATTAGAAAATCTCGATTGCGGGCGAGGATCGAGATCGATGTCATGATGGAAGTTGGTTCGGTTTTTGATCGACTCGTGGTTGGGACCGCATCGGATTGTCCGCGCTGTGGGTCTCGCAAAAAGAAGCAGACAATTGCCAGGCCCAATCCCGGGATGCCGCCAGCGAGGAAGACCGCGCGCCAGCCCCAGTGCTCGGAAATCACGCCTGAAGCGATGTAACTGAGTGCGGCTCCGACGGGGATTGCAGTGTAAAAAATGCTCAAAGCAAGCGGTCGGCGCGAGGGTTGGTAATGATCGACGAGCATCGCCGGACCAACGGTTGAATAGGCGGCTTCGCCAACGCCCACGAGCGCGCGCAGGATGAACAGTTGAATGAGCGTGTTGGTCAGTCCACTGCCCATCGTCGCCATGCTCCAGATCAGAACGCCTCCTGCAAGAATGAGTGTTCGACTCATGCTTTGCGCCAGGGCCCCGAAGATTGGCGCTGCGAGCAGGTATGTCACGAGAAAGACGCTGGTCAGCAATCCAATGTCTGCATTCGACGCGTTGAAGTGTTCCTTGAGCGGGCCGACGATGCCTGCGATGAGGTATCGATCGAGATAATTGAGAAGGTTGATCGCAGTGAGCGTTATCAGCGCAATGCGCGCGGATCGAATCGAGTTGCGGCTCAGTGCGGTGACGGCTGTCATGCTGGATGCATCGTTCGGCACGACGATGGTGGTACCCCATCCTGGCAATCGGCACAACTCAACGATGGCGGGGAGCGGCTGCACGCCAATTCATACAGGTTCTATGATGACTCTATGGCGGTCGTTGGTCGCCTTGATTGGGACATGGACATATTGAATAGGAGAATCTTTATGCAGTTTAAAATTTTGTCATCCATTGTGTTGGTCGGTCTTCTGAGCGCTTGCGCAGGGGCGCCAAAAACCGAAGCTCAGCAGAAAGATCTTGCTGTTGCGGTGCAGAAAGCGATTGAATTGGCCAAGATCTGCGACTCGACCTTGCAGAAGTTCTTCGACACTTCATATGGATATGCGGTTCTGCCTTCGGTTGGCAAAGGTGGCTTCATCATTGCCGGCGCTGGCGGCGATGGTGAAATTTTCAAGGGCGGGATTCTGATGGGCTACTGTGCGATGGGGCAGGGCACGATTGGTGCGACGATCGGTGGTCAATCATTTGATGAGTTCATCTTCTTCAAGGATGAGTCGACTTATAAGAATTTTACCTCTGGAGACTTTGCCCTCGCAGCGCAGGTCTCGGCGGTCATGGTGAAAGCCGGCGGCGGAGCTGCGGCTGATTATGAGAGTGGTGTTGCTGTGTTCGTGAACAATGCGAAGGGCGCAATGCTTGAGGCATCCGTGGGAGGACAGAAATTTAGTTTCACTCCGCTCGATGCGAAGAAGTAATTCGGTTTCATGTTCGTGCACTGGAATTCAAAGGACCGCAGGAAATTTTCTGCGGTCCTTTTCATTTCAAGATGGTCGGTGGTCAGATGGAGTGGTCGCTGCACGAGTTGCCGCAGTCTCTCGGTGATTTACAACTTGATTACACTTCGTCTTCGTTGTCAACTCCCGCCCGAAACGATCTCGTTCAGATGAAAGAAGTGAGAGAACCAATGACCCAATTTCCCAAGACTTTTCCGTCCAATTCAACTCGTATGCGCTCAACGGCCTCCATCCTGTTCTTGCTCGCAGCTGCGGTTGCCGCGGGCGGATTCGTGCAGAGCGGTGATGGATCGTTTCAGTATGCGGTCCACGATCTCAAGCGCCCGCAACCCGCGATCGTGACGCCTGGACCCGCATGCGTGAGCACGGCGCCGAGTGATGCCATCGTGCTCTTTGGCGGCAAGGACATCTCGGCGTGGAAAACCGGCGACCAAGGCGCGGCGGCGGGATGGGCTGTGAAAGATGGAGTGCTGACGATCGTGCCGGGAAGCGGCGACATCTCGACGCGTGAATCATTTGGCGATTGCCAGTTTCATATCGAGTGGATGGTGCCAACGGATTTGCAGTGCAAGGGTCAACATGGTTGCAACAGCGGATTGTTCTTTCATGGGCGATATGAGTTGCAGATTCTCAATTCGTCAGGCAACACGACCTATGCCGACGGCATGGCGGGTTCTCTGTATGGTCAATATCCGCCGATGGTGAATCCGTGCCGTCCGCAGGGAGAATGGAATTCATACGATGTTGTCTTTCGTGGACCGAGGTTTGATGCATCGGCTGGCATGGTGCGCACCGCAACGATGACCGTGCTCTTCAACGGCGTGTTGGTGCAGGATGATGTGGAATTACTCGGTGCGACTGCGCATGGTGCGCGTGCGACTTATTCAGCCCATCCGCCAACGGGATCGATCAAGCTTCAGGATCACGGCGATGCGCTGAAATTCCGCAATATTTGGATTCGCCCGTTGGGGAATGCGCAAGTTGCGGAGTAACTGCGGAGTAACTGCGGAGTAACTGCGGAGTAACTGCGGAGTAACTGCGGAGTAACTGCCCTGCGCGGTCGCGCTGGCTCGTCGTCGATCGGCGAAGCCAACTCGTCTCACTTCATCGTGTTGTTGAGCAGATTGTTGTACGCGTTGTACGCCGCAACTTTGTAACACTCGCCATAGGTCGGATAGTTGAAGACATTGGTGAGGAAGAAATCCAATCCGCCTTTGAGACGCAGAACCGCTTGGCCAATGTGAACCAGTTCCGTGGCATTGGAACCAATGATGTGCACGCCGAGCAGCACTCGTGTTTCGCGGTGGAAGATGAGTTTGAGAAACCCGTTGGAAGTTTCGGCGATCTTGCCGCGCGCAATTTCGCTGTAACGCGCGACGCCAATTTCGTATGGCACCTTGTCGGCAGTTAATTTCTGCTCGGATGCTCCTGCGCTGCTCATCTCCGGTATCGCATAAATGCCATACGGATAATCGTCACCCATCGGCGCGACTGGCGTGTCAAACATGATGCATGCAGCGATTCGCCCTTGCGCTGCGCTCGTCGCGGCCAAAGCGGGGAATCCAATTAAGTCGCCTGCGGCAAAGATGCAGGGGACCGTCGTGCGATAGTTCTCGTCGACCTTGATTCGCCCACGCTTGTCGGCCTCGAGCCCAGCGTCTTCGAGGTGCAGTCCGTCGGTGCATCCTTGGCGACCGCCGCAAATGAGCGCGACATCGGCGGTCATTCGCTTGCCGCTCTCAAGTTCGACCACCACGCGCCGCGGCGATTCATCGATGCACGCAATCTTGGACACAGTTTCTCCACAGCGGAAGATCATGTCTTGGATGCGCATCTCGTGAATCATTTCGTCAATCGTCTCGTGATCCATGAACGAGATCGGTCGGTCGCTGCGCTCGATGAGTGTCACCTTCGTGCCGAGTTGGGCAAAGAACGAGGCATATTCGATGCCGATCACTCCGCCTCCGACGACGATCATCGTGCGGGGAATCTCCTTCAGCAAGCTGATGTTGTCGCTGGTCAGCACAATCGGATCTTCATCGCCAGACTGATTGGGGCAATCATCTGGAATGAACGGCTTCGTTCCAGTCGCAAGCAGTGTGAATGCCGTCGTCAATCGTCGATCACCTTCTGGACTGTCCACGGCGATCGTGTTCGCATCGATGAAGGATGCAAACCCACGAATGACCTTGACATTGTTGCGCAGCAGGTTGGTCCGAATCAAGTGTTGCTCGTTCTGGATCACCGAATTCACCCGCTCGATCAACATCGGCATCGTCAGGACAATCGGATCGGCTCCAGCCGCCTCGAGTGAGCGAATCACCGTTGCACGCTTGAGGCTGATGACCGCTTCACGGAAAGTCTTGGATGGCAGCGTTCCCAAGTGAACCGATACGCCGCCGACTCCCTTATGCTTTTCGATCATCGCGACGCGCTTGCCAAGTTTCGCAGCCTGAATCGCCGCATGCTGACCAGCTGGACCGCTGCCGATGACGACAAGATCAAATTCATATTCGCTTGTCATGGAGGGCGAGAGGGTATCCAACAAATGCAGGGATGCGGTGGCGGCCGAGACAGGGTCAATGGATGGCTCGTCGATCAAGCTCGCGCCAGGCAAGCAAGGGATCGGTCTGAAATTCTAGTGGCTTCCACGGGTCGAGTCGGATATCTTGATGGGATGCGGCGGTCATCCGGCAAAAAGTCCAGCACGAAAAGAAAGGCGGCTCAATCCAAAATGCCAATCAAAATGCCAACCAACATCATCAAGAAATCAACACGCACTCTCAAGAAGACCACGATCAAGGCGAAGCCTGCGCAAACGACGCTGACCAAGAAATCTCCAGCGCGTTTGAAACAGACCACTGCGGTGTCAAAGAAATCTGCGCCGATCAAGCCGATGAAGAAGAAGCGCGCAATCACACGCGCCGGCACACCACCAACCAATGGTCAACTGAAGAGTTATTCGATTGTCGAAACTTCTCCAGTCGCTTGGTCACAGCAAACCAACGGTCCTTCGTTCGAGCAAGTTCAGATTGCGGCGTATCACCGCTGGTTGCAGTCCGGCGGCAGCGACTTGGATAATTGGTTCTCTGCCGAGGGTGATGCGAACGGTCGCAAGGATTCATAAGCGCATGCGTGTTTTTCTGCTGACCTTGCCCGCAATTGCAGCGGGTTTGTTCGGCTTTCACGCGAGCGTTCCGCAAGTTCAGAGCCCTGCGCCAACCACACCGATTGCGACGGAGCAATCCAAGACGGAGTGGACACCGCTCTTCAACGGTAAGGATTTTGACGGATGGACGATTTTTCCAGCCGACAAGGCTGACAAGGCTGACAAGGTCGACACGACCAACACGACCAACACAACATGGAGCGTGCAAGATGGCATCCTCGTCTGCGCAGGCACTCCGGCGGGTTACATCCGCACTGTGAAGGAGTACACAAGTTTCGAGCTTGAACTTGAGTGGAGATTTGATCCAAAGTTGGGTGCGGGGAATTCTGGGGTCTTGCTGCGGGTGGTCGGTGCGGATCAAGTTTGGCCCAAGTCAATCGAGGCACAGCTTCAGAGTCGCAGTGCGGGCGATATCTGGAACATCGGTGAGTTCCCCATGCAAGCGCAGGCGAGCCGAACCGACGGCAGGCGCACCGAGAAGGAGCACGCCACCAACGAAAAACCCTTGGGCGAATGGAATAAATACTCGATCCGACTCGATGGCGGACGGCTGGAATTGCGCGTGAACGGTCTCTTGCAGAATGTGGCCGATCACTGCGAAGTTGTTGCGGGGAAAATCGCCTTGCAGTCCGAGGGATCGCATATCGAGTTTCGAGACATCAAGATTCGATCGCTGCCAGGGGCACACGCAGTCGACTCTCCTGCTGATCACTGCTCGGTCGTCGTGAAGCGATGCACGGAGCTCCGACTAGCGTCGCTTCGCCCAGGATGCTGGTACCTTGAGTTTGAGATTGTTGTCCAAGGGCAACCGCTCGAGCTCGTTTGTCGTGTCGCTAAGCGCTTGGGCCGCGATGGGCTGACTCGGCCCAGAGATTTGGCAACACTCACCGCTCCCGGTGGCGCAACGA
>Ga0209284_10004990_pt1 | contig 14284 bp, 11 predicted proteins | sample FRY03_FD_187211 | JGI IMG/M metagenome (GOLD analysis project Ga0209284, IMG submission 187211) | Freshwater microbial communities from Lake Fryxell liftoff mats and glacier meltwater in Antarctica - FRY-03 (SPAdes) (version 2) | ecosystem: Environmental > Aquatic > Freshwater > Ice > Glacier... | reverse complement strand
GACCGCCGATTGCTCAAAAAGCGGCTGCAAGAGGAGGCTTTCAAACGCATCACCCTCTCTTTCTACCGCTACGTTATCCTCGATAATCCGCAGGAAGTACGCGATCGCCTCTTCCTTCAGTGGAATAATCTCAACTGTTTTGGCCGCATTTACGTAGCGCGCGAAGGCATAAACGCTCAAATGAGCGTGCCTGAAGCCAATTACCAGCATTTCATCGACGAAATATACGCTTGGCCCGAGTTCAATAACGTGCCGTTCAAAATTGCTGTAGAGGACGACGGCAAGTCGTTTTTTAAACTTGCAGTTAAAATCCGTGAGAAAATTGTAGCCGATGGTCTGAAAGATGGCGCTTTTGACGTCACCAATGTAGGTCGTCACCTCAGCGCAGAAGAATTTAACGAAGCCATGGCCTTGCCTGAAACCATCGTGGTAGACATGCGGAACCATTACGAAAGTGAAGTGGGGCATTTTGATGGTGCGATTTGTCCGGATGTTGACACTTTCCGCGACGAGCTCCCGCTGGTAGCTGACTTGCTGCAGGGCAAAAAAGACAAAAAACTACTCTTGTATTGCACCGGCGGCATTCGTTGTGAAAAAGCCAGCGCCTATTTCAAACACCTCGGCTTTGAGGATGTAAACCAGTTGCATGGCGGCATCATCGAATATGCTCGCCAGGTGACCTACAAAGGCCTTCCGAGTAAATTTAAAGGCAAAAACTTTGTGTTCGACGAGCGGCTGGGTGAACGCATCAGTGAACAGGTCATTGCCCACTGTCACCAATGCAGCACCACCGCCGATTCACATACCAATTGCAACAACGAAGCTTGTCACCTGCTTTTTATACAATGTGAGTCCTGCGCCCAAAAATACGCAGGTTGCTGCAGCGAGGCGTGTAAAACCATTTACCAGCTTCCCGAAGACAAACAAAAAATCATCCGTAAAGGGATTTCTAAAGCGCAAGACAATATTTTTCGCAAAGGCCGCTACAATGAAAAAGCTGGCAAGGTGCTCGAAAAATTAGGTGCCTTAGAAATCAACCATTAAGGGCATCTCTACAGAAATAATGCTAAATTTGACAAAAAATATATCATGAACTTTCCAGCTAACTTAAAGTACACCAAAGAACACGAATGGGTAGCCATCGATGGTGATGTAGCCACAGTAGGCATTACTGATTTTGCACAAGGCGAATTGGGCGACATCGTTTTTGTAGAAATCGAAACCATAGGCCAAACGATTGGTCGCGATGAAGTGTTTGGCACCGTAGAAGCTGTAAAAACAGTTTCTGACTTGTTTATGCCCATCAGCGGCGAGGTTTTGGAGAAAAACACCGAGCTCGACAATGCTCCTGAAGTACTCAACAGCGATCCTTACAGCGCTGGCTGGATGATCAAAATCAAAATAACAGAAGCTTCTGAAATCGACAGCTTAATGTCAGCTGATGATTACAAAGACTATATTGGGCAATAATTTAGGCGGCCAAATCCGACGTATCAATCGGGCCAGCCTCGGCAATTTATTTAACTTTTGCCTACCGGCCTTGTTGTGGATGGCGCTCATTTTATTGTTAATCGGCTTACCAGGTTACAGCTTCCCGAAAAATGAGCTTATCAGCACTGATAAGTTCATTCATTTCGGGCTTTTTTTTGTGCACACATTGCTTTGGATGCAGGCCTTTCGCAAGCAAAATGCCATTCCCATGCTGCGCTTCGAAGCAGGCTTTTACAGTCTAGTCATCGGTATTTTATTCAGCGGCATCACTGAAATATTGCAAGGATTTATTTTTATCCAGCGCTCAGCCGATTTAATGGACTACTTCGCGAACAGCGTAGGTGTAATTGGTGGTTGGTGGTTTTTCAAGCTATTCATCCAAAAATAAGATGCTCAACTACCTGCGTAACCTGAACGCCAAGCGGCTTATTTTTTTTGAAATTGGCCTCATTATCGCGTTGAGTTGTATACTGCTTTTATTCAACTGGAAGGCAGTAGATCAGGAATTTAATGCCCCCATCGACTATGACCCAACGTGGGACAGGGTGCAGACCTTAGAAACGCCCACGCCACCAACGCGACAGCGGACTTTTGCCCCACCCCCGCCAGAAGTAACCATTTCTAAAGCTCCACTTTCAGGCAATATCGAGACCGTTTTGCTCGATATGTTAGAGTCGGAGATGGCCAGCACTGAAATCACCGAAAATGACGTCGCCTTGCCTGCCAGTGCCTTCACAGGTGAATCGCCAGCAGTAGTGGTGCCACCAGAAGACCGCATCGGTGGGGAAAGTGAAATTTTTGTGGTAGTCGAGGAGATGCCAGCTTTTCCAGGTGGCGATCGGGCATTGATACGCTACTTATCTGAAAATTTGCGCTACCCCTCTTTGGCACTAGAGAGCAGGATTGAAGGTTTGGTGGTGGTACAATTTATCATCGATGAAAAAGGGCAAATTTCGGCACCCAGCGTGTTGAGAGGCATTGGTGGTGGCTGCGATGAAGAAGCCGTTCGGGTAGTGAGCCTCATGCCTGTATGGAAACCAGGCAAACAACGCAATCGCCCGGTTAGGGTGCGTTATAACTTGCCTGTGCGCTTTCGACTGAAGACAGATTAAGGTCAAATTCGCAGCTTCGTTTAGTCGGGCTTGCTCCAGCAAAGAAAAGTGAAAATTGAATTGTAATATTTGTGTCTCCTCCTTGGGTTTTCGCTCAGGAATGCATTTATTTGTAAATAATTACGTTATCGTACGAAACAAAGTCCAATGGAATACAAAAAAAATCCGAATGTAGATTTGAATAGGCAGCGTGGTCTGTTTTTTCAAATTGGCCTGATTGCCTCTTTGGCTATCATGCTAACCGCATTTAACTGGGCAGATCGCGAAGGCGGTACAGCTAGTTTAGGAGATTTGGTAATTGAAGAACCGGTTGAAGTAGAAATTCCACCAACCGAACAAAAAGTAAAGCCACCACCACCACCACCACCACCACAGTTGGAAGTAGTGGAAGATGATGAGCTCATTGAAGAAGACGATATTCAATCGACTGAAGTTACCCAAGATACCAAAATTGATATCCCTGTAATTGAGCCAGAAGAGGGTCCTTCCGAACCCGAAATTTTTACCATTGTAGAGGACATGCCATCGTTTCCTGGTGGTGACCAAGCGTTGCTCGAATACATGGCCAAAAACACAAAATATCCGCCTTTAGCTCGTGAAAACGGCTTGCAGGGCATCGTGGCAGTAACCTTTGTAGTCGATAAAAAAGGCAACATCAACGACGTCAAAGTGCTTCGCGGTATTGGTGGCGGTTGTGATGAAGAAGCCATTCGCGTGGTTAAAACGATGCCATCTTGGAAGCCAGGAAAGCAGCGTGGCATGCCAGTGAGTGTGCAATACAATTTGCCATTCCGCTTTACCCTCCGCTAAACAATTGGCGATAAATCAAAAAACCGACTTCAGGGTCGGTTTTTTTATGCCTATGAAACAGTGTAGGCACAAAAAATCCCCAACTCAAGCGGCTGGGGATTTTTTTTGTGGCGTATCGGTTAAATACCCATCAACATCCGGGCGGGATCCTCGAGGTATTCTTTAACACGGTAGAGGAAGCTCACCGACTCACGACCATCGATGATGCGGTGATCGTAGCTGAGGGCAACGTACATTACTGGACGTATAACCACCTCACCATGGAGGGCAATGGGGCGCTCTACAATGTTGTGCATGCCGAGGATGGCACTTTGCGGAGCGTTAATAATTGGAGTCGACAACATAGAGCCAAACACCCCCCCGTTGGTAATGGTGAAAGTACCGCCAGTCATTTCGTCGAGCGTTAACTGATTTTCGCGTGCGCGCTTGGCGAGGCGACCCACTTCGGCTTCAATTTCGTGCAGTCCGAGCTTTTCGGCATTGCGAATAACAGGCACTACCAAACCACGCGGAGCCGAAACGGCAATCGAAATGTCGCAATAATCGTTGTACACCAGCTCTTCGCCATCGATCAGGCCATTCACAGCTGGGAACTCTTGTAGGGCCAAACATACAGCTTTGGTAAAGAACGACATGAAGCCGAGGCCCACGCCGTATTTCTCTTTGAATTTGTCTTTGTACTTGCCGCGCAGCTCCATCACCGGTCCCATATTAACCTCGTTAAAGGTGGTGAGCATGGCCGTTTCATTTTTCACACTTACCAAGCGGCGAGCTACAGTTTTACGCAGCTGGCTCATGCGCTCGCGGCGTTGGTTGCGCTCACCAGCTGGGGCAGCAGGCGTAGCTGGGCTGCTAACCGCTGAGACAGCAGGCGTAGCTGGGCTGCTACTAACAGCTGGAGCAGCGGCTTCTGGCACAGCCGCTTCTGCTTTGAGGGCATCTTCTTTGGTAATACGGCCATCTTTACCCGTACCAGCCACTGCACTAGCCTCCATGCCCTTTTCGGCTAGGATTTTGGCGGCAGCTGGAGATGGGTGACCGCTAGCATACGTTTGTTGACCGGCTGGAGCGGCAGCAGCGGCCGAGGCCCCATCAGAAGCCGTATCCGTGGCCGCAGTTGGCGTAGCTTCAGCTGGCGTAGCTTCAGCTGGTGCTTTTGCAGCTGTATCTAAGGAGCAAACCACATCGCCAATGGCCAAAGTAGCCCCTTCGGCAGCAATAATTTTTAGCACACCCGCTTGCTCAGCATTGAGCTCCATGGTCGCCTTATCGGTTTCGAGTTCACACAGTACTTCGTCCATTTGAACGAAATCACCATCTTTTTTAAGCCATTTGGCTATCACCACCTCGATGATGGACTCGCCTAGTGCGGGAATTTTAACTTCTAAAGCCATAATCGTTTCTGCTATTAAAGGGTAAAAGCTTGATTGATAATTTGTTGTTGCTCCTGCTCGTGGATTTTGGCATAACCAGTAGCTGGCGATGCACTCGACTTGCGGGCAATGAGTTTGAGGGTGCGGTTTTGCTCGTGACGTAGCATATACGTCCAAGCACCCATGTTCTTCGGTTCTTCTTGCACCCAATAAAACTCTGCCTTGAGGTACCGCGCATACACGGCATCGAGCTGGGTTTCAGCCATGGGATACAGTTGCTCGATACGCACAATGGCCACATCCTTGCGTTTTTCTTCTTGTTGACGGGTTACCAAATCGTAATAAAGCTTACCAGTACACAAAAGCACCCGCTTCACCTTTTTAGGATCGGCTTGTTCATCGTCGATAATTTCTCGGAACCCCCCCTTATAAAGCTCGTCAATAGGCGAAACACATAAAGGGTGGCGCAACAGGGCCTTCGGTGACATCACAACCAAGGGCTTTCGGAAGTCCCAACTAAGTTGACGGCGTAGCAGGTGAAAGAAGTTGGCCGGACTGGTGCAATTGGCAACAACGATGTTCATTTCGGCAGCGAGTTGCAAAAAGCGCTCGGGACGGGCATTGGAGTGCTCCGGTCCTTGGCCCTCATAACCATGCGGCAATAACATCACCAAGCCATTCATTCGGCGCCATTTTGACTCGCCACAGCTGATAAATTGATCAATAATGGTCTGAGCACCATTTGCAAAATCGCCGAATTGTGCCTCCCAAACGCTCAGTACGTTGGGCGAAGCCATGCCGTAACCATATTCAAAACCGAGTACGGCATATTCCGACAACAAAGAGTTGTAAATGCTAAAACGTCCTTGGTTTTGGCTGATGTTTTGTAAGCCAATGTATTGTTCGTTTGTGTTTTCATCGCGTATGCCCGCATGGCGATGCGAAAACGTGCCCCGAATTACATCTTGACCGCTGATGCGGACTTTTTTACCTTCCGTAAGCAAGGTACCGTAAGCCAGCAGCTCGGCGAGTGACCAGTTAATTTGGCCCGCGGCAAATAATTTAGCACGCTCATCCATCACCTTTTGCACCTTCCGCATCACATTAAAATCCTTGGGCACGTGGGTGATGGCCTCTAGCACCGCCTGGGCTTCCTCTGGCTTAATGGCAGTGATTGGTGACTTGTTGAAATCCTCGTAGGTAGAACGCCGCATTTGCTGCCATTCTTTATCGAGGGCATGTGGCTTGTAAGCCACCTCTTTTTGTTTCACCAAGTTGAGGCGGTCTTGTAACAAATTTTTAAAATCCGTTTCCATCTGCTCCGCCAATTCTGCCGTAATATCCCCTCTCTTTTCAAGCTCTGTAGAGTATACCTTTCTTGGATCAGGGTGTTTGTCGATGATCGAATATAGCGTGGGCTGAGTGAATTTAGGTTCGTCAGCTTCATTGTGTCCATGTCTGCGGTAGCAAAGCATGTCCACAAACACATCACGATTAAACTGCTGGCGGAAATTGACTGCAAACTCAACCGCGAAGGTTACTGCCTCCGCATCATCGCCATTTACATGCAATATCGGTGCGCCAATGGCATTGGCTGCTGCACTCGAATAATCCGAAGTACGGGCATCGTCGAAATCGGTCGTAAAGCCTATTTGGTTGTTGATGGTAAAATGTAAGGTTCCGCCTGTGTGAAACCCGTTGAGCTGCGACATTTGCACTACCTCATAAACTACCCCTTGGCCAGCAATGGCGGCGTCACCGTGTAAAAGAATCGGTAAAATTTTGTTGTAATCTTTATTGTACAACATATCGGCTTTCGCGCGCACAAAACCTTCGAGTACAGGATCAACCGCCTCTAGGTGCGATGGGTTGGGGACAAGATCTAGGCTAACTTTTTTGCCTGCAGTGGTGTTCACTTGACTTGAAAAGCCCAAGTGATATTTCACGTCACCATCACCAAAGCTGAGGTCGGGATTGGCGATGCCTTCAAACTCATTAAAGATGTATTCGTAGGTTTTACCGAGGATGTTGGCCAGCACATTGAGTCTACCGCGGTGTGCCATACCGATAGCAAACGATTCTATCCCCAATTCAGCGCCTTTATTGATGGCTGCGTCGAGGGCTGGAATGGTGTTTTCACCTCCTTCTAATGAAAAACGCTTTTGCCCAACGTATTTTTTATGGAGAAAACTCTCAAAAACAACGGCTTCGTTGAGTTTGCTAAGAATGCGCTTTTTTTTGTCGATGCTGAAATCATAGCGGAAAGCATGCTTTTCGAAGTATTGTTTGCACCATTCTCTGATTTCGGTTTGGCGGATGTGCATATACTCGAAACCAAGCGAGCGGCAGTAAATCGACTCGAGTTTATCGATGATTTGTTTCAGCGTGGCCTTGGGCAAGCCAATGAGGGTGCCGGCGGCAAAATTGGTACCTAAATCAGCATCGGTAAGTCCGTGATACTTGAGTGCTACACCTGGGTCGCGGTCTTTGCGCGGTCGTATCGGATTCGTTTTGGAGAGCAAGTGCCCTCGGGAACGATACGCGTGGATGACATGTACCACATTGAGTTCTTTTAGCATGTGCTCATTGCTCACCGAACCGCCGCTGCCTTCAGCATGCTGCGCGGCAAACTCAAAGCCGTCAAAGAACTTCATCCAACCTGCATCTACAGAAGCAGGGTCAGATTTATACTGCTGGTAATAATCGTCGATCACGGCAGGATCGGCATTGGAGAGGTACGAAAACTTATCCATTTCGATTTTTAGATGTAAACAGGCTGCAAAGCTACGAAGGCTTTTGATGCAATTTAGCTTAATAAATGCCACTGAGGCAGTTTTTGCCAAAAATTGGATGATTTTTTGTTGCAGTTGCAACAATTATTCATTCAGTTCTTCTTAGAGGCCATTGCTAAAAATCAAAATTTACACTGCCAGGCTTACCTTTTGATCTTACATCCATTTTTGAAACCATCGGCGCACCCTAGGCGACCGATTTCCTAACCACCCAACTGCATGTAGAATACGGTATCGATGCGCAAAATGGTTCACTATCCAAGCCTTGGCACGCATCTCTTTCCACCACCTCTTTCGAACCGCTAGTTTGTAGGGTTCCAAAGCATCAGCGCTCCAATCGTTTTGTTCAATGGCCTTGATGGCCTGTTCTGCGGCCATTTTGCCACTTGCAATGGCTAACATAATGCCTTCGCCATTACTCGGATCAATCAAAGAGGCGGCATCCCCTATTAACATAAATCCGTTTCCATGAATACACTGTTCTTTCGAATAAAACGGCAATCCAAACCCTTGCAATGCCCCTTCCATTTGAGCTTCGCCTAACTTTGACTGAAGGTCAGGATTGCTTTTGATAAAGTCATAAAAGCGCGCCTTGATATCTACCTTTTGCTTGGTAATGTGCCGCGAATGCATGCCAATTCCCACATTAGCACTATCATCACTAATTGGAAAAAGCCAAAAATACCCGGGCACAACATCCTTATGCACATAAACTTCATTGGCCGATGCCCGAATGTTTTTGACCCCGGTAAAATACGCCCGAACCGATCCACCGTAATGCTCCCTGTCAACAGTAAAACCAGCCAGTTGACGCGCTACCACTGAATGTGCACCATCGGCACCAAGCAATATTTTGCACTTGAATTGAACGCCATTTTGACAACTTAGTTCAAAGCCATGCCCGCTCCGATTAATTTGTTTTAAGGCATGCACGGGGTAAAAATCGACTTTCTTAGAAGCGATTACTTCTTCTACTAGCATATTATCGAAATCAATCCGCCGAACGGTGAAAGAGCGAAGTTTCCAAAAAAACTCCATGGGAGGCGTTTTACCTACAAAAAGTAAAGTGCTCTTGTTCTCCGCTTTGTTAGGAAACTCTAGCATACGGGTATAGGCCTTAGTCGAAACTTCTCGTAAAACTCTTATACCATGACCAGCAATAAAATCACCGCATACCTTATCTCGCGGAAAAGCAGCCCTGTCGAGCATCGCTACTCGCAAACCGCTATCCGCTAAAACCAGCGCCGCTGAACTCCCGCCTGGACCCGCGCCGACAATGATTACATCGTACTGTAAAAACAGGATGTAAATAACGTAAAAGGAGTAAAAAAAACAAGGTACTCGTTCCTTTTTATGAACGATAAAGCTTACATTCGTCAGTATAAAGTAGCACACCTATGTCGAAAGTACTGATTACAGGAGGAAGTGGTTTGATCGGTCAACGGCTAACCACACGCTTGCAAGAAAAGGGCTACGAAGTGGTGCATGTGAGTCGCACGGCGCGCAGCGAACCTGTAGTCACTTACGCCTGGGATATCGCTGACAGCAAACTCGACCCTACCGTATTTGAGGGGGTAGATCACGTAGTGCATCTGGCGGGTGCTGGCGTGGCCGATAAGTCGTGGAGCGCAAGCCGCAAGCAAGAAATCATGAACAGTCGGGTAAAAGGCACTCAATTGCTGCTTGACGCCATGGATTGGCCAGCCAAAAAACCTAAAACCCTCATTTCCGCTTCGGCCATTGGCTTTTATGGTGATGCTGGTACGGAACTTTGCCGTGAAGAAGATTCCGCTGGAACTGGTTTTTTAGCAGCCGTTTGTCAACAATGGGAAAATGCCGCCCGTCCTGCCGGTGCCTTTACCCGCCACTGCACCATCCGCATTGGAATCGTGCTGAGCGAAAAAGGGGGTGCCTTACCTAAAATGATGCTACCCTTTAAACTGTTTGCAGGCAGCGTGCTCGGTTCTGGGAAACAAATGATGAGCTGGATTCACCTCGACGACCTGTGCGATATGATTGTGTTTTTGATTGAAAAGGAGGACTGTCAGGGCGTTTACAACGCCGTAGCGCCTATACCGGTAGCCCACTACCGCTTTATGAAAGCACTTGGCAGCACCATGAAACGGCCTTTATGGATGTGGGTGCCTGGTTTTGCGCTAAAATTAGTGCTTGGCGAAATGGCCACCACCGTGCTGGCTTCCCAATTTGTATCGAACGAGAAAATACAACAAGCTGGCTTCCATTTCGAATACGACAATGTGTACAAGGCGCTAAAACAGGTTTTACAGAAGTAGACTACTGCCTTACAAGCCAATCGAGCCAAGGCAATTGCTGCTCCAAACTACTTAACTGTACATATTTGCCATTGGGCGCAATGAGCCAGGTGGTGGGATAAGCTTTTACGTCTAAGGCCGCGCTTTCGTGCTTTTCAAGCTCTTCCACTGGAAAAGTGTACGCATTTTGCTGCATAAAATAGGTAAGGTCATGCGACTGAAAGCTGAGCGTTACTACTTGTAAGGCCATATTGAGGTGTTGTAACTGCCGATCGAACAAAGCTTGTAATGCCGGGAGTTGGCGCTTGCAAGGCCCGCACCAAGTGCCCCAAACATCTACAATCGTCCATTTGCCGACCCAGTTCAAGTTCGGATAGTGCTTTTCTAAAACCTGCCCATGCGGCCACACCTCCCACGCTTGGGTGAGCGTGCTGGGCCATGACCGCGTAACCTCCGCCTGCTGTAAAACAGCGGAAAAGGCTTGCATGTTTTGGGTATTTGGATCGGCAAAAGCAGCCAAAATAACCCAGGCTTGGGGGTTCGTGGTGGTGTTGGTAGGCACCGACAGCTGCAACAAAGTCTCTAAACGCATAAAAGAGGAATGGGCTTCCTGGAAGCGGACCAATGTGCGCAAATCATGTTTTTGCACATGCGAAGGCAAAGTATGACCACCGCTGTGCTGCGCATAAATGCCGCGGAGATGATGCGCATACAGCAGCTCCAAATAGTTGAAAATACTAGCCAGTTGCGGAGAAAAGGTCAGCTGCAAACGCAACAGCCCCTGCCGCAAGGCTTCAAAATCAGCAACAGCTTGCGCTGCGCCTACATCAGTTCGCGTATGCAGCTCAAAGCAAAACAAACTGAGATAAACGCGGGGCCACAGGGCGTGAGGGGAGTTGGACTGTAGCAGTTGCTCAAAAACTTCCCGAGCGGCTTCCGTGGACAATTGGCTGCTTTTGAGCTGGAAATAGGCCCGCAAAGGCGCTACATATTCGCTGAATGCGGGCGTAAGCTTTTCGAACATAAAAAATTCCTGAGCTTTAGCATCCCCTTGCAAGGCCCTGCTTACTAAAACCCCATAGAAATAGGCATTCAGCTGCTCTTCCTGCTCCAAAATAGTCTCAAAGTGGGTGGCAGCTTGGCCATAATTGCCCCCTTCATAAGCCAAATGCGCAAGAGTAGAGGTGTGTTGGGCAGAAACCTCGCCGGCTTGTGCCAAAATCAGCTGGCTGTTTCCTCCGTTGACGAACATCCAACAGCTTAACAGGACTATTTTATAAAGACGCATGAAAACAATTTATGAACCGAGATAGGTGTTTTTCCTAAAAACGGCCTGCTCCTGCAAAATAACGCTTGTAATAGGCTTCGTTTAAGTCACTGATCATAACGCCGCCGCGCACCGTGGCATGCACAAATTTGTCGTTCGACAGGTACAAACCCACGTGCGAAATGCGGCCTTTGCGGATGTTGAAGAATACCAAATCCCCCTCTTGCATTTCCTCACGGGGAATGCGCTGCACTTTGGTATACATGCTGGCACTGCCACCTGGAATTTGTACGTCGTACACTTTACCAAGCAACACATTCACAAATCCCGAGCAATCAATGCCGTTGCGGGTGCGACCGCCATAACGGTAAGGGGTAGCTTGCCATTCTTCAAACAACCGCAACAACTCCGGCCGGTTAATTTCACCAAGGTGTAAACCATATTGGTCGGCTTTGGGCAATAGAAAGGCATCAGTGCAAAGACTGTCGAGCGGCTGTACAAGGCTGCTATCTGGATTTGCAGCTTGCGCAAGTGCAACGCTCCAAAAACTTATAAAAAGCAGTAACAGTATTTTCATCGGTATAGCAAAGATAGGTGGTCGGGGCCTTATTGCAGTCTCAGTCGCCTATGCGTTTTCCACCCACATAGGTGGCCAGTACCTTGGATTTGAGCAGGTCACGAGCCGCTGCCTCCATCAAATTGCGGTCAAGCACCACTAAATCGGCTTGTTTTCCAGCTTCCAGACTCCCTTTCTCCTTTTCTTCGAAGCCCGCATGGGCTGCCCAAATGGTCATGCCCCGCAACGCTTGTTCGCGCGTCAACGCATTTTCAGCTTGAAAACCTCCTTCAGGGTAACCAACACTGTCTACCCGAAAAACAGCGGCATAAAAAGTCTTCAACGGTGAAATATCCTCCACCGGAAAATCTGTTCCCAAGGGCAACCATCCGTGCAACTGCAACAAATTTTGATAGGCATAGGCCTGCGTTAAGCGTTTCGCCCCCAGTCGATCGCCCGCCCAGTACATATCGCTGGTGGCATGGGTGGGCTGTACCGACGGCACAATACCAGCCTTTTTGTAAATGGCATAATCTACCGGCGTAACCACTTGAGCATGCTCTACGCGCCAGCGGTGATCACTTTGCTGTCCTACGGTGGCGGCATAAATCTCTGGGATGCGTTGATTAGCAGCATCCCCAATGCAATGGGTGTTCATCTGATAACCGGCAGCAGCCACCAGCGGCGCGTAATAGGCCAACGTATCAGGCTCGGTAACCCACAAGCCAAAGTGGTTGTGATCGTCGTGGTAGGGCTCTTTTAAACGCGCACCTCTAGAACCCAAGGCACCATCAGCATAAAATTTAAACGACCGCACATGCAAATGAGACCCACGATAGGGCGCTTTTTTAAGGTAATACGCCAATTCTTCTGGAAAAGCGCTGATCATACCGTAAACACCCATGCTGAGTTCACCAGCAGCTTCCATTTTCTGCAAAACTTCGAGTTGTAGCCGGTTTAAACCTGCATCATGTACCGAGGTAAGGCCTACCGCATGGCAAGCCGCTTGGGCATCCAGAATGGCTTCGCGCCAGGCAGCGGCGTCGGGTGCAGGCAAAACAGCTTCTAAACGATTGGCGGCATTGTCCATAAGAACGCCCGAGAGCTCCCCATTAGGGCGTTTGAGCAACTCGCCGCCAGTAATTTGTGTGCTGGCATAGAGCTGTGCAGCCAACAGGGCCTGTGCATTGGCCACAGCAGCATGGCCATCTACCCTGCCTAAATATACTGGCCGGTTAGGGAACAGACTGTCAAGCGCTGCACGATCGGGATAAACGGTCTCGGGCCAGTCGTTTTGATCCCAACCCCTGCCAATAAGCCAGCCCTGCGGATTTTCGGCGGCAAAAGCTTGCAAACGAACGAGCACCTCGTCCCAAGAACGGGTGCCTTTTAAGTCCACCTGCTGCAAATTGAGCCCGTAGTACACAAAATGACAGTGTGCGTCGATAAAACCGGGGTACACAAAAGCCCCTTTCAAGTCGCGAGATTCAGCAAAACGGTAGGTTTTTTCAAGCACGGCCCTGTCTCCTGTGGCCAGCACCTTGCCTTGGTGGATGGCAATGGCTTCAGCGGTTGAAAAAGCGCTGTCGACCGTAAACACAGTGGCGTTGTACAGCAGCAAATCGGCGGGTTGCGGATGGCTACAAGCAGCTAACAAGGTCAGCAGTAGCGCAAAATATAAACGCATCTGTATTATTTAAAGGTGATGATTTCGAAGCTGTTAGGCGCTAAGGTGGTAATTAGAATTTCGCCATCTTGCATGGCTACAGGGCTACCAAAGTGCCCCATCACTTCCTGCTGGCGCAAATGTTTGGGTATGGGGAGGTTGAGGGTTGCACTTTCATTGCTTTTGTTGAAGCAGACCATTACACCTTCCCCAAAATACGAACGGAGATAGGCCATTTGTTGCTCGCCTTGCAGCAAAAACTCGGTTTCACCATAGTTCAGGGCCATGCTTTGGCGACGCATTTGCAAAACGGTCGCTAACCGGTAGCGGGTGCTGGCCTCGTCGTCAGTCCAGTTGTCGAACTTCATCGGCCGGCGGTTGTCGGGATCGCCAGCGCCTACCATGCCGATATCATCACCAGCATACACCACGGGCACGCCAGGAATGGTGCTGATAAACACCAGTAATTGTTGCAATTTTAGATAGCCTACAGGGTCTTTTATTTGCACATCACGCTCCCAGCCAGCGGCAATGGGGTCTTCGTCGAACCGCAAAGCACCCGAAGCAAAGCTGATGAAGCGTGGCAAGTCGTGGTTGCCACTGATGTTACCCATGAGGTTGTGGTAGCCATAGTAACGGAAACTTTCATCGAGTGATTGGCTGAGCCGACTGAATGGCTGCGCCTCTTCAGCGAAAACCGAGCGGGCATCGAAGTAGAGGTTGAAGTCGAACTGACCATCTAACATACCGCTGCCAATGTAGCTACCAATGAGCTTGCGTGAACCAAAGGTCTCGCCAATTTGATACATCGAGCGCGGCTTGCCCTGCAACACGCGCCGTTTGATTTTTTGGGTGAGGCGGCGCCAGAAGACTTCGGGAATGTGCTTGGTAGCATCGTGCCGAAAGCCATCGAAGCCGTAATTTTCCATCCAAAATAACGCACT
>Ga0209284_10004989_pt1 | contig 14293 bp, 9 predicted proteins | sample FRY03_FD_187211 | JGI IMG/M metagenome (GOLD analysis project Ga0209284, IMG submission 187211) | Freshwater microbial communities from Lake Fryxell liftoff mats and glacier meltwater in Antarctica - FRY-03 (SPAdes) (version 2) | ecosystem: Environmental > Aquatic > Freshwater > Ice > Glacier... | reverse complement strand
GCTTACGCAGATCGCTTACGACTGTCAGACAACTGTTTATCAATTGAAGTATGGTTTGCTAAGTGATTATTTGCGCACGCAACTGACCCGGCCAACTATTAAATTCGCATGATTTGCGAAAGTCCTATTCAATTGTAATTTTTGTAAAGGACTAATGGAGAAAGGGAGGAAAGGAAAAGGGAATACGTCATTCACTCCTTTCATCCTCTCTCCTTTTATCCTTTTATCCTTTCATCCCATAAATTTATTCAAACCGCAAACTCTTCACCGGGTTCATCAGCGCGGCTTTGATGGATTGGTAGCTGACCGTTACTAGTGCGATAAGGAGCGCAAGTCCCCCGGCTAGCATAAAACTCCACCAGCTAATCGTGATTCGGTACACAAAATTGTTGAGCCACTGCTCCATGAAGTACCAGGCAATCGGACTCGCTATGAGCAACGCAATAAAGACAAGTAATAAGAAGTCTGTGGATAGTAAGCCAACTATGCCGTAGACACTGGCTCCTAGTACTTTTCTAATCCCAATTTCCTTGGTCCGTTGATAGGCCGTTAGGGCAGCTAGGCCGAATAATCCTAGGCAACTGATTAGAATAGCCACGGCGGTGGCCAAGTTAATGATCTTGGAAAGTGTGCGCTCCGACTCATAATAATTCTCGATCATATCATCGTAGAATGTGTACTCGAAGGGTGCATCCGGATAGGTACTTTTCCAACTAGACTCCATTTTCTGAATCCCTGCCTGCCAGTCGGAGGGCTTTCTGGATGCTAACTTTACATTAAAAGTGCCGGTTCTGTCTTTTTGGGTCGTAAGGGCAAGCGGGCTAATGGCTTCATCGAGGGTAGCCGAGTGAAAATCAGATACCACACCCACAATCTGAATGGGCCTTCCTTCCCCGTTTTCGGTTAAGAACTTGCCAATGGCGGCGAGCGGACTTGCAAAACCGAAAGCTTTCACGGCGATTTCGTTGAGCACGTACTCCTTTACGGTGTCGCTTGGTACTACATTTCGTCCAGCAATTAGCTTCATCCCGTAGGTATCGAGGAGCTCAGTATCAACGTATTTTTGGTATAGGTTACGCTCTATCTCTCCTTTCGGACCAGCATACATGTGCGAATTACTCGTAAAAGAGTTAGTGAAGGGCGAATCTCCCAAGCTCACGTGTTCTACCTCAGCAAAACGCTTCAACTCTTGCTTTAAAGTAAGGTGCTTGCTCTGATAGGCCTGGGACTCTAACAGTCGGTACGGAACATGAAACGTCAGAATCGCCTCACGGTCAAACCCCAGATCCTTTTCGAGAGCATAGTGCAACTGTTGATTGAGGATAATAGCACCAATAATAAAACCCTGCGCGATGACAAACTGAAATACAATCAGAATTTTACGGAATGTGAACCGGTTTTGACCAATGGAAAAACTTAACTGCCCGCGCAGTACCTGAGTAGGTTGAAACCGGGTAATGAGTACACCCGGATACCAACCAGACAACACGCTCACCACCAAAACAAGCACAGCCATAAAGAGCAGACTTTGCACCGGGTTTTGATTCAGAGTAAGTTCTTCGGGAAAGAGCTCGCGAAAACTAGTCCAGAACGCTAGCATCCATACGTAGGCCACCCCACACGCTAGGCTAGTAACCAGGAATGTTTCGCCAAAGAAGTTTACCATCAGATGAGTACGCGAACTTCCGAGTGCTTTCCGGACCCCAATTTCGCGGGCGCACTGAGGTACCTGAGCCGTAGTGAGATTGATGTAGTTAATGACCGCCAACACGAGTAAAAACACAGCTAACCCCAGTAATCCATACAGAACTTTTTTATCCACGGTCCGGTCCCGGCCTTGGTATTCGGTCGCAAAGTGCACTTCCGCCAAGGGTATCAATTTGTGCTCGCGGCCATAGTCGCCCCATTTCTCCACGTCAGCCTTGGAATATTTGGTAGATAGAGCGTTTATGGTTTGGCTTACTTTTTGAACGTCAGTATTTTCGTTCAATAGCACATAAACCTGATCGTTGGAGTTGGTACTTCCCCATGAACTTGCAAACTGCTCGGCCAATTTACCTTTCTGAATGGTCGTTAAGGATAGAAATTCTTTTCCGGTAAAAGAAGTAGAAGTACTTGCATCCGCCACAATGCCGGTCACGGTCACCGCTATGGTATCTCTATAATTGAGTGTACTTCCCAGTATTTGTTCGGGACTCAACCCCGGAAAGTACCTATCGGCGCGAGATTTAGTCAGTACAACCTGATTGGGTTCAGTGAGTACCTTGTTAGGCGTACCGGCTAGCCATTGATAAGGTACCAGCCGAAAGTAGTCGTCTGTGGTGGCTACTACATTTTCAATATCATTGAATACCTGCAACTTCCCCGAAGGCTGCTGCACTTGTAATGTTGACATCCATTGACTATAAAGCCCCACAGCTAGCCCTATACCACCTACCTCCCCACGGAGTGCGGCGGCCAAAGGCTTGGGAGTACCTGCATTGCCGGACTCCTCCCCTTCAAATATGAAGTGGGAAACTACCTTATAGATACGATCGGCCTGTGGATGATCGGTGTTGAAGTTAAGCTCAAAGTTTACGAGCTGGAAAATCATCCAACACGACGCCAGCCCAATGGAAAGTCCGCCGATATTCAATAGCGTAAACAGTCGGTTACGCCAGAGCTGACGGAAGGCTATTTTGAAGTAGTTATTGATCATGGCTTTTTTTTAAAAGGATTAATGGAGAAAGGGAGGAATGGAGAAAGGGAATTCGTCATACGTTTCTTTTATCCCTTCCTGCTTTTATCCTTGCTCCATTTCTTGCTTGAATTTTATTCTAATTGTAATTTCTGTAAGTGATTACTGGTGTAAGAATGAAAAGAAATAGGTAGGGAGTTCCCCATTTCTCTAATCCTTCCTCCTTTCATCCCTTTCCTCCTTTTACCCTTTTCTCCCGTAAATTTATTCAGACCGTAAACTCTTCACCGGATTCATCAGGGCGGCTTTGATACTCTGAAAACTCACCGTCAGCAGCGCAATGACAATAGCCAGTACCCCCGCCAGCGCAAACATCCACCACTGCATGTCAATCTTGTAGGCAAACTCACCGAGCCAGGCATTCATGCCGTACCAAGCGAGCGGCGAGGCAATCACGATGGCAATGAGCACCAGTTTGAGAAAGTCTTTGGAAAGCATGGCCGCGATATTCCCCACGGAAGCCCCCAACACCTTGCGTACCCCGATTTCCTTGGTACGTCGCTCAGCGGTAAACGCGGCTAAGCCAAACAGCCCCAGGCACCCAATCAGAATCGAAAGCAGGGCAAAGGTGATAAAGATACTTCCCACGCGTGTTTCGGCCCGGTAGGTAGCGTCAAAATCCTTGTTCATGAAGCGGTACTCAAAGGGTTGACCGGGGGCCATTTGCTTCCAAGTCGCTTCGGCCTTTTTCACGCTCGTGAGTACATCGTCCGTTTTCAGCCGAAAGGCAAACATGCCCGGACTATTCTCCAGCGTCATACTAAGAGCACCGATGTTTTTTCGGAGGGATTCGTAATGAAAGTTTTTCACCACACCCACCACGGTATAGACGATCTCATTATTGGCCTGTGGGCCGTCCAAAGTCACGATACGCTTGCCGATGGGATCTGAAAAGCCGAACATACGCGCGGCCTCCTCGTTGAGTACCATCGCCAGCGAATCGGAGGGGAATTCTTTGCTGAAAAAGCGTCCCTTGGTCACTTTCAGGCCCAGCGTTTGGGCGTAGTCTTCGTCTACCTCCCATTTTTGCATATTGAGTCCCTTTTCTTTCAGGGATTGCCCTTCGGGAAAAAACGTATCATCGCTTCGGGACGAGGGGGTAGGCATGTAGGAGGACACCGTGCCACTTTCGACATTGGGCAAGGATAGCATCTGCTGTTTAAAAGCCTTCGTTTGGGTACCCAGCGCGTAGGCATTGTCGATAATCAGCACTTGCTCCTTATCGTACCCCAGGGCTTTGGATTGTATATACCCCAGCTGCCGATAAATGACCAGCGTACCGATGATGAGCATGACCGATATCACAAACTGAAACACCACGAGGGAATTGCGAAGGTACCCCCCTTTACCCTCGACGGCCAGCCGCCCTTTGAGAACTTTGATGGCCTGAAAGCCCGATAGAAAAAAAGCCGGGTAGCTCCCCGCCAGCAGCCCCACGACTCCCCCGGTACCCAGTAGGATAGCCCAGAATAAACCCTCAGAAATCGGAAAGGTGATTTCCTTCCCGGCCAGTTGATTGAACAACGGAAGCGCCAGAAACGCCAGCAGCAGAGACAGACCGAGGGCTATATAGCTCAGGAGCAGGGATTCGGTCAGGAATTGCGCCATCAGCGACGACCGCTCCGAGCCTAGGGCCTTGCGTACCCCCACCTCCCGGGCGCGGTTGGCCGAGCGGGCCGTAGCCAGGTTCATGAAATTGACACAGGCAATCAGCAGCAGAAACAACGCCACCACCGAAAAGATGTACACGTACTGCATGTTCCCGTTCACCCCAAGCTCGGCCACGCGGTCGGAGTGCAGGTGGATGTCGGTCATCGGCATCAGGGAATAGCGCAGGTAATTGCCGGATTTTTCCAGATCATCCATCGTCGCCCCCATCACGCCCTTCACCCAGGGGCCTACGTACTTGTCGAGTATGGTATCAAAGTTTTTTTCAAACTGCCGGACATCCACAGCTTCCTTGAATAGCAAATAGGTATTGAAATTGTGGCTTCCCCAGCTGTTGCGGCGGCTTTCTTCCCGAGACGCCATGGCCAGCAACATATTCAGTTCGCTCAGGTGGGAGTTGGCCGGAATGGTCTGCATAACCCCCGTGACGCGGTAGGTATGCTCGTTGTCGAGCAGCAGCGTTTTGCCGATGGGGTCTTCCTTGCCAAAGTACTTGATGGCATCCCGCTCCGAAAGTACCAGGGTGTTGGGTTCGGTAAGGGCCGTTTTGGCATCGCCCGCCAGTAGGGGGATGGAAAACACCTGGAAGAAGGTAGAGTCCGCAAAAGCCACGTTGGCTTCGGTCAGGTTTTCGGCCTTCTCGTTTCGCCGTACCAGGTAGTTGCCATTGTCGCGCAGGCGCGTCACGGCCTCAATTTGGGGATAATCTCTTTTGAGCGTATACCCCATGGGGTCAGAAGACACGGCCAGTTTCATTTCCGGCCCACCAAACTTCACATCGGCATCGATCCGGTAGATGCGGTCGGCCTTATCAAAAAAACGGTCGTAGCTGAGTTCTTCGAGCACATAAAGGGTTATGAGCAGGCAACTCGCCAGACCCAGCGACAGTCCGAAGATGTTCAGAAAGGAGTAGAAGGAGTGCTTTCGCAGGTTCCGCCAGGCGATTTTGAGGTAGTTTTTGATCATGGCTTTTTAAAAAAAGGATTGATGGAGAGTGGAGAAAAGCAAATGGGAGAGCGTCATTCGTAGCTATATACCTTCCTCCTTTTACCCTTTTCTCCCATAAATTTATTCAGACCGCAAACTCTTTACCGGATTCATCAACGCCGCCCTTACACTCTGAAAACTGACGGTAACCAAAGCGACCATCATAGCCAGACCGCCCGCCAAAGCAAATACCCACCAACTCATATCAATTTTGTAAGCAAAGTCCGCCAGCCACGCGTTCATGGCGTACCGGGCGATGGGGCTGGCGATCACTATGGCGATTAAGACCAGTTTCAGGAAATCCCTAGAAAGCAACGCGACGATACTGCCAACGCTCGCACCCAATACTTTACGAACGCCGATTTCCTTGGTACGCTGCTCGGCGGTGAAGGTGGCTAGGCCAAAGAGCCCAAGGCAGGAAATGAGAATGGCGATGCCGGAAAACACGTTAAACAACTGACCTGCTTTGCGTTCTGACTGGTAGAGATGGTCAAAGCTTTCATCCAGAAATGTGTACTGAAAGGGCGTTTCCGGAAAGTACTCGCCCCAAAGCTTTTCGGCTTTGGCTACCGCCTGCCGGGTTGTTCCGGGTTGGGTTTTAACATAAATAGTGGATTGCCAACTAGCGCTACTGAACAGTACCATGGGTTCGATGAGCTGGTGCAGATTCCGAAAATGAAAATCTTTTGCTACCCCAATAATTTGTCCACGCGCCCCCTGAAACTCGAACCACTGGCCCACCACGGGCTTTTTCAAGCCAAGTTTCCTGACGGCAGTTTCGTTCAGAATCACGTTGGCCGAGTCGAGTTTTATACCGCGCTGAAACCACCGTCCTTCCGCAAGTTTGAGGCCCAATACCGCCTGTGTTTCTGGCTCGACCGAAAACTGCGCTACGGTAGGGGTAAAATTTTCTGGTTTACCTTCCCATTTGAGACTGCCGCTGTGAAAACTTTCTAAATCAACGATCGACTCATTGGTGGAGGTAACCCCGGCTACTTCACTCGTCTGCCGTAAATTCTGTTTGATAAAATCGCGAGCACCCGCTTTTCTGACATCCCTCGTGAAAGGTACCTGGAATGAAAATATATGTTTTCGCTGATAGCCGCTGTCCATGTTCTGGGCATAGCGGAGTTGCCGGAAAATAACCAACGTACTCACAATCAAGATGAGTGAAATGGCAAATTGCACCACGACTAGGCTCTGCCGAAAGCCCGCATTCGTTGAAGCTAACATGCTGCTACCTTTCAGAACTTTGACAGGCTCAATGGAAGACAGCAGTAAAGAAGGATAGATTCCCGATAGTAGCAAGGTTATCCCCGAGCTGAGAAAAAGCAACAGCCAGAGGGACGCATTTCCCACTTCAAGCACGAAAACGGTACCGGTAAAGTCGTTCAACTCGGGTAGACAGAGGCTTATTAGTCCTAACGCCAATACCAAAGCCAACAAAATAATGAAGGCGGATTCGCCAAAAAATTGCGTAAACAAACGTCCTCGGCTTGCCCCGATGATCTTTTTCATTCCTACTTCCTTTGCCCGACGACTAGCCAGCGCCGTGGACAGATTGACGTAGTTGATACTCGCAATGATCAGAATGAGTAATCCAACAAAGCCGAGCGTAGTAACGGTTTGGCGGTTCCCTTTGGGCAAACTATCCGACTGGAAGGTAGTATCGAAGTGAATATCCCGCAGGGGAATCAAACTTGCCGTGATGCTGGAATCTTTTTTGTAGGTATGGTATAGTTGCGTTAATTGAGGCCCAATTTTTTCGGGGTCTACGCCTGGGTTCAATTGGAGGAATAACTGGTAATTGAAATTATTCCAATTCTCCTCGTTTTTACGGTCGTCGGGGTTTCGTACGGATGCAGGAATGGGTAGCAAAACATCGTAGCGAAAACTAGAATTACTGGGATTATCCCGTACGACGGCCTGCACGACCATGGCCACCGAATCTATACGCACAATTTTGCCCAGTGCGGCCTCCGGACTCCCAAACCACTGGTGCGCCTTGGTTTGGGTAAGGATTATGATGGAAGGGTCAGCCAGTGCCTTGTCAGCATTACCCACCACAAATTGGTAGTCAAAAGCCGCAAACCAGTTTGAATCAACATAGGCTACCTTTTTCTCGCGAATCAACTCATCCCCTACCCGAAAAACCAGTGCTTGCCAGGGTGTTTTGAAGTTGGCGATGCGTTCGATACCAGGTACCTCATTCCGGGCCGTCGCACCGAGTTTCAGCGGAGAGCTAGCCCATACCCAGGGTTCTTCCTGTTCAGTAAGGGTGTTGGTAACGCGATAGGTACGATCTGCTTTATCGTGGTAACTATCGAAACTCAATTCATTCTGTACCCACAACAGTACGAGGATCGAAGCCGCCATACCCACCCCCAATCCAACTAAATTAATCAAACTGTAAAGTCGATTGCGCCAGAGACTGCGGACAGCTATTTTTAAGTAATTCCGAATCATATGAATATCTATTTCTGGTGATATACTTTTAGAGGATCATTTGTCTTGTCCCACAATTATGTGTCAGTATCGCTCCGTTTTCACTCGCTCCGCAGCGACTTTACCGGGTTCATCAATGCTGCCTTTATACTCTGGAGACTCATTGTAATCAAAGCGATGCCCACGGCCAACCCTCCCGCCAAAGCAAATACCCCCCAACTAATGTCAATTTTGTAGGCAAAATCCGTAAGCCACTGATTCATGGCGTACCAAGCAATGGGGGCGGCGATAACGATGGCGATCAGCACCAACTTGATAAGGTCCTTGGAAAGCAATATTACGATGCTGACGACCGATGCCCCCATGACTTTACGGATACCAATTTCACTCTGTCGTTGGGTTGTCGTTAGCAACACAAGTCCGAATAGTCCTAGTGATGCTACACCAATGGCTAGTAGTGTAAAAATACTCGTAATTCGGGCAAAGCTTTGGTCGGATTGATACTGCCGATTGAAGTAATTTTCAAGAAGAAAAGCGGAAAATGGACTCTCAGGAAAGGTACTTTCCCAGAGGCCTCGGACAACCTCCACCGTTTCTGGTACATTAGCCTGTTTGAGGTTGATCGCGTAGTAGCCATCGGGGGCTGCTTTCAATTCGAAAATAATTGGGTCTATCGTGTTGCGAAGTGAAAGGTGGTGGTAGTCTTTCATCACCCCAATGATAGTGGGTGTACTCTGAACACGGTAGTTTATAGGCTGACCGACTGCATCTGTGGAATTACTAAAGCCCAGTAAGCGAGCGGCGGTTTCATTGACAACAACAGAATTTTGAGGAGTAGCATCCATTTCAAATTCTTTAGAAAACCAGCGCCCTGCAATTAATTGAGCATCGAATGCTTGCTGAAAATCATAATCAACTTGCGAGAAATAATATCTACCGACAGCTTCCTCGGCGGGTTGGTCGATTCGTTTGACATACCCAGCCTCTGAATAGCCTTTGATTGGATTACCGGGAATCAGGTTAGTTACTGTCACTTGTTGCACCGAAGGAAGGCGCAGCGCAGCAGCCTTGAACTGTCCTAATTTGGTAACATAGGTCGAGTCAGTGTTAACTGGACCATCCAGTATTAACTGTCTGTTCAAATTGAGTCCAGTGTCGTATTCTTGCATAAATAATAGTTGCTGGTACACAACCAACGAACCAACAATCATAATCACCGAGAGCACAAATTGAAAGACGACCAGTCCTTTTCGAAGGCCTATCCCCTCCCCAGAATGTAGCCTACGACTACGTAATACTGCCGCAGGCTGAGACGAAGAATTAGCGATAATGGGATATAAGCTTGTCAGAAACACAGCGCCAAAAAATAATCCAAAACAAGCCAGCAACCATGTTTGATCGTTTAACATGAGGAGGGATAATTCCTGACTAGTCAATTCGTTAAAAATGGGCTGTACTAATTGTACCAAGGCAATTGCGAATATTAGGCTCAACCCATTTAACAGAAAAGCTTCTATCAGGAACTGGCGAAACAGATCGCGCCGGGAAGCGCCGGTGATTTTTCTGACTCCTATTTCTTTGGCTCGATCGGTAGCTCTTGCCGTAGTGAGGTTGAGATAGTTTATCCAGGCAATCAATGAAATAAACAGGGCGATTACTAGTAATACAGATACCATTCGTCGGCTGCCAGTTGTGTCAATTTCGCCTACGAGATTGGAATCCAAATGCAAACTTCTCAGCGGTTGTAATTGCAAGGCATTCTTGCTTATTTCACCCAGATTTTTGGCCACAAATTCTGGCAATTTGCTTTCCAGCAACTCAACCGATGTACTTGGTTTGATCCTTAAATAGGTATAAAAACTATCCCCCCAATTTGATAATTCGGCTTCACCGCGTGAAAGAAACTTAAAAGAAACTAGTGCACTTATTTTCAGGTGTGAATTGACCGGAATTGAAGCCAAAACACCAGTTACCGTAAAGTAGCTAACATCTTCGTAGCCGTTACCGATCCAGGTACCGTAGCCTCCGGTCATCTTCAAGGTCTTGCCGATTGGGTCTTCTTGGCCAAAATATTTCTGGGAGAGCGCTTGGGTGATAACAATTGATTTAGGATCGATGAGCGCTGATTCCGCGTTGCCTTTAAGTAAGGGGAAAGAAAAAAAAGTCAAGAAGGATGGATCGGTCATTAATATGTTGTCCTCCCGGAATACGCTTTTTCGCTCCTTAGTTTCATAACTCAACAAGGCATTGGTCAAATGGAAGCGAGCGACGGAAGAAATTTCTGGAAACGTGATTGCCATCGCCTGCCCAACGGATGCAGGAGCAGTAGCTTTTGCGACAACGGTACCATCTTGTTTTGCTTGATCGTATTGAACCCGGTAAATGTCCGATGCCCCTTCGTGAAATGAATCGTAGCTTCGCTCGAAACTAACATATTCCAAGATTAGCAAACTAGAAGCCATGCCCACAGCGAGACCGATCACATTGATTGATGCGAAGGATTTTTCTCGGACTAAATTCCGCCAGGCGATTTTGAAATAATTCCGTATCATTTGTTTCTATTGCTTATCTGTTCCCTTCGTACCCCATACCGAGATTTCCACTTTCTGCGATACTCTGGTCGAGCTTCGCTGGTTTATCGGAAGCACTATTCACCAAAGTCTCCTAACCTCTCGAAAAACTCACCGTTTGCATATCTCCGGATTGAACTACCCGTTGTCCTGCACTCGGACCTACTTCCGGCTGTTCGCTAATGCTTATCGGTCCTTTAACCGTAGTATTTACTCGAACCGTGAAAGCGCCCTTCTGATTGCCCCTGGTCGAAACTGCTTGCCGGGTTCAAGATTCAGACCTGAGTTAATGGAGCTACAACCGATAGAGAAGGCTGTAATGCTAGTATTTAAAGGAAAATTTTGATTTAAATGGAATGGAAGAAGGAGGAAAGGAAGCAGAGAGCTATTGTGTTGCACAATAAAGATTCTCTATTCTAACCCGAATACCTTTCCTTCTCTCCTTCAATTCCTTTCTCCTGCTCTAAATATGTACTTTCTCCGTCACTACTTTTCCGTCAAATAAATTCACCGTCCGGTGCGCAAAGCCCGCGTCGTAGGGTGAGTGCGTCACCATGATGATCGTGGTACCGGCTTCGTTAAGTTGCTTGAGGAGGTTCATCACTTCCTCGCCGTTTTTCGAGTCGAGGTTACCCGTCGGCTCATCCGCCAGAATGATCTTGGGCGTAGCTACCACGGCGCGGGCAATGGCCGTACGCTGCTGCTGTCCGCCAGAGAGCTGCTGCGGAAAGTGGTTACGGCGGTGCATCATGCTCATACGCTCCAAGGATGCCTCCACGCGCTGCTTGCGCTCATCGGTGGGGGTTTTGAGGTATAACAGGGGTAGTTCGACGTTTTCAAATACCGTCAGTTCGTCGATCAGGTTGAAGCTCTGAAACACGAATCCGATGTTCCCCTTCCGGATCTGCGCCCGTTGCCGCTCCGACATATCGGCTACCTCGGTACCATAGAAATCATAGGAGCCTTCGCTTGGGTTGTCCAAAAGCCCCAAGATATTGAGGAGCGTCGATTTACCACAACCCGATGGCCCCATTATAGCGACAAACTCACCGTCTTTTATCTCTATGTCGATGCCGTTTAAAGCCGTAGTTTCTACCTCTTCGGTAGAGAACATTTTTTGAAGGTTGGTTATTTTAAGCATATTAATAGGTATTAGGTTGTTAGGTGTTAGGTTGTTAGGCATTTTTATTCCTATACAACCCTACTAGTTAATCTAGACTTCGGCTTTTAGTCAAGAAGGGTTATTATTGGTCGTGATAAACAGGAGAAATGATCGATACTAAATTATTATTTCGTTATATAAATAGATACTAGCAGTTCAACTAAATTTGGCCCAACAACCTAAAAATACTCAAATTTCGAGGCTCACAAATCTGGCATCGCAGTCATGCCTTAACCTTAGAAATCTATCGGATCATTAAACCCTTCCCGAAAGAGGAAATCTATGGACTTACGGCCCAAATGCGACGTTCTTCTAGTTCCATCCCGACCACTATTGCCGAAGGTTGTGGCACAAACTTAAATCCAGATTTTGCTAGGTTTTTGACCATTGCTATGGGTTCTTCTGCCGAATTAGAATACCAGCTCATTCTGTCAAAAGACTTGGATTATATTTCTCTGACCGACTTCAATCAGCTCTACGATGATCTAACTGAAATTCGTAAAATGACAAACAATTTCTTGAAAGCTGTTAGATAGTTATTAGTTTATTTTAGACAATGACAATTGACCTAACGCCTGGTAACCTAATAACCCCAAAATCAAAACTCCAAAACCTCATTATCCCCAAAGTTCTCATAAGAACTCGTTATTACTTTTTCGCCGGGTTGGAGGCCTTCTAGTACCTCATAATATTCGGGATTTTTACGGCCTAGGGTAATATTCTTCTTCACCGCACGATTTCCATCTTTACCTACTACGTATACCCAGTTACCGCCAGTGTCGGAGAAGAATCCTCCCACGGGTAGTAATGTCGCTTTGGAAGGTTGGCCAAGTTGCAAGCGGATAGGTGCTGATTGTCCACGTTTGATGCGCTCGGGGGCACCGTTGGTAAAGCGCATATCCACTTCGAAACGGCCACTGCGTACTTCGGGATAAATTTTGACGATTTCGAGACCGTACGGCTTACCGTCGAAATCCATGTTGCCGGCTAGTCCCACAAAAATCCGGGAAATGTAGTGCTCGTCGATACCGACGCGCATTTTGAAGCCGTCGAGGTCGTCAATCTGCCCGATATTTTGTCCTTGATTGATGTTGGAGCCCACCTCCACGTTCATCGAAGATAGTAACCCACGCACGGGTGCCTTTACCACTAGGTTATCCAGCGTTTGCCGCCACAGGGCCACGTTTTTCTGGGTATTTGCCAAGGTACCTTCCAGTTGAGAAATCTGCATTTTGGCATTTTCTTCCTGGTATTTCTGCGACTCTATCTCAATCTGCCGCTGCTGGGTTAGTCGCTCAAAATCGCGTTTGGTTCTGAGGTAGTCGGCTTCGGGTATAACCCGGTCACGAAATAACTGAACGTTACGATCGTGTGCATCTTTGGCTTGGGCGATCTGAAAATCCAACTCGCTCAGGGTTTTTTGGAGGTTAAAACGCTCGACCCGCAAACGCTGCCGGGTGTTCTGCAAGTCGTTTACCAGTCGACTGGCTTCAGTTTCTGATTGTAGAAAGTTCAGTTTCAGGCTCTGGTTTTCGAGTTTCAGGAGCACCTCCCCTTCTTTGACCATATTACCGCCTTCCGCCATTTTCTGGGTTACGTAGCCCCCCACGATCGCATCTAGCTGGATCGTTTTGAGCGGTTGCACGACACCCGTCACCACAATAAACTCATCAAACTCGCCCTGACTTACGGTTAAAATCGTAACTTTATCCTGTTCTACGTTTAATTTAGAGCGTTTGTCGGCCCAGAAAAGCTGATATGACAGCAATGCTAGTATCAACACTCCCACAATAGTATACCCGATGCGCCGGGGGTTCCAGAACTTTTTCTTTTTGGAGCGGTCCATCCCCGATTGTCCTAACGATGCATTAGGCATAGTTCCGAATGGTGATGGTTTAGTTTCAGTTGCCATATATAATTATCAAATATTAATTCGTCCGTTGCTGTACTCTACCCAATCCCTGTGCCAGCTAACTACCAAAATCACAACCCACTGAAAATCAATAATAAATACCAGAAATAAACTCTTTCTATTGTCCATTTTCGGACACTTTTGTTCGGCAATGAACAATGATTTTAAACCTGCGTTTCTCTAACTATTTCTTTGTTAATACCTTAGCAAATCAAGGATCAGGCGGCATATTTATTTAAGTATTAGGTAGAAAGCTGTTGGCTATTTTGATTATCAGCTAGTGGGTTTTTAGTAAATAAGTAGTCGGCCGTAAATATGGATATAATTTTTATCTTGCGTCTATGCAAGGAAAGAAACGATACATCAGCCTGAGTGACGATCAGCGTGCGGCACTCGTATTGGGCCACAAGACGGGCAAGAAGGCCACCTTCCGCCTGCGCTGCCAGATGGTCATCTTCAGCGACCAGGGGGGCAAGATCGACCAGATCGCCGACATTTTGCGCTGCAATCGTCAGAGCGTGGTCAAGTAGTTCAACCGATACGAGAGCCGGGGCATCGACGGGCTACACACGGCCCAGGGGCCGGGCCGTCCGGCAGTGGTGCGCACCGACAACCGCAAGGAGGTCGACCTGATCGAGCGCATCGTCGAGGAGCACCCCCAGAAGCTCGACGTGGCGCGCGAGCGCATTGAGCGGGAGCTGGGCAAGAAGATGTCACAGCGGACGCTGCGCAGGTTCTTAAAAAAAGCGGCTGGCGCTGGAAGCGCTTCCGCCGCCGCCCGCCCAAGCGTCCCTCGGAGCAGGAGCTGAGGG
>Ga0209284_10004981_pt1 | contig 14306 bp, 15 predicted proteins | sample FRY03_FD_187211 | JGI IMG/M metagenome (GOLD analysis project Ga0209284, IMG submission 187211) | Freshwater microbial communities from Lake Fryxell liftoff mats and glacier meltwater in Antarctica - FRY-03 (SPAdes) (version 2) | ecosystem: Environmental > Aquatic > Freshwater > Ice > Glacier... | reverse complement strand
TCATCCGCCGCGCTGCAAAGGAGGAATAATGCATTACGTCCAAGTAGAGGGTGACACCTTCATCCGGCACATCAATGGCTTTGAGCCTACACAGTGGGACGCAGACAACTACTGCTACGCCATGCGGCTGAGTGACGAGCAGGTGGCGCATTACGGCGTCCACAAGAAGCAAATAGTAACGCCACCTTATTTCGACCCTGCCACACAGACGCGCGCAGAAGGCCCCGCGCTGTTGGTCGATGGCGTCTGGAAACAGAGTTATGTGGTGACGGAACTTGACCCAGAAGCGGTAGAGGCGGCGGCGGCTGTGCAGTGGGCTGTTGTCCGCGCAGAGCGCAACGGCAAGTTATCGGCAAGCGATTGGACACAGGTTGCCGATACGCCAGCGGATGCGGAAGTTTGGGCAACCTACCGTCAAGCACTGCGCGACATTACCGATCAAACCGACCCATTCAATATTACATGGCCGCAGCTAGCAGGCACGGGAGAATAATATGGCCGCGTTAGCTTTCCCTATGCTCTGCCCTATCGATGGCGGGTGTTATATTTGGGGCGCACCAACTCTGGCGTGGGTTGAGCATCCTAAAGGGGGTATATAATGAACTGCGCGGATTTTGTAGGCACATTGTTTCTGGCGCGTGATGTGGCCCATAGCACGCACCTGAACACGCGTTCGTTTGCCAAGCACAAAGCCTTGCAGAAGTTTTACATCGGCATCATTGGTCTGGCGGACGATTTTGCCGAAGCCTATCAAGGCAAATATGGCCTAATTGGGCCTATTTCACTTATGTCGGCTAAAAAAACTAACAACATTGTCGAGTTTCTACAGGGCCAAGTGGACGAACTGATGGAAATGCGGTATAAAGTCGTTGATAAGGATTGCACCCCAATCCAAAACATTATCGACGAGATTTTTGGCCTATACTACAGCACTCTGTATAAACTTAAATTTCTTGCATAAGGACGCGACATATGGAAATTCTACGCCCTCTTAATGACCCCGCTTTTGCTACCCAAAGCGTATCTTATACTGGCACCGCGGGTTCTGTAACTGGTTGGAACGCAGGGCCGCAAGGTGTGTTGGTCTGGTGTACGTCGGCTGCTTACATCCGCGTTGGTGACAGCGCCACAGCTACAACGGCTGACACACCGCTCCCCGCCAACACGCCAATGCATATTTACATACCCCAATCCGGCGATGCGGGAGGTAGCGGCGGCGTATGGCGCGTCAGCGCGATCCAGATCAGCACCGGCGGCACTGTGTACGCAAAGCCGATTAACATCCGATGAGTTTTGGCGCCCCCGTTCGCAAGGCTCATAACCCTATTATTAAGTTTACATCTTCGGGTGACTACACCGCGTAATCCATTTTGCGGCCAGTTGCCTATACCATATTGTCAAGAGACAAAATTTACTGTAGCTTGGCGTTTAACCGTACTGATGCGGATCATCAGGAACTCTTTAAGGGTTAAACATGGACGATACAGTCTTTAACGAAGCGGATGCCTCCGCGCCAGAACTCGAAGCCACGGCAGCAATCGAGCCTGTAGAAAACACGACGCCGGAAGAGCAGTCTACTGAACAGGAAGCCGCTAAGACTTTTTCACAAGAAGACTTAGACGCCATTGTCGGTAAGCGACTCGCAAGAGAGCAACGCAAATGGGAACGCGAACAGGCTCAAAGAGCAGAGGAAGTCCAAGCACGGCAGCAGCCGATCTACGACATAGCTCCTGAGCAATTTGAGACTTATGAGGATTACGCAGAGGTTTTGGCCGAACGTAAAGCCGAAGAACTGCTGGATCGCCGTGATAGGGCGCGCCAGCAACGCGAAATGCTAGAGTCTTATCACGACCGTGAAGAAACGGTGCGGGACAAATATGACGACTTTGAACAAGTCGCCTATAACCCAAACCTTTCAGTCACTGACGCGATGGCGATGGCAATACAAGCGTCCGATATTGGTCCTGATGTGCTTTATCACTTAGGGGTCAATCCAAAGGATGCCCAGCGTATTTCGCGTATGGACCCCATTTTGCAAGCTAGGGAAATTGGTATGATTGAGGCGAGGCTTTCAGCCGAGCCTACATTCAAGAAGACATCCAACGCCCCCGCACCGATTGCCCCTGTCACAGCCCGCACCGCTGGTGCGCCAACATTTGATACGACGGACGCAAGGTCAGTAAAGTCCATGAGTACGTCGGAATGGATTGAGGCAGAACGGATGAGACAGATCAAGAAGTACGAGGCACAACGCAACCGTTAATTTAAGGTATTTTTTATGGCTAACTCGATTTTAACAATCGACATGATCACGCGCAAGGCGCTTGAGATTCTCGAAAATAACTTGGTTCTTACCCGTAACGTAAACCGTCAGTACGACGACAGCTTTGCTGTTGAAGGCGCAAAGATCGGTTCTACTCTGCGTATCCGTTTGCCTGACCGCGCACTCGTCACAGATGGCGCTGCGCTTCAGGTTCAGGATGACAACGAGCAGTTCACAACTCTTGCTGTTTCCACCCAGAAGCACATTGGCGTCAACTTCACATCTGCTGAATTGACCATGCAGCTTGACGACTTTGCTGACCGCGTTCTCAAGCCGCGTCTTTCGCAGCTTGCGGCCAGCATCGACGCAGATGTTGCCAACTCGTTCTTGTCCATTGGTAACACTGTTGGTACGCCCGGCACTACCCCAGGTACTTCCGCAGTCCTTCTTGCTGCACAGCAGAAGCTGAACGAAAACGCTGCGGTGATGTCGCCACGCTATGCCACTGTCAACCCAGCCGCTAACGCTGGTTTGGTCGAAGGCTTGAAGGGTCTTTTCAACCCAACTGACACAATCAGCAAGCAGTTCAAGAACGGCATGATGGGTACTGGCGTACTTGGCTACGACGAAATCAATATGTCGCAGTCCATTAAGCAGTTCACCACTGGTTCGCGTACAGCAACTGGCGGCACAACTTCGGCAGCAATCACTGTTGAAGGCGCAACCACTATTGCCATCACTGGCGCAGGCGCTTCGGCTACTGTCAAGATTGGTGACGTATTTACCGTTGCGGATTGCTTCTCAGTTAACCCACAGACCCGTGAAAGCACTGGCTCGTTGTTCCAGTTCGTTGCGGCTGCTGACGTTACACTTAGCGGCGCTGGCGCTGGCAACATCACTGTTGTTCCGCTCTATTCGGCAGCACATGCGCTTGCTACTGTCAACGTATTGCCTGCCAACAGCAAAGCAATCGTGTTCGTCGGTACTGCATCCACTCAGTATGCTCAGAACCTTGTATACCACAAGGACGCCATCACCTTCGCAACCGCCGACCTTCTGCTCCCACAGGGCGTAGATATGGCTTCGCGTCAGGTGCATAACGGCATCAGCTTGCGCGTTGTTCGTCAGTACGACATCAACAACGACCGTATGCCTTGCCGTATTGACGTTCTGTACGGTTACAGCACCATTCGTCCACAGATGGCCGTTCGGATGTGGGGTTAATCTAACACGGCCCTCGGTTCGCCGAGGGCCACATATTTTAAAGGAATTTTAATATGCCTACTTTAGCTAATGGTGCTGGTGGATACCAGCTTGGTGATGGTAACATTACCCAAGTTACCCTTGGTACTACTGTAATCCCCGTCGCGCTTACTACGGCTGCAACACTGACGTCTGCCGCCTTGTCAGGTGGTATTATTGTTTACACTTCAGGCAGCCCGGCTAGCCTTGCGTTGCCAACAGTTTCGCTAGTTAATGCCGATGTCAGCAACGCAAAAGTAAACTCATCGTTTGAGTTTTCGTTGGTCGCAACCAGCACCGGCGTTCCTACGCTTACCGTAGGTACTGGCTGGACGCTGGTCGGATCAGGTGCAGGCGTTGCATCACTCAGCGTATTGTTCCGCGCTGTCAAAACAGGCGAGGCAACGTACAACTTGTACCGTATCGCTGGTTAATAACTGCTACCCCAGCCTTCGGGCTGGGGTATCCTTTAAACTAGGAAGAGTACCCTATGACCAGCGCAGGCGACATTATTAACGGATCATTGCGGCTCATAGGGGCGTTAGCTGAAGGCGAAGTACCTTCCGCAGAAACGTCGCAAGACGCACTTAGCGCCATGAACCAGATGATCGAAAGCTGGAACATAGAGCGGCTATCAGTGTTTGCTACGCAGGATCAGGTTTTCTTGTGGCCTGTCGGCCAAATATCCCGCACGCTTGGCCCAACGGGTGACTTTGTTGGCAACCGCCCCATACTGCTGGATGACGCGACCTATTACCGCGATCCGGGTACGGGCGTCAGTTACGGCGTCAAATTTATTAACCAACAGCAGTACGACGGCCTTGCCGTTAAAACCGTTACATCTACATACCCGCAAGTCATGTTTACCAACATGACCTACCCAGACATTGAAATGACAGTGTACCCGCGCCCCACACGCGAACTAGAATGGCATTTTATTTCCGTTGAGGAGCTGACGCAACCGGCGCTCCTCGCCACCGTAATTTCGTTTCCGCCCGGCTATCTGCGTGCATTCCGCTATAACCTAGCGTGCGAACTAGCACCTGAGTTTGGCGTAGAGCCTGCACCACAAGTCCAGCGCATAGCGATGACGTCTAAGCGTAACCTAAAGCGCATCAACAACCCTGACGACATTATGTCGATGCCATACAGCCTTGTAGCCACACGCCATCGATACAATATTTTTGCGGGCAATTTTTAATGAAGTCACCGATACTCGGCAGCGCGTATGTGGCTCGTTCAGTAAACGCCGCCGCCGCGCGCATGGTAAACTTGTTTCCCGAAGTGGTGCCCGAAGGCGGCATGGAGCCTGCGTTTCTTCAGCGTTGCCCCGGCCTACAGTTTCAGCAATCTATAGGTTTAGGCCCGATCCGTGGTTTATGGGCGCACCAGACACGCGGCGACGATTATTATGTTGTTTCAGGCTTTGAAGTATACAAAATGTCAAGTCTTAACGGAACGCCGTTAAAGCTGGGCGACGTAACCGGCACTGGCCCTGTATCCATTGCGGACAACGGCACGCAGATTTTTTTCGCATGCAATCCAGACGCGTTTATTTACGATGAGTCAAACAACACCTTCGCGCAGATCACCGACCCTGACTTCCCTGGCGCAGTTACCGTTGGGTACTTGGACGGCTATTTCGTGTTTAACGAGCCAGACAGCCAAAAACTTTGGGTGACGCAGCTTTACGACGGGTTCCAGATCGACCCCTTAGAGTTTGCCAGCGCCGAAGGTAGCCCCGACGGCATTGTCGGAATATTGGTAGACCACCGCGAATGTTGGGTGTTTGGCACGGACTCTACTGAAGTGTGGTACAACTCTGGCAACTTAGATTTTCCGTTGTCGCCAATTCAAGGCGCGTTCAACGAAATCGGTTGCGCGGCCCCACATTCCATCGCCAAAATGGACAACACCGTGTTCTGGCTTGGCGCTGATGCGCGGGGGCAGGGCGTCGTCTATCGCGCTGCGGGTTATAACGCCCAGCGCGTTTCTACGCACGCGATTGAGTGGCGCATACAAAACTACCTGAATATGACTGACGCGGTAGGCTACACCTATCAGCAGGACGGCCATGCGTTCTACGTTCTTTCGTTCCCTTCCGCCGACGAAACGTGGGTGTTCGACGCGGCAACTGGCGCGTGGCATCAGCGGTCGTCGTATCAAGCAACTGCTCCATCTAAGGGTGGATTTAACCGCGACGCGTTTAATCCCGACGCGTTTTACAATGTATTACCTGTGACTGTTTCCGGCGTCAGCGGCGTATTTTCTCGCCACCGCAGCAACTGTCAATGTAATTTTCAAGGTAATATTATTGTTGGAGATTACGTTAGCGGCGACATATATACGCTTGAGCCTACTGTTTTTGCAGATAACGATGTAGCGCAGCGATGGCTGCGGTCGTGGCGCGCGCTGCCGACAGGACAAAATAATCTTCGCCGCACAGCCCAGCATTCTTTGCAGCTTGATTGCGAAACTGGCGTTGGTATATCAAGCGGTATCGGCGCAGACCCGCAGGCTATGCTTCGTTGGTCGGACGACGGTGGGCATACTTGGTCTAACGAACATTGGACGACTATGGGTAAGATCGGCGCTACCGGCACCCGCGTCATTTGGCGTCGGCTTGGCATGACGCTAAAGCTGCGCGACCGCGTGTACGAAGTGTCTGGCAGTGATCCGGTTCGTATTTATCTTACCGGCGCTGAATTAATCTTGAGCGGAACAAATGGCTGAAGCCCAACTTACCCGCATCCCTGCATCCCGTGTGCCGATTACGGACGCGGAAGACGGCACAGTGACGCGCGAGTGGTATCGGTTTTTGTTCAACATATTTACTATAACGGGCGGCGGCGTAGCTAACTCGGCTGCTAGTTCGTCTATGGGGCAGGATTTGGCCCCTGCGTATATGCCGCAAGTCGAAGACAACCGTTACGGCGCGTTTTATGATACGACTACCCAAAACGCAGGCGCGATCAATACCGCGTACCCAATCAGCTTTAATTCGACATCTTTATCTAACGGCGTCTACATCGGTACATCTACGTCGCGGGCGTATGTAGACCGTGTAGGAGTATACAACTTTCAATTTTCGGCGCGACTTCTTAAAACGTCGGCTGGCGCCGGGGACGTTTATATTTGGTGCAGGATAAACGGGGTTGACGTATTACAATCCGCGGCAATCGTAACGTTGGCCGGAAGCAGTTCAGCAGTTGTCGCTGCGTGGAATTTTGTGGTAGACTTAAATGCAAATGATTATTTTGAGTTAATCTGGTCCACAAATAATACTGGGTGTAATATACAATCGACCGCGGCTAGCGCGCCCGTACCCGCAGTTCCGTCCGTCATCTTGACGGTCACTAACAACATTAAATGAGGTTTGATCATGTCTGTTCTTGCTCCACAACCTAAAGCGCAATTTTTTGATGCTAACGGCAACCCGTTGGTTGGCGGCAAAGTTTATACTTACGCGGCAGGCACAAGTACGCCATTGGCGACTTTTACCGATGCGTCGGAGGGGACAGCCAATACCAATCCAATCATTCTGGATTCGCGCGGCGAGTGTAACATGTGGTTTTCTACGGCTACCAGCTACAAAGTGGTTTTGGAAAGTGTTTCCGATGTACTGCAATGGTCCGTGGACAACATTGCGACTTACGGTACGCTTGCCAGCCAAAACTCTAATAATGTTGCTATAACCGGCGGTACGATTACAGGAATAACGCTTACCGCCAACGTCATTGGCGACGTATCAGGCAACGCAGGGTCAGTCACAAACGGCGTCTATTTGGCTGCGACGCAGACACTGACCAACAAAACCATTACGGGTCTAGCGTCAACGTCTACAATCAACGACGCTAACGGCGTTGGCTACACTATTGGTTTCCGCAGCGTCCCGCAAAGCCTTAACACGACAGCCACGGCTGCGGATGACGGAAAGCACCTATATGTGTCCGCGACCACTACGGTCCCGTCCGGTGTCTTTGTGGCTGGCAATCGGTTCTTTGTCATCAACAGCAGCGCAGCGCCAATTACGCTGACGCAGGGCGCTGGCACGACGTTACGGCTTGGCGGCACGGCTACTACAGGCAGCCGCACCATCGCAGCATATGGCGTAGCGTCAGTGCAGTGCGTTGGTACTGAAATATTCTATGTCACTGGCAACGTAACCTGATAGGATAGGCTCATGCCAATTATCGCAAAAAACATCATCCCCGCCAAAAATCTGGAAAACGCGCAGACAACGCAGTACGTTGCGGCCAACGTCACAACCATCATTGACAAGTTTACCGCTACCAACTTCAGCAGCGGTATGGTTAACGTAAGCGTCAACTTGGCGTCCGTTGGCGAGGATGCCGGAAACAGCAACCTGATCGTTAAGACGCGGACGTTGCAGCCCGGTGAGACGTACACCTTTCCTGAGATTGTGGGCCACACGCTGTCGCCCAGCGGGTTTGTTTCCACACTTGCGTCGGCAGCAGCCGCCGTCAACTTACGCGCTTCTGGCCGCGAGATTAGTTAATGCCGCCTTTCGTCGTATTCTCGTTACCAAGATCGCGGTCAGCTTGGCTGGCCCGCTTTCTAACTTACGGTGATTGGATGTGCGGCCATGACGAGTTACGCCACATGCGTAGCTTGGACGATGTACACGCATGGTTTTCGCAACCGCATATCGGCACTGCTGAAACCGCGGCGGCACCTTGGTGGCGGCTGCTGGATTGCTTTGCGCCTAACACTCGCGTTCTGGTTGTGCGCCGTCCGCGCGACGAAGTGGCCGAAAGCCTGATGAACATACACGGCACACAATTTGACCGCGGTATGCTGGACGCGATACTGCTAAAGCTGGACCGCAGCCTAGACCAGATTGAGGCACGGCTGCCTAACGTCTTGTCAGTATCGTTTGACAGCCTAAATGACGAAAGCACTTGCGCCCGCGTATTTGAGCATTGTCTGCAACAGCCGCATGATTACGCACACTGGTCGCAACTGGCGCACGATAACGTACAGATTAATATGCTGGCCATGATGCGCCACTGCGGCGCGTACGCGCCTGCTATGGAAAAGCTGGCGTCTATTGCCAAGCATGAAACGATAGCTGCGATGGCACCGGAATTAAACGAAGCACCGGAAGGCATTACTTTTCAGACTGAAAGTTTTGATAAGTGGGTGCAGGACGCGGACAGTTTGTTTGACGAGCATCTTGTCGCCGTTGGCGAAACACCAGGCAACTGGCAAAACAAAAACCTGCCTCTGATGCGGGCGTTGGACGGCATCGGCGCGATGCAGATAATGACCGCCCGCTGTAATGGCCGGATGTTTGGCTATCTGATGACGTTAATATCGCCGTCTTTAGTGTCGCCAGACCTTTTGTCGGCTACGCACACCACCTTTTTTGCGTCGCCAGAATTCCCCGGCTTAGGCTTAAAACTACAGCGCGAAGCGGTTAAAGAATTAAAAAGTAAAGGTGTAGATGAGGTGTTTTTTGAGGCGGGTAAAAGGGGTTCCGGCCCGCGCATTTCCATGCTATACAAGCGCCTAGGCGCGCAAGACCACGGTCAAGTCTACCGTTTACAACTGAAGGAAGCGTAAAATGGGTTTGGCAGCAGCAGCAGCTATAACAGCCACAGCAGCAATTGGCGGCGGCGTAATTGCCGCTAAAGGCGCTAAAAAAGCCTCTGGTGTGCAATCAAAGGCGGCTACAGATGCCGCAGCAGCACAAGAGCGTGCAGCGGCGCTGGCGTTAGAGGCGCAAAAGACCGGATCAGCCGAAGCTATTGTGGCGGCAAAAGAAGCAGCAGGGATAGCGCAGACCGCGCAGGATGCAGCAAACAAGGCCGCGCAAGATTTTTCACGTGCAGGCTTTGAAGAAACGCGCGGCACTTACGACCAAGCGTTTGGCGGGGCGCAGAGCGCATACGACCGATCATTTGGTAACGCTCAAACGGCAGTGGATCAAGGCTTTACTAACGCTCAAACTGCGGCAGATCAAGCGTATGGCCAGTCGCAAGCGGCTGCACTACAAGGTTTCCAAGACGCGCAGGGCGCATACGATCAAGCGTATGGCCAGTCGCAAGCGGCTGCACTACAAGGTTTCCAAGGCGCGCAGGGCGCGTATGACCAATCTTATCAGCAGCAGCTAGGTTTTCAGCAGCCGTATAGGGACGCAGGGCTAACTGCCCAAAACCAGATTATGCAGCTTATGGGTATCGGCGGCGATCAGAACGCTGCCGATTACGGCCAGTACGCTAAGGCTTTTGGTACAGACCAGTTTCAGCAAGACCCCGGCTACGCTTTCCGTCAATCGGAAGGCATGAAGGCGCTTGAGCGCAGTGCCTCCGCGCGCGGCGGGCTTATGTCTGGCAGCGCCATGAAAGGCATCCAGCGGTTCGGTCAAGACTTAGCCAGCCAAGAGTATGGCAACGCATTTAACCGCTACCAGACAGAACGCGGCGCGCGCCTTAACACGTTGGGTTCTTTGAGCGGCGCAGGCCAATCAGCATCAAACGTAATGACTGGATCGGCAGGGCAGTACGGTTCGCAGAGCGCGGCGAACAACTTAGGTTTTGGTCAGACAACTGCTCAAAATGCTTTGGGTAGAGGACAGGCAACTGCTCAAAATGCTTTAGGTTTTGGTCAGACAACTGCTCAAAATGCTTTGGGTAGAGGACAGGCAACTGCTCAAAATGCTTTGGGTAGAGGACAGACAACTGCTCAAAACGCTTTGGGTCTTGGGCAAGCGTCAGCCGCAAACGCTTTAGGGCGCGGGCAGGCAGGCGCGGCAAACATTGCGGACTTTTATGGCGCGCAGTCTAACCTTGCGCTGGCCCAAGGCCAGAACACCGCGCAGAACGCGTACAACGTCGCGCAGGCAACGCAGCAGGGGGCCATGAACGTGGCAAACGCTGGTTCGACTGCCGCGTACAATGTCGGCAACGCGCAGGCGCAGGGCTTTACCAATGCAGCGCAAGCCCGTGCGTCGGGGTATGTCGGTCAAGCTAACGCGTTTAACACGGCGTTGGGTCAGGTAGCGGGGATGGCAGCAAACTATCCAATGCAAAAAGCCATGATAGGTTACTATAACCGAGTGCCGGGCGGAAGCCTCGGCGGAAAAAAACCACTTTCATACGACGGATAACTTATGGCAAACCAGATGATAGCCCTTCAGGCGCGTAACCCACAGCTTCCCGATCCGGCGCGCGCGACCGCGCAGATGGGGCAAATGATGAACATGATGTCGCAGCAAAAAGCGGCTGAACGTCAAGCGGCGCAAGCATCGCAAGCGATGACTTTTGCGGCTAACGAAGAAGGCCGCCGGGCAGACATGCAAGCGCCTAACTTAGCAAAAGCGGGTTCTGAAGCTGACAGCGCGCGGCTGAAATACGCTATGGACTTTTTTAACGCAGCTGAAGCCGCTATCTCAAATGTGCGCGATGGGCGGCAAGCAATGGCCGTTGGCGAACGTCTAAAGCAGATGTTTCCCGAACCAGCGTTGCAACAGTCTATTGACGAAACTTTAGCTTCCATTCCGCAAGACCCCGCACAGTTTGAGGCTTGGCGTGAAGACTCCTTGTTCCGCACGATGGAAGCTAAAGAGCAGCTAGCCCGCGAATTTAAGACGCAGACGACGGGCGCTGAACAGCGCGAAATCTCTATGCCAAAATACGGTCGCGGCATGGCTACTGAAGTCCCCGGTTCACGCATTAACGTAGCCGAAGGTATGCAGTACGTTAAAGACGACCAAAATAATGTTTTTGCTATGCCGAAAGAAAAGCCCGGCAGCTTTAACACGCCCGCGCCCGGCAAAGGCGGCGTTGCCAGCGCATTGCAAACCAACCCCGGCGCGCTCAAGGACGGACCGTTTGCCAAATCACAGCCCGGCTACGCCGGTGCCAGCGGCGGCTTTGCTACATTCAATACTCCCGCCGACGGCGTCGCGGCGCAAGAAAACCTACTGCGTAACGCCTATGTCGGCAAAGGCTTCAACACGATTGATAAGATCGTCAACCGTTATGCACCGCAAGGGCCAGAAAACAGCGCAGCGTCCGTGGCCAACTACAAGAAGTATATCGCGCGGCAAACAGGCATCGACCCGAACGCGCCTATTTCGACTGGCCAAATCCCCGCCGTGGCACAAGCCATGCGTGAGTTTGAGACAGGGCAGACAAGCGGCAGCGGCAGCGGCAGCGGCTCCATATCCAGCGCGCAGGGTGCGGGTACACTTGTTCTTAAAAGTAGCGCGCCTATTAAAGCGAAAAACGCCGCAGAAGCAGCCATAGCTAAGTACGACATTACAATAGCGGTCGCGCGGCGTTTACTGAAGAACCCATCGCTGGACGGTATTCTTGGTAACATTCAAGGTAGCATTCCTGATGCCGCGTTAAACCTTGTGTCGCAGGACGCCGCCGACGCCGTGGCCGACTACAACAACTTGCTCTCCATTGCTGGTTTCCAAGAACTTCAAGACATACGTGACGCATCGCCCACCGGCGGCGCGCTGGGCCAAGTGTCCGACTACGAAAACAAGCTGTTGCAACAGTCAGCGTTTGCGTCGTCGCGGACGCAAAGCGAAGCAAAGTTTCGCCGGGCGTTGGAAGACTATATCGCCAAGGTGGACGGTTCGCGCGCCCGCTTGCTGCGCGCTTACGAAAATCAATACGGTGAACGCATACAAGGCAGCCCTGCCCCTGCCCCTGCCACTAAAGCAAAAGGTGGGGCCGCGCCGCAAACGCCAACTAGCACGCTGTCAGCGGAAACCCGCGCAAAATACGGACTTTAACTTATGGCGACTGTAGCGCAATTAGAAGCCGCTTTGATGAAAGCAGACGCCGCCGGCGACGAAGCGGCAGCACGCGAAATTGCTGGCGAGATCAAACGCACTCGCGCTATGGCCGCGCCAAAGCCAAAAGCAACCGCCAAGCCGTTGCCCCGCACCCGCGGAACAGGCATCGGCCTTATCGACGCGCCATTAGATACGCTCAACGAAGCGATAGTCGGCGCGTTTGAAGGCCCGTATAACGCAGCGGCTATGATTACTGACCCTATATCGCGCATGATATTCGGTGACAAAGCGGTCAAGCAAGCGCAAGCGCAGCGGCGCGCCATTGTCGATAAGGCTTCTCGCACTTATTCCACCCAGCCGCAGCCTTTGGCGCGTGAACTTGGTAAAACTATAGGCCCCGCCGCAGCGGTTAGCCGCGGCGCTACGCTGGCCGCGCCTATATTACAAAAACTGCCTGTAGTCGGCAATGCGCTGGCGCGCACGGCACAAGCTATTTCTTCTGGCGGCATCGGCGTACAAGCGCCTTCGCGTGCTACCCGTGTAGCCTTGCGCGTTGCTGGCGGTTCTGGTTCCGGCGCAGCGTCGGCAGCATTGACAGGCCAAGATGTAACGACAGGTGCGGCTTTCGGTGCTGGTATCCCTATTGTTGGTTCGGTATTAAAGCGCGTCGGCGGTAAAGCCATCGACCTTACCCGGCTATCCAAAGTCAAGGCAGGCGAAGTTATCCGACAATTGCTAGGTGATAATGTAGAAGCGGCGCGGGCAGCGTTTGCGGCGTTGTCACCAGACGACCGGCGTTTAGCGCAGCAAGTTTTAGTTGACGCGGGTGTTGAGCCTAGCCCATTCTTTGGTGTCGGCAAGATCGTTGCCCGCGAAGTAAACCCCGACAGGCCAGATGCGATATTGGCGCAGCAAGCCGCTGTACGTGATGCGCGCATGGCTACGCTTGGCGGGGGCGAAACAGCTACCATGCGGCGCAGCGCCGCACAAACGGGTCGCCGTGATGTCAGTGCTGAAACTGGCCCTGTTCGGGATGAAGCGTTAACCCGCGCAAATATAGCTGGCGAAGCTGTCCCTACGGCTGAAGCATTAGCTACGGCTGCGCGGCAGGAAGCTGACCGTATTACGGCAACGGGCTTTGTCCCGCGGATGCGTGGGCTTGAACAACGCGCAGGCAATGCCGCCGCCTACATGGGCTACATGCCAGATATTTTTCCTGATATGAAGTCGATACAAAAGGTGCGCGGAATTTCCGGCGCTGCGGGCGCGCGCGCTGTTAGCGCCATAAACGCGCAAATTGGTTTACGCGAAACGGCGCGCAACATGGAAGACGCTGTAGCTGATATGGCAGCCGAAGGCATGAAACCACTTAAAGTTGCACCTATCGCGCAACAGCTTCGCAGCATGGCTGGGCAGCCCGGCACACGCGCTGACAAACTTCAACGCACAACGCTGTCGCGGCTGGCGACCGAATTGGAAGGTTTGGCGGATGCCAACGGCGTCATCGACGCGCGCGACTTGTATCAAATCCGCAAGACTGGCCTTAACGATATTGTGGACCGTCTACTTGGTTCGCGGGCGCAACCATCGTCAGGCACAAAAGAGCGCACCGCGTCACTGCTAACCAGCCTGCGCCCCATGATTGACGACGCTATCGAAGGCGCGGGCGGTACGAATTGGAAAGATTATTTGGTTCGCACGCGCCAAGGCTTTGAAAATGTCAACCGTCAAGAGTTGTCGGCAGCAGGCGCAAAAATGGTTAAGGAAAATCCCGACGAGTTTATCGCGCTGATGCGCGGCGAACGCCCCGACATCGTTGAAGGTATTATGGGTAAGGGTACAGGTCAGTACGACATTGGTGGTATGGCTCTAGCCGACCCGCGCCGTTACAACGCCATGATGCAATCCTCCAACGAATTACAAACGCTGAACCGCATGGAGGAATTGGCAAGTTTGGGTCAACCCGCTGGCGGTAACATCTTGATTAAAGAACGGCCAGGCCATCTGTCGCGTGGTTTGCGCGCG
>Ga0209284_10004979_pt1 | contig 14307 bp, 12 predicted proteins | sample FRY03_FD_187211 | JGI IMG/M metagenome (GOLD analysis project Ga0209284, IMG submission 187211) | Freshwater microbial communities from Lake Fryxell liftoff mats and glacier meltwater in Antarctica - FRY-03 (SPAdes) (version 2) | ecosystem: Environmental > Aquatic > Freshwater > Ice > Glacier... | reverse complement strand
AAATTGTCAGCCAATCCCTGACCGTCCTGCTCAACCTGGACCACCGGGGCGCACGGGGGGCCGAGGCCAACACCGGCGACGGCGCGGGCATTCTCACACAAATCCCCGACAGCCTCTTCCGCCGCGAAGCCCCGGCCCTGGAGATCGCCCTGCCCGCCGCGGGACACTACGGCGTGGCAATGATTTTTATGTCCAAAGATGCCCGCGAACAGGCCGAGTGCAAAGAGCGCTTCGAGGAGTTTGTGCAGGACGAGGGCCAGCACTTTTTGGGCTGGCGCCAAGTCCCCACAGACAATACCGGTCTGGGCGACACCGCCATTCTGGGTGAACCTGCGGTCTATCAGGCTTTTGTGGGGCGCAATTCGGCCAATCTGGCCGGTGACGATCTGGCCTTCGAGCGCAAACTGTACGTCATCCGCAAACGGGCCGAGCACGCCATTCGCTACGCCGATTTTCCCGGCGGCGACCGCTTTTACATCGCCAGCTTCTCCTGTCGCACGCTCGTCTACAAAGGAATGCTGCTGCCGGAGCAGGTCCCCACATTTTTCCCGGATTTGACCGACGCGGGCTTCGAGAGCGCGCTGGCTGTCGTCCATTCCCGCTTCAGCACCAACACCTTTCCCAGTTGGGAACGGGCACACCCCTACCGCTACGTCATCCACAACGGCGAAATTAACACCCTGCGCGGCAACGTCAATTGGATGTACGCCCGCCAGTCCACCTTTGAATCGGAGCTATTCGGCGATGATCTGGCAAAGGTGCTGCCCGTCATCAACGCCGACGGCAGCGACACAGCGATGTTCGACGAGACGCTGGAATTTCTGCATCTGGCCGGGCGTCCCCTGCATCACGCGGTGATGATGATGATTCCGGAGCCGTGGTCGGGCCACGCCACAATGAGCGAGAGCAAAAAGGCCTTCTACGAATACCACAGCACGCTGATGGAACCCTGGGATGGCCCCGCTTCCATCGGCTTTACCGACGGCACTGTCGTCGGCGCGGTGCTGGACCGCAACGGTCTGCGCCCTTCCCGCTATTACGTGACGAAGGACGATTTGGTAATAATGGCGTCGGAAGTGGGCGTGCTGGACATCCCCGCCGACCGCATCCTCTACAAATCCCGCCTCCAGCCGGGGCGCATGTTCCTGGTGGACACGGCCCAGGGACGGATTATCGCCGACGAGGAGATCAAAGAGGGGCTGGCCGCCGAGCATCCTTACCGGGAGTGGCTGGACAATAATTTGGTGCATCTGGACAATCTGCCCGAACCGCCCGCTGTGGCCGAGCCGGATCACCGCACAGTCGTCCAGCGCCAGTTGGCCTTTGGCTACAACTACGAAACCCTGCGGGTGATCGTTGGGCCGATGTCGAAAGATGGCGTGGAATCTCTGGGCGCGATGGGCAACGACGCGGCCCTGGCCGTTCTCTCGGACCAGCCCCAGCTGCTCTACAATTATTTCAAGCAGTTGTTCGCCCAGGTGACGAACCCGCCCCTGGACGGTATCCGGGAGGAGATCGTCACTGCTTCTGATGTTTATATGGGCACGGAGCAGAATCTGCTCGATGCCGCCCCGGAAAATGCCCGGCAGATCAAAATCAAAGCGCCGATTCTGACCAACAAAGAACTGGCGAAAATTCGCGATCTGGACGGAGCCGACTTCCATTCCCGCACGCTCCCGGCCCTTTTCCGTATTGACGAGGGAGCGGCCGGGCTGGAAAGCGCGCTGGAGCAGATGTACGAGGCGGCCCGCCACGCCATCGCCGACGGAGTGAATGTCCTGATTCTGTCGGACCGGGGCATTGGCCGCTTCAATGCGCCGATTCCCGCGCTGCTGGCCGTCTCCGGTCTGCATCACTTCCTGATTCGGGAAGAGCTGCGCACGCAGGTGGCGCTGATTCTCGAATCGGGCGAGCCGCGGGAAGTCCACCATTTCGCCCTGCTCATCGGCTACGGCGCGACAGCCGTCAACCCCTATTTGGCCTACGAAACCATCGGGGATATGGTGCGCCAGGGGATGCTGACCGACATCGACGAGTACACGGCGACGAAGCAGTACATCAAAGCCGCGATGAAGGGTGTGATGAAGGTGCTCTCGAAGATGGGCATCTCCACAATGCAGAGCTACTGCGGCGCGCAGATTTTCGAAGCGCTGGGGCTGAGCAGCGAAGTGATCGACAAATACTTTACCTGGACGCCGAGCCGGATAGAGGGCATCGGGCTGGCCGAGATTTTCCAGGAAGTGGAGATGCGCCACCGCAAGGCCTTCCCGGAGCGCCAGTTGAACGGCCACGTCCTGCCCGCGGGCGGCGATTATCAGTGGCGCGAGGATGGGGAGCTGCATCTTTTCAACCCCCAGACTATCCACTTTTTGCAAAAGGCCACCCGGGCCAACGACTACAAAACCTTCAAGCTGTACACGGCCCAGGTCAACGACCAATCGCTGAAGATGGCGACCCTGCGCAGCCTGCTGGAATTCAAATTCCCCGCAACGGGCATTCCCATCGAGGAAGTCGAGCCAGCCGCGGCGATTGTCAAGCGCTTCAAAACCGGCGCAATGAGCTACGGCTCCATCAGTTCCGAGGCCCACGAGGCTCTGGCGATTGCGATGAACCGGCTGGGCGGCAAGAGCAACACCGGCGAAGGGGGCGAGGACAACGCCCGCTATACACTGGAAGCCAACGGCGATTCCAAGAACAGCGCCATCAAACAGGTGGCGTCGGGGCGCTTTGGCGTCACCAGCGAATATCTGGTGATGGCACAAGAGCTACAGATTAAGATGGCCCAGGGGGCCAAACCCGGCGAGGGCGGCCAGTTGCCCGGTCGCAAAGTCTATCCGTGGATTGCCAAGGTGCGGGGCAGCACCCCCGGCGTGGGGCTGATTTCGCCCCCCCCCCACCACGACATTTATTCAATTGAGGATTTGGCCGAGCTGATCCACGACCTGAAAAACGCCAACCACCACGCCCGCATTAATGTGAAGCTGGTGTCGGAGGTGGGCGTGGGTACTGTGGCTGCGGGTGTGGCGAAGGGCCACGCGGATGTGATTCTGATCAGCGGCCACGACGGCGGCACAGGCGCGTCGCCCCAGACGAGCATCAAACACGCGGGGCTGCCCTGGGAGTTGGGGCTGGCCGAAACTCACCAGACGCTTGTGCTGAACAATCTGCGCAGCCGTGTGGTGGTGGAGACCGACGGCCAACTCAAAACCGGGCGCGATTTGGCGATTGCCGCGCTGCTGGGCGCGGAGGAATACGGCTTTGCCACCAGTCCGCTGGTGGCGCTGGGCTGCATTATGATGCGTGTCTGCCATCTGGACACCTGTCCGGTGGGCGTGGCCACGCAGAACCCGGAACTGCGCGCGAAGTTCACGGGCGACCCCCAGCACGTGGTCAACTTTATGCTCTTTATGGCCGAGGAACTGCGGGAGATTATGGCGAAGCTCGGCTTCCGCACGCTCAACGAAATGATCGGGCGCACGGATGTGTTGGAGCCGCGCAAGGCCGTCACCCACTGGAAAGCCAAGGGCATTGATCTGGCCCCGATTCTTTACCAGCCGGATGTGCCGGACGGTGTGGGGCGCTACTGCCAGATCGCCCAGGATCACGGCCTGGACAAAGCGCTGGACAATACGACGCTGCTGGAACTCTGCCGCCCAGCCCTGGAAAACAGGGAGCCGGTCTCGGCGATTCTGCCCATCCGCAACGTCAACCGGGTGGTGGGCACGATTGTGGGCAGCGAAGTCACCCGACGCTATGGCCGGGCCGGGCTGCCGGAGGATACGATTCTCCTGCGCTTCCAGGGGTCGGCAGGGCAGAGCTTTGGCGCATTTGTGCCCAAAGGCATGACGCTTGTGCTGGAGGGCGACGGCAACGATTACTTCGGCAAGGGGCTCTCCGGCGGCAAGCTCATCGCCCACCCGCTTGACGAGTCCACTTTTGTGGCCGAGGAAAATGTCATCATCGGCAATGTGGCCCTCTACGGTGCCACCAGCGGTGAGGCGTACATCCGGGGCAAGGCGGGCGAGCGCTTCGCCGTACGCAACAGCGGTGTCAATGCGGTGGTGGAAGGCGTCGGCGATCACGCCTGCGAATATATGACCGGTGGCCGGGTGGTTGTGCTTGGCCTGACCGGGCGCAACTTTGCGGCGGGGATGTCCGGCGGCATCGCGTATGTGCTGGACGAGGCGGGCGATTTCGCCATCCGCTGTAACCAGGAGATGGCGGACTTGCATCCCCTGAGCGACCCGGCGGAAATTGCCGAAGTGGAGCAGATGATCCGCCGTCACGGCGAGTTCACCGCCAGCTCTGTGGCAGCGCGTGTGCTGGGCGATTGGCATGCAATGGCAGCCAAATTCGTCAAAGTCCTGCCCATCGACTATGCGCGGATGCTGGAAACCATCGCCGAAGTGGAGGCCGAAGGGCTGAGTGGCGAAGAGGCGCTGATAGCCGCCTTCGAGCGCAACAAAAATGATGTTGCGCGGGTGAGCGGTAACTAGAATTTGTAGAGACTTTCAACGCGGAGGCATGCCGTTGGGATTAGGTGATTAGGTGATTGGGTGATTACGAGATCACCCAATCACCTAATCACCGGATCACCTCGTCATCCCCGCGGTTCAATACATCGCGGAGAATTTTGACCAATGGGGAAACCGACCGGATTTATGGAATTTGAGCGGCAGTTGGCGCCAGACCGCCCGCCGCTGGAACGCATTCAGGACTGGGGCGAGTTTCACCTGCACGCGTCCACAGACCTGCTGCAAAGTCAGGGTGCGCGCTGTATGGACTGTGGCATTCCCTTCTGCCACACAGGCACGCTCTTCGGCGGGATGGCTTCGGGCTGCCCGGTCAACAATCTGATCCCAGAGTGGAACGATCTGGTCTACCGGGGGCTGTGGCAGGACGCGCTGGACAGGCTGCACGCCACCAACAACTTCCCGGAATTTACCGGGCGGGTCTGTCCCGCGCCCTGCGAAGGCTCCTGCACGCTGGGGATTATCGATCCGCCGGTCGCCATCAAAAGCATCGAATGTGCGATTATCGATCACGGCTTCGAGCACGGCTGGGTCACACCCCATCCGCCGGACAGGCGCACGGGCAAAAAAGTGGCGATTGTTGGTTCCGGTCCGGCTGGATTGTCCGCGGCAGCCCAGCTTAATCTGGCCGGCCACACTGTCACCGTCTACGAGCGGGCGGACCGCATCGGCGGCCTGCTGATGTACGGCATTCCCAATATGAAGCTGGACAAAGCCACCGTCCAGCGGCGCATCGATCTGATGGCCGCTGAGGGTGTCAAGTTTGTCACGAATACCGAAATCGGCAAAGACATCCCCGCGCAGAAATTGGTGGATGAGTTTGACGCGACAGTACTTTGCTGTGGCGCGACAAAGCCGCGAGATTTACCCATCGAAGGCCGCGGCCTCAACGGTATTCATATGGCGATGGAGTTTCTCCACGGCAATACGAAGCACCTGCTCGACACACAAAACGGGCCGGTAGAGGGCGAGGGCTTCAGCTACCCCTTCAGCTACCCCTTCATCGACGCCGAGGGCAAGGATGTGATTGTCATCGGCGGCGGCGACACGGGCAACGACTGCCTGGGCACGTCCATGCGCCACAACTGTAATTCTGTAAATATGTTCGAGATTCTGCCCCAACCTCCAGAAGAGCGGGCGGCGGACAATCCCTGGCCCGAATGGCCCAAAATCCACCGGGTGGACTACGGCCACGAGGAAGTTGCGGCCAAATTCGGCGCAGACCCCCGCACTTTTGAGATCAGCACAAAGCGCTTTGTCGGCGATGAAAACGGCAATCTCAAAGAGTTGCACACAGTGATGATCCGCTGGGAGAAGGACGCCAACGGGCGTTTTCAGTTGATCGAAATCCCCGGCACGGAGAAGGTCTGGCCCGCCCAGTTGGTGCTGCTGGCTATGGGTTTCCTCGGCCCGGAGGATACGATTCTGGAGCAGTTGGGCGTGGAACGTGACCCCCGCTCCAACGCCAAAGCCGAGTACGACAGCTTCGCCACCAGCGTCCCCGGCATCTTCGCCGCGGGTGATATGCGCCGGGGGCAAAGTCTGGTCGTCTGGGCCATCAATGAAGGCCGGGCTGCGGCGCGGGAGTGCGATCGGTTTTTGATGGGAGAGACGGCGTTGCCGTAGGCAAGCGACCGCGGACGGCAGACCGCGGACGACTGACCGCGGACGACTGACCGCGGACGACTGACCGCTGACCGCAAGTGATAGCACTCAATAGATCAGAACCACCGCCGGGCGGCTGCGATCAGTGCCCGGCGTGTGTTATCCAGACTCTGCGTCGTAAATCGACGAAAACGCTCATTAGCGGTATAATTTGAGAATCAGTAACGTCACACCTGCCCAGAACAACAGCAAAATGCTCAAAGTCTATCTGGACACCTGCGCAATTCAGCGCCCATTGGATACATTGACCCAGACTCGCATCCGGTTGGAGGCAGAGGCAGTTCTGGGTGTATTCAAACATATCAAAACTGGAGCCGTGGAGTTGTTTTCATCCACTGTGCTGGAAGTCGAGATTGCGCAAAACCCGTTTTCTGCACGACGAGAGTTGGGCGCTCAGATGTTGGAGAACGCTGTAACTGTCATACCTATCAATCAGTCTATAGCTGGTCGAGCGGCAGTTTTTGTAGCACAAGGAATCAAACCAGCCGATGCCCTTCATCTGGCAGCCGCTGAATCAGCAGGCGTAGATTATTTCTGCACCTGTGATGACCGTTTTTTGAAACGGGCCAAACGCTTGACGAATTTGCAAACGGTTGTTGTATCGCCGTTGGAATTAATTGAGGTAATTGAAAATGATAGCTGAAACTCGTCCACTCACCGAGATTACACAAGAAGCATTAAGACTTCTCTTTCGTGAATTGGGGCTGGTCAATACGATTCGCTTCTTAAACCAATTCACGGCTGGCTATGGAAATTACACGGAAGAACGCAGGGCTGCGACCGAAGATCAAACCCTTGACGAGCTTCTTGCCGAGATTTACGCTTTTCAAGCGAAAAAGCAATTGGGATGAGGAGACTCTGAGGGGATGCGTTTGCGTTGAAGGCAAAAGGAAGGGTGATATGTCAGTGATCGAAGTGGATTCTGGTCTGATCGATGAAATTCGCACATTTGACGCGATGGAGAACGGCAGCCTGACTGCGGTGGTTGAGGAGGCTCTGCGCCGCCACCTTTCCCGTTTGCGCCAGCAGAAGATCGACAGGGAACGACGCCATTACGAAACCTGTCACCCGGTATTGGTGCAATCCTATTTGGGGCAATACGTTGCCATTCACGAAGAAGCGGTGATAGGTAGCGGCCCCGATGGACACGAATTAGCCCGTGAGATGCGTCAAAAGTATAGCCGCATTCCGATTGCCATTATCCGGGTTGAAGAATCGTCAGAACCGCCGACGATTCGGGTGCGCAGTCCCAAACTGGTCCGATTTCCACAACCCGATTGACAAATGGCCCAAAGACGACGATCTCCCTGGCTTGAGAATAATTATTCGAGGAGCTATAACCCACCGGCTCCGGTATTGACAGTAGCCATCGCTGGTCCAGAGCGAATGGACTGGATTGAGGCAGGCACAGCGCTCATCGATTCGGGTGCCGACGCTACAATTGTGCCAAGCGCTCTGATAGACTTAATTTCTGCCGCGGAATGGGATCAGGCATGGCTACGCGGTCAATGGGGTGAACCCCGCCTGGTTTATTAATACGAAATCGATATTCGCATTGGCAATCGGGTTTTCCCGAATCTTCTCGTCGTTGCTGATACTCTGGAAAGCGATCTGATTTTAGGACGCGACTTTCTTTCTGTCATCCGTTTGATTCTGGATGGCCCAGCTCAGACTCTTGCGTTGTTCGATTGAACGCTGAATTCATCCATAAGGAGCCATACCCGTGCCTGGAAAGACACTTTTTGAAAAAGTCTGGGAGACCCACGTCGTTTCGCAGGACGAGGGCGCGCCCGCTGTGCTGTACGTTGACGCCCATCTGATCCACGAAGTGACCTCGCCCCAGGCTTTCGCCGAACTGCGGGAGCGGGGGCTGTCTGTGCGTAGGCCGGACAAGACCTTCGCCACTATGGATCACGCCATCCCCACCCGCATCGGCGTGGACATCTCTCTGTGGCCCGCGGACGCGGCGACGCAGGTGGAGACGCTGCGTAAGAACTGCGCGGATTTCGGCGTGCCTCTCTACGACATCAAAGACGAAATCCAGGGCATCGTCCACGTCATCGGGCCGGAACTGGGCATCACACATCCGGGCATGACAATTGTCTGCGGCGACAGCCACACCAGCACCCACGGCGCGTTCGGTGCGCTGGCCTTCGGCATCGGCACGAGCGAAGTGGGCCACGTCCTCGCCAGCCAATGTCTGATGCAGCAGAAGGGCAAGACCTTCGCCATCACTGTTGACGGCGAACTGGGCAAGGGCGTGACCGCCAAAGATATTATCCTGGCAATTATTGCCAAGAACGGCGCGGGCGGCGGCCAGGGCTACATTTTCGAATACCGAGGCAGCGCCATCCGCAAATTGTCTATGGCGAACCGGATGACTATCTGCAATATGTCCATCGAAGGCGGGGCGCGGGCCGGGATGATTGCTCCCGACGAAATCACCTACGAATATATCAAAGGGCGGACGTTTGCACCCAGCGGCGAACGCTGGGACAAAGCCATCGCCTATTGGAACACCCTCTACAGCGACGAGGACGCGGTCTTCGATAAAGAGATATTCCTGGACGCCTCTACGCTGGAGCCGATGGTCACCTACGGCACGAATCCGGGCCAGGGCATTGGCATCAGCGGGCGCATTCCTATGGCAGCCGAGTTGGAAGACCCGGCGGAGCGGCGCAGTCTTGCCGCTGCTCTGGACTATATGGGACTGAGCGAAGGGCAGAAGATGGCGGGCCAGCCTGTGGATGTGGTCTTCATCGGCTCTTGCACCAATAGCCGCATGGAAGACCTGCGCGAGGCCGCCGCGATTGCCAAAGGGCGCAAAGTGGCGGACAACGTGCAGGCTCTGGTCGTGCCCGGCTCCAAAGCCATCAAAGCCCAGGCCGAGGCCGAAGGGCTGGATCGCATTTTCACTGAGGCCGGTTTCGAGTGGCGGGGCGCGGGGTGCAGTATGTGTCTGGCGATGAACGACGACAAAGCCGGGATGGGCAAATATGTCGCCAGCACCAGCAACCGCAACTTTCAGGGCCGCCAGGGACCCGGCTCCCGCAGCCTGCTGATGAGTCCGATTATGGCTGCCGCGGCTGCTGTCAATGGCCGGGTGGTGGATGTGCGGGAGATGATGGAGTAAACTGCTTAGGTCAGGCGGATACAATGCCAGCACTTTATGAGTATTTCGGATTGATTGTTCTTTTCTATTCGAATGAAGACGAACCGATTCACGTGTACGGAAAGTATCAGGGCGCTGAAAGCAAAGCGGAAATACTCATCGACGACGGCAAAATTGTAGCGATTCGCATCGTTGCCGTGCGCGGGCGCAGGCCGCTCCCAACCAGACAACTCAATGATTTCCAGCTAAATGATTTCCAGCTATTGGTGGAGCATTATGCAGAGGAGATTGTAGACAAATGGATAGCTTACTTCGTACTGCACAAGCTGATTACCAGCGAACGAATTTCACGGCGGATTCGCTAGGGCTGGCTGACGACGCAGTAGTCGATGTGGTAGAGGCTCGATTCGTAGAACCCTACCGCATTGCCATAACCTTTAGTGACGGTTTTGTCCAGACGGTAGATTTCGGGCAATTTCTGCAGAATTCACTCAATCCGTTGATTCGCCGGTATTTGGATATTTCGCTATTTAAAGACTTCACCGTGGAAAATGGCGATTTGTTCTGGCATGGCTATGAGTTGTGTTTTCCCATCGCTGACTTGTATGAGAACCAGATTTGAGATTTTTGTGGGATAGGAGTATGCCATGCAACTTGCGCAAATCGACATACGCGAAGACTTGGGAATCCAACTTCAGCTAGATGCAGAACGCAACGATACTACCGTCGATCAGTTGTTGAATCAGGCTGTGGAAGAATTCTTGCGCAATAAACAGCGGGCAAAGATTGATGTGGAGACCACCGCCTATATCTCGCTCCACCCCAAGCTTTGGAAAACCAAACCGGGCCAATGGGTGGCAATCCACAACCAAAAGCTGGTTGATTCGGACGCAGATCGGGTCTCCCTCTATCGGCGTGTGCGGAAAACCTATGGACGTACACCGGTACTGATTCGGGAAGTAAAAACCGATCCGGTTGACGAGATACGGATCATCACGCGATCTACAGGGAAAATCGAACAGTGACATTCCCGTATTCGCGGATGTATAGTCCGCCTGCACCATACGTCGAAGTCGAGTTTGCTGTGATGGATGAAGGAGTATCAACTGGCGTATTGTCCGCCTTCGTGGACAGTGGCGCAGATGCAACAATCGTACCCGTTCATTATCTTCGGCCATTGGCGTTGCAAATCGATAGCCGCAAATATCTGCGCAGCCAATGGGGTGAACGTCGCATCGTTGATGTCTATCTGCTGGATGTCATCATTCGGGACATCCGAATTCCCGTTGTTGAGATTGTGGCCGATGACGAAGGAGACGAAGTAATTCTCGGACGAAACATCCTGAATTATCTGCGTGTGGTCCTGAATGGGCTAAAGCAGACCACCGAGATTTTTGAATACTGAGTACTTCACATTTGAGAGGAATCCAAATGCAACCCTTTACCCAACTCTCCACCACCGCCCTGCCCATGCGCCGGGAAAATGTGGACACCGACCAGATCATCCCCGCCCGCTACCTGACGGCTGTGACCAAAGCCGGGATGGGCAACGGTCTCTTTTCCTGGTGGCGCTATGGCCGGGACGGCAAGCCCAACCCCGACTTCGAGTTGAACAAACCGGAGTACAGCGGCAGCCAGATACTGATCGCCGGGCGCAACTTTGGCAGCGGCTCCAGCCGGGAACACGCGGTCTGGGCGCTGACCGAATACGGCTTCCGCGCCGTCATAGCGCCGGACTTTGCCGACATCTTCTACAACAACAGCCTGAAGAACGGCCTGCTGCCCGTGGCCCTGCCCGAAGAGACGGTGAATATGCTGTTGGATTTGATTGAAGAGGACCCAACCACAACCATCGCCATTGACCTGGAAAATCAGACCGTCACCCTGCCCGACGGCCAGCGGATGGGCTTTGCCATCGACGGTTTCCGCAAGATGTGTCTGCTCGATGGGCTGGACGATATGGGCTATCTGCTGGCGAAAGACGAGGCGATTGTCGCCCACGAAGCCGCGCCGGCCTACTGATTTCAACGAATGATGAAAATTGCCATTGGCTCCACCAACCCGACAAAAGTAGAAGCCGCCCGTCGGGCCACGGCCAAAGTCTGGCCGGAGGGCGAAGTAGTGGCGGTGGCTGTCCCGTCCGGCGTGGGCGAGCAGCCGTTAAGCGATGACGAGACAATTCGCGGCGCGGTGAATCGAGCACGCAACGCCCTGGCCGCGGTGGACGGCGCGCAGATCGGGATGGGCGTGGAGGGCGGCGTACACGACACGCCCCACGGGATGTTCGTCGGCGGCTGGGCCGCGGTGGTGGATCGGGACGGCTGTCTGGGCATCGGCGGGGGCGGGCGGGTGTTGCTGCCCGAAACGATTGCCCGTCGCATCCGCGCCGGGGAGGAACTCGGCCCGGTGATGGACGATTTCAGCGGGCGGCGCAATGTGAAGCACAGCGAAGGGGCCATCGGCATCTTTACCGCCGGGCTGGTCGAGCGCACCGGCGCGCTGGAAATTGCCCTGACCTACGCCCTGGCTCGCTTCATCACACCGGAAAACTATGCAGAATAGAACGCGGATGACGCGGAAAAGGCGGATTTGAGCGGATAAGAAAACGATAAATGCACTGGATTTGTATCCGCTTTAATCAGTTCTTTCCGCGTCATCCGCGTTCTATTCTTTCTCTTGCTATTTCAGGAATCTATGACGACTTATCAAAAATCTGTATTTCCCAGCGCGGCGGTCTGGAAAGACTCGGCGCTGGTGGAGAATTTTCTGGGCCGGGTGCGCAGGGGTATGCCTCTGGCCGAAGCCCAATTCGATGTGATGATGCGGGTGATCGAAGGGCGCGGCCAGCCGGTCAACGCCTTTTTGGATTTGGGCTGTGGTGACGGCATTTTGGCTTCCGCGATTCTGTCCGAATACCCGGACGCCACCGGCGTGCTGGTCGATTTTTCCATGCCGATGATTCAGGCAGCCATCGCCAATTTGAAGAGCTACGGCAAGCGCATCCATTTCTCAACGGTCGATTACGCCGACCCCAATTGGTTTGGCACGGTGGCGGCCCACGGCCCCTACGACGCAATTGTCTCCGGCTTCTCCATCCACCACCACTCGGACCGGGTGAAGCAGCAGATTTACCGGGATGTCTTCGATCTGCTGGGGCCGGGGGGCGTCTTTGTGAATATGGAGCACGTGCGCTCGGCCAGCCAATGGCTGGAAGCGGTTCACGACGACTTTTTCATCGACAGCCTGTGGGCCAGCCAGGTGGGGCGAGCCGACCCTTCGGCAGGCTCAGGCGATGTCCTGAGTTTATCGAAGGGACAGCGCAGCGAGAGCCGGGCGCAGGTGGCCGCGGCCTATCACAGCCGGGACGACAAAGCGGCCAATATTTTGGCCCCCGTGGAAAGCCAGTGCCATTGGCTGCGCCAAATCGGCTTTCAGGATGTGGACTGTTATTTCAAAGCCTTTGAGCTGGCACTTTTTGGCGGACGCAAGCCGCCGCAGAAAAGCATTCACGATTTCGACTGACGGGAAAGGATAGAACGCGGATGACGCGGAAAGGGCGGATGAGCGCGGATAAAATCTGCGGTTTCAGCGGTTTCAGCGTACCGATTTTTTTACACACAGTGAGGAAAATACGTATGGTAGAAGATACTTTTGCGCGTCAGTTCCAGGAAACCGGTTTTGTCATCGCTCGTGGGCTGTTTGGTCCGCAGGAGGTGGCAGACTATCGCGAACATTTTATGCAATTGCGCGGGGCCGCCACCTATCCCGGCGACTTTGCCGGCGTTGACCTGACCAGCAGCGACCCACTCAAACGCTATCCCCGTATGATCCATATGCACCGCTGGGATGATCTCAGCCTGCGCTGGATGCTGGACGAACGACTCGACCGCTGGATGACCGGGCTGTTGGGTGTCTCTCCTTATGCCGTGCAAACAATGCTCTATTTCAAACCCGCGGGTGGTCGGGGGCAGGCGCTGCATCAGGACCAGTATTACCTGAAAGTGCAGCCGGGGACGTGCGTCGCGGCGTGGATGGCCCTGGACGACTGTGATCCGGAAAATGGCTGTTTGCAAGTTGTGCCGGGAACCCAAAACCTGCCCATTTTGTGTACAGTGCAGGCTGACACAACCCAAAGTTTTACGGATGTGACGGTGCCGATTCCTGACGGGATGCAGCCCGAAGCGGTGCTGATGAAAGCGGGCGACGTTCTCTTCTTCAACGGACAACTGGTCCACGGCAGCTTTCCCAACACCAGTGGAGATCGCTTCCGCCGCTCTCTCATCGGCCATTACATTGTGGGCGAAGCCGAGCAGGTGGCGAAGTTCTACCACCCGGTGCTGCGTATGGATGGCACGCCGGTGGAACTGGGCGTCAGTGAAGGCGGCAGCGAGTGCGGCGTGTGGGTAAATGAAAACGGCAAGCCTGCGGTGGCGATGCGGACGCTGGCCGCGCCGATGGCGAATGTGACCGAATAATGTAACGCAAAATAATGTAACGCAAAATAATGTAACGCAAACTGTTAGTTTGCGGTGGGTGCAAGCTAACAGCTTGCGTTACAAACTCAAGAAAGGTTCTGATTGTGGACGCACGCATTGTCGTTCTCGCCGGTGACGGCATCGGCCCGGAAGTGACCGCAGAAGCGGAAAAGGTTCTGAAGGCCATCGGCCAGAAGTTCGGCCACAACTTTACATTTGACCAGCAGCTAATGGGCGGGCGGGCTATTGACGAACTGGGCACGAGCCTGCCAGATGCCACTGTGGAAGCGGCCAAGACCGCCGACGCGGTGCTGTTGGGCGCGGTGGGCGGCCCCAAATGGGACAACCCCAACGCGGCAGATCGCCCGGAACGGGGACTGCTCGCCATCCGCAAAGCGCTCAACCTTTTTGCCAATCTGCGCCCGGTGAAGCTGCACCCCCAACTTATTTCCGCCAGCGCCATTAAAGAGGAAGTGCTGGCGGGTGTGGACCTGCTGGTGGTGCGGGAGTTGACCGGCGGCGC
>Ga0209284_10004973_pt1 | contig 14319 bp, 10 predicted proteins | sample FRY03_FD_187211 | JGI IMG/M metagenome (GOLD analysis project Ga0209284, IMG submission 187211) | Freshwater microbial communities from Lake Fryxell liftoff mats and glacier meltwater in Antarctica - FRY-03 (SPAdes) (version 2) | ecosystem: Environmental > Aquatic > Freshwater > Ice > Glacier... | reverse complement strand
GGCTTGACCTGCCGCTACGTCAGGGGACTTCGAGTCTATATCCAAGGCTTGAACATCATGAAGTTCGTTGACCGTGACGTGTGTGGAAGCAGCAACATCGGCACCATCTGGCTGGGCGACAGGGTCGTCGGCTGGGAGAGGCCGCCGTCGTTCGTGCGGCCTGTCAAGGCCGGGAACAAGCACAAGCACAAGCACACGTCGCATCTTGCTCCCCTCTCAAAACAGAGGGTGAGGGCTGAAAAAGCCACACGGTAGAATGACCAATGACGGATTGGTCACCGATAGGTGTCCCATTCTTAATTGTGACTGCTGTAATTACACTACGCCTGCTATTCCATCGGGGATCATTCCGGCCCAGATTCGGGTGGGCGATTCCATCGGCAATTTAAAGAACTCGTTGTAGATGGCTGCATAGTCAGTTGCGGTTGCCGTAGTGATGGGATTCAACCCGCCATAGATCATGGCCGCTACACTGGCGGGCGCCTCCGATATGCAGTCTGTCCCCTCCCACGTCAGACCGATACGGTTGCCCGCCACGTTGTAGTGCGCCCACTCCTTGTAGGAGACGGACACAGACGAATCCGTGCAGATATCTCTTCCGGAGTACTTTGCGCCGTCGACCGGCGCCGTCTGTACTGCCCAGGAGTTGATGTAATCCCCAAAGGCTGACCGGTACTTCGCGGAGGCCTTTGTGCACGTGACAAGGTTGGTCGCGCCGGCGGCGGCCGGGCAATTGTTGGTCGTGTCTTCGTCCTTCTTCATCAGCCTCTTCATTTCCGCGCTCACTTGCCACTGCTTTTGGTGCCACGAATCGCGGCGGGTCCCTGCGAGTGCCGTCACCCACACGACCATCACCATCAAGTAAAATAGAAACAACAGCAGCATCGCCGCCCAGAACCAGATCGCAGGCATCGCCTGAGCGCGCCAAAGGGCGGCGCACGTCAGCATCAGCAGCGTCACGTAGAGGGATATGATGATGACGTTCGTGCTCGTGCGATAGTACCCGTCAAGGTACTCGTACATCATCAGCTGGTTGCGCAGCTTGTGCTGCTCCGTCTTGACCGTGTTGTCGAGGCCTTTGACCCGATTGGCCTCCGAATTGAGAATATCCTTGATGTAATCGTTGGCGTTGGCGCTCTCGTTCAACGTCGCAGCCATGTCGACCCTGGCCTTGAAGGCGGTGGCGGTGGTTTCATTTAGCTTGGCCATGACGGTCTGCCGTAGGACTGCGTCGGTGCTGGTATTTAACTCTGACTGGTCCTTCTCCCACTGGCTCAGGCTCGAGGGAATGTACGCCCATGTCTGCAACGCGCTGGTCACGGTCTGGTCTGCGGCATTGGCGTTTGTCGTCAGCACCATGGGGGGAAGGAGGTCCTATCGCACAACTACTGACAATGCGGCACCTTTTTTTCCAAAGGCTTTCATCGCTCGGCGGGCGCATGGGATGCATGGGATGCATGGGATGCATGGGATGCATGGGATGATTCGACTCCATCACCCCTGCACGAGCTTGTAAAAAGGCACCGGCACCATCACGCAGTAAATGTAGTAGACCATCTCGCGCATGGCCCGGATGCCGCGCTCGCCCTCGTACTTGTACCGAAAGTACTTTTTGTTCCTGATCACCTCACCAATCACGAGCGCCAGAAGCGCAACGGCGGCGGTCGACGCCAGAGCTTCCACGGACCAGGCGGACAGCAGAGCGACGTCGATCGGGAAGTCGTTGTCGTGCGTCTTGAGCGCTCTCATGACGACAGCGAGCACGACGAGGAAGACGGCCTGCATTGCGGCGTCGAGCGCGACGATCAACAAGACAAACAGGGCAGGGTTCGGCGGCGCCTCGTCGCGCGTGTACACGAGGTCTGCGTAGTAGTTCTGGAACGTGCGCGTCGCGATCAAAAGCGTGAACCAAACGGTCAGGAGCCGCATCGCCTTGAGCGTGTACAGGATGATCGTCTGCGGCGAGAAGACCTCCTGAGAGATGGTCAGACCGCCGCGGAGGTATAGCTCCTCGACGTCTTCTGTCTGTTCGAGGACCCACGAGGTGAGTTGGTCGATGGTGAACTCCACCGCTGACATCTGCGACTCGTCGAGCCGCGGCTGAGTTTGGCTGCCGGACTGGAGAAGCTTTTCATCCCGCACCAGGTACAACTGCCGTTTGAGCACGTCCTCCAACAAGCGTCCGCGTGTCAACGCCGAGAGCTCCTTGCGAGTTTCGGCGTGCTCGTCGAGCGCGCGGACGACGTCTTTGTTGCTGATGAACCCTGGATCGGTCTCCAAGATCCCCTTCCAGTACGCCATGTACCGCATCGCGTCGGCGTGATGCTTCCCCACGAACGAAAAGTGCACTGCGACGTACGCTTTCACGGCCGAACGCACGCTCCGCGCGAACGACTTGGCGGCCGCGACCTTTGCGTCGCCGAGGCGACGGAGTGCCAGCACGGTCGAGCCGTGGTTGGCAGCCGCACCGTCGTCGCCGACGCGCGACGAGACTGCGGAAGACTGACGGGCGAGGTCCTCCAGCGACGCTTGGAGCCGGGCGACCTGCGACGCGACGTGAGAGGTGACAGGGTGGTCGGTCAGCGAGTCGCGAAAGCGCTGGATCTGCTCGTTGTACCTCACCGCACGGAGAGGCGCGACCTGACGAAAAAGGAAGCCGGGGAGGGGACCGGTGCGGCCGTCGAATGGCGACGAAGAAGAAGACGAACCATACCCGGATCCCTCGGCGCCTCGCGCGGAAGAGAGGCCCGAGAGGGCTGTGACCGTGTCGGCGGAATCGAGAGCCTTCATGAGGGCCGACATCGCCTGCGGCTTAGAGGGCTCGGTGGCGGCGAACCCGATCTTCGCTTCGAGCTCGACCAGAGCGCGTTCGATCAAGACAGCGGCATTCCGCGTGGTGGCGGAGCGCTGTTCCTCGGCGGCCTGCTGCGGGTTGCGCATCGGAGCGCCCGGAGCCGACGCGGGGTGCTTGGAGATCCACGCTCGCACGACCGTCAGAGAGTTTGACATGGGCTCCCGCATCGCCGGTGCAAGACGACTGTACACCGACAAGATCGTCAGAGTGTCCTTCAAAGTTGCCATCGTGGCCGACGAAAGCAACGCGTCGGCGTCGACGAGCTCCTGCGGCGGTTGCAACATCTCGCAGTAGCGGATGAGCTCTTCTTCACTGTCCTGGGCCTTGGGGTTGATCGACGGCGACTTTGCGGCCTCTCTTGCACCATCCTTTGCGATTTTCTCGGTCGCTCGTTCGATCAATGTATAAACCATCCTCTTGATGCCCTGCATCCCTTCCAGAGGAGGAGCATGGATGTTACCGCGTGAAGCATATGCAGCTTGTGCGGTTCTTTTGAACTGATTTAGGGTTTCGAGCTCGAGATCAGCCAGCTCAGTATGAGAAGAAGTATCCTCTGTGAACTGAGCGAGCCTCTTCAGCGGTCCATAGGGCGCCTTGAAATGTTCGAGGGAGTAGATGATATTGTTAATCACATGCACGAGGCTTGTATACGGGTCACTGCTGCTGCTGGGGAAACCTCTGGTAGGAGTTGTAGTTACATAATTATTATATTGTGATATCCTCGAGGGAAGCTCTTCTGCGGCCTGCAGTGCCTTGTCCATGTCGAGGCGCATCGTCCTCACTTCCGTCATCGTTGGAACCGCCCCCACCGATGACCTCGCTGCGTTTTGCATGAGGAGATTTTTGTGCAGTGATTTGAACTTAGGCATCTGAGTGTCGAGGTCAGCCTTAGCCTCGCCAAGCTCGTTTCGAAGGTCGTTCCAACTGGACTTGAAAGCTCCCTCCAACCACGTCACGCCCTCGACGTCTGCCACGCCTCGCACGTGCGTCAACGCCGCGGTCAACGCACGCGGACGATGCCTCACGATGTCGTCGAGCTTGCTCAGCGCTGTCAGCTTGCTCGACAGGTCGCTTAGGACCGTCTTCTTGTTAAAGCCCCCTTGCTCTGCAGATCGATGGAACATGCTTCTATTCTGATGGGGCGCCATAGTTTTATCTAGGGCGGGCGACGGACGCGGTCGCCGGGTATCGAATGAAAATGTGCGAAGCACAATCAAACGAGGAATGGCCCTTTTCACTCCGCACGCTCTCCCCCCTGAGCGCCTCCTCCTCGCGGCCGCCATCGTCGCTGCAGCAGTGCCACTGTTCGTCCCGCGTGCGTTGCTGCCCCGGCTGTTGCTCTGTGTGGTCGTGGTGGGCGGCTTGCTGATGCTGATGGTCGTCGCACCTCCGCCGCAGACCCTTCCGGCGGCGGCTGCCCCCCCGCCCGCCAAGAACAAGGATGCGAATGAGAACGATCGAGGCGTTCTCCGCCGCCCGTCGTTCGCATCCCTCGACCCCGAGCTCTACACTCTTCGCCTGCCAGGTACCGCCGAGCTCGAGCGCGACCGGCGGCCGAGCCGCGGCGCCCTGCGTCACCTCGCTTTCAGAGGCGGCGGCCGCCTGCTCTCCCTCGTGCGTCGAGCCGCGAGGCTGGGCGCGAGGAACGGAAACAGCGCTTCGGGCGCCCGGGCGCTCGCCGCGCTCGAGGATTTTTTCGCGCGTCATCACCGCGCCATGCTCTCGCCGGACGCCGACCTGGCCGCTCGCACGCTCGAGGCGATGCGGGATACGCGAGTTGTGGCTCTCAACGCGCTGCAGGACCTGACGCTGACCGTTCCGATCGCGTTGGCCGTGCCGATCAGAGCGGCGTGCGAGGCAGCACGCATCGAGACACAGAGGTGCCTCGCGGCCGTCGCCGACCTCCACTCCTCATCGGGAACGGCGCCCGGCTTAGCGGCTGTCGCTTCAACCATCGTTGCCCCGGCGGCACACGATCCACGGCGGGAAGGAGCCGGCGGAGGCAAGAACCTGCTGTTTTGAAGCTGCTGTGTGCCTCGGTCCCCTCCAGCATTGATGACATGTTCCTGGACTGTAAATGCAGACTGCATTTAGCTGTACATATTGATCGCATCCTCCTCTCCGACCTCCGACTGTTGCTGTTGCACCCTGATTTCGCCTCCTTCGCTCGGCGCCGCCTGCACGCCCGGGTTGATCCGCCGCAGCTCCCGCAGCATCTCGCGTTGCTCGTCGGTGAGCGACTCCTCGGCCTGTCGGCGTTTCTGCCTCGCCTCGTCGACGCGCTCGCGCAGCCGGGTCTCCTCCTCCTCGTAACGGTCGCGTCTCGTGTGCGCGAGGCGTTCGGCCAGCCGGGTCGCTAGCGAAGCCGAGGCTCGCGACAGCGCCTCTCCGGCGTTGTGCGGCAAGCCCTCGGCGACCCGAGACACCGACCACAGCACGAAGACGGTCGCAGCGCCGGCGACCTGGCGCACAGCCGCGGAGGACATGCCCTGGAGCGTGGCCTCCTCGCAGGCTCTAGCGGTCACCGGACACGCTGCGGCGAGCGCGGCGAGCCTTGCGCGCACTTCGCGCGCCTTCTCTTGCGGTACCTCGCTCGAAGACAGAGCGCCAGCCACGGCCGAGAGCTCTCGGTCGGCCGAGAGCGCGCCCCCGACTTCGGAGCGCGAGAGTCTCGACAGCGTGGGTCCGAGCTCGTGCATCAGGAAGCCGCGTGCGACGCGCACAGCATCTGCGGCGAGCTCGTCGTCCTCCAGGGGCAGAAGCAGTGCGTCGCGCAGTTCGTCGGCGGCATGCCCGAGCGCCAATCGTCGTCCGAAGTCCTCAAAGCGGCGGGCCGTTTCCGACGCGAGCGCGTCGGCGCCACCTCCGGGCGAGAGCTCGTCGGCCAACGGCGTTCCCTCTCCGAATGACAGCACGAGCGCCAGAGTCTCTTCGACGTTCGCGTTGGACGGAGCCAGCGCAGATAGCACGGTTCCAGCGGACAGAACCGGCATCGCTTCTGTGGAGCTCCAGTCCTCGTTGGAGATGATTCCGCCTTCGTCCTGGACCCCCGCGTGATAGTCTCGTCTTGAAAGGGCGAGATTGGGAGGCGTCGCGGGAGGGATGCCGACGACGGCTCGTGCGTCGCTCTCTCCTCCCCTGTTCCTGAGATCCTGGTCGGACTTCAATGCTAGCGCGATGGCGGCCGAGTTCGCCGCGAGGTGCGACCATGCCGAAGAAGAGTCTGCCGACGTGGAGTAAGAACAGCACGCGGCAGCGGAGGGGTGTAGCAGTAACAGAGAAGCGGCGGTCGATTGTTGCGGCTGAAACCTCTTCCGATCACGTCCAGCGGAACGAACCGCGGCGCCCAGCGCCAACGTCGGCTGCTCGGATCGCACGTGAGTCCACAACTCGGCCAGCAGTCGGCGCGCCGGTGCGATACCCCGCCGGGTCGGCTGCGGCTCAGGCTGCTCCGGCCGAGGACGGAAGTGCGCCCACGGGGGCGTGTCTCCGCTCTTCTTCGCCTGGAGCCCTCCGGATGACGCCTGCTGCAAGCGACGTGCCAGGGCGTCGGTGTCGGCGCCTATGTGCCCCACGGCGTCCTGCAGATACGAGGTGACCTCGGCGTCGCTCGGACCGGGCGGGAGCACTCTCCCCGATAGCACGGTCGACAGAGCGCACGCCAGCACATCCGCGAGGCTCGCGCCGCTTTTCTTCGTCGAACGACGAGTGCCGCCCCCGCCGCCGGCCGTCTTGCCTCGGAGGCACGACAGCAGCGCGGGGGACGGCGCCGATGCGAGTCGCCCGGGCTGCGACTCGACCAGCGCTGACAGTATTGCGCCGATGTGCGCCGCGGTCTCCCCCAGAACTTTAGGCTCTGCGTCTGCCCGCAGTCGCTCTATCAACCTGCGTTCGATGGCTTCGTACTTCGGCCCGGAAGCGTCAGCCTTGACCATCAGCTCCGCCCTGCGCGCTTTGACGTCTGCCAGTCGGCGCCTCAGCTGGCGCCCCTGCTCTCCCTCGCCGCCCGGCATCAGCGTCTCCAGTTCGTCGAGTATGACGCGTTGCTCAGATATGCCAATAGGGGGAGAAAGGCCGATCAGGGCCGCCATCTCGGCTAGCAAGGACGCCGGCACCGACGCATCGAGGATGGCATCTCTATTTTTCGCCGCCGGAAGGTCCCGGAAGGTCCCCAAAGGTCCCGAGCGATAGTGCGGCATGTCGGCTGCCCCGATGATGCCCGCGACCAGGCTGTCGTAGTCTCCTTCTTCGCCTTCTGCTGAAGCGTTGAGGCGAACTTCCTCGTCAGGGGGCTTCCATGTGCGGGTCGCACCCGCGCGGAATGCACGCGTGGTAGACGCCGCCGAGCGGACCGCAGAAGCCCACGCCTTGACCAGGGCGGTCCACGTTCCCGTGTCGCCTCCTGTCCTCGAGGACGCGATCAGCAGTGCCGCCTCGGCGTGACGCAGTCGCAGCGTAAGCGCGGAATTGCATGCCTTGTTCGGCTCGACCGCACGTACGTGGTCGTACGTGAGTCCGTCTCCGGCGGCGGACCGCACGAGCACGGCGTCTGCCAGCCGCATGTGCCCCTGAGCGGCGGATGCTGCCTCGGGCAGCGGCGAGGGTGGCCCGCCACGCATCAGCCCCGTCAAGGACAGCGCGCGGCTGCCCTTCATGGCCTTAGCATCGGAGTCTGGGGGGAAGGGAAGCGTGTACAGCGGTTCGATCTTACATCGGGAGTCGTCATTGTCCTTCATCTGTGTTTCGAGATCTGCCACTCTTCCCAAGGCCTCCGCCAGCGCCGCATCCGCCGTGGTCGAGGCAGGCGGACCGGTGGTAGAAAGCTGGAGTGCGACCAAGGCCACCTCGATCAGGGTGCCCCCGTCTTTCTGACGCGCGTCGGATGGATCTTGATCCGCATCTTCATGCGACGCAGACCCGCCCTCCTCTCCTTTGGAGGCACCCTCCTCCAGCTGCAGTTCGGCGTTCGCGGCGACGAGCTGCCCGAGGTCGGCCGCCTCCGCCGCGGATATCAAGGACGAGGTCATGCGGGACCGCGTCAACGCCTCCCGAACAGACGTGCTTCCTGGGGCCAGTGCGGCCATCGCCTCGGCTGCAGTCGGCCACCACCAAGCGCCCTCTAGCGCCTTGCCCGAGGCCAGCACCGCCGGCGCGTCTGCATCGCGGAGCAAGCGGACCTTGGACATCCGTACGCCGCCGCCTGCGCCTGCTTCGGCGTACGGGAGCGCTGTGCCGCTCGGCAGGACGTCTCCGCCGTCGCCGAGCGCAGATCGCAGTCCTCCCAAGAGCCGCACCGCCGGCAGCGTGCTGCCGGACGCCTTCGCCGCGGCCTCGATGACGCCGCGCACGTCCGCTCCGGCCGGGCCAACGAGCGGCGTCGCCGTTGACACCTTGACGCGTTGGCCGGCGCGCATGGCAGATGCGGCCTCGGCGAACGCGTCGGCGTCAAAGCGCTCGACCTTCGGCATCCTCTGCCCTCGCACCGCAGCCAGCCAAGCGCGTCTGCCGAAGATCAACCATCGCGTGTCCGTGAGGACCTCGTCCCCCCCGTGCAATGTGACGCGCTCCAGCACTTCGTCTCTCTCTCTGCCCTCGAGCGGTCCGAGAAGCCGCACGATCGCCCCGAGCGGCGGCCTGTCCAGACCGATGGCCTCGTATCCGTCTAGCAGGCACCCCGAAGCTACCAGCGCTCCGCCGGAGGCAGACGCGGGCGTCATGACCTTCCTTCCGACCTCTGACTCTGGTCTGTCAAAGCGCTCGGCGGTCTCGGCCCGCTGGGCCCTCGAGGCGAGGTCCGGTATGCCCTGGCGGGCGTTGTCGGAGAGCTTTGTCAGGTACTCGGGCAGCGACGCCTCTGATGACTTCGTACACCCCGCGGCGGCGTCGATCCCGGCCGATGCAAGGTCGCGCGACTTGGCGTACAACTTGTTCCTGACGGGGACGACGGGCAGGCTCATGACGGGAGGCAGCCTGCTCGGCCGCGTGTCGACCCAGGTCAAAGGCTTGCCGCGCCGCGACAAAGCCGTCAGCTCTTCCCCGAAGGTGGCGGCCGACCAGCGCAGCGCTTTGAGGTTGGCCTTTGCTTCCTGAGTGGTGTCCATGTTGTCGCCTTGCGCGAGCAAACCAAGCACCGACCCGACAAGCAGTGCGTAGCCTTCTTCATCAAAATCTGCGGCGGCAGCCATCTCCAAAGGGCACCCTTGTAGATAGATGGAGCTTCTTCCTACCCAAGAGGCGCACAAAACCTCTCTCCGAGAGCGAGCGCAAGCGAATTATTTATCTCACGATAATGGCATACACACCTCGTGCAGAGCACACACACAGACACCATGAAGGAGGCACTCGTCATCTTCATAATCCTGCTCCTCTTGCTGACCGTAATCAGCGTGTTCGGTGGCTCCATCCGGTACACACCGACACTGACCCCTATGATGGGCAGTGGGCGACGCTCGCCCCCCCCTGCAGCGCCTCCTGCGTTCGGACCTCCTCCCCTTTTCGGAGGGAGCTACGCTGCGCCATTTGAAGGATACTCAAACACTCCTTCCATGCCCTCCATGCCCTCCATGCCCTCCATGCCCTCCATGCCCTCCACGCCCATGCATGCCGCTCTTCCTAAACCGATCCTTCCCGTCGAGAAGCCGCAGCCTGTCATGCAGCAAGCGCCTTCTGCAGTGAGCGCCCCTGCGCCTTACGGCGGCGCGGTCCCCTCCCCCGCTAGCGTGGAGGGGTTCGGTAGCAACACCACTGAGTACGCCGCCTTCTGAGCGCGTGACAGCGCACTCTACTTCGGAGGTCCTGTTTTTGTGACGGACTTCGTCTGAGGGGGGGGAGGAGATGGGACGGTGGGCTGTGAAAGAGGGGGGGGCTTCACGGCCTTGAGTATGTCCTTGATGTCGACCCGCAACCGCATGATTGCGTCAGCGGCAAACAGGTTGAATCCAGCAAGAGAAGCGATGATCGCGATCGCGAATATCCACCCGATCATCCTATGCACTGCTTACTTGGTGAGCCCGGGATTGGTTAGGTGAGTGTGGACGCGGGGCTTGTTTAGTTGGCGCTGCTCTTTGGATCCGAGCCTACATTCTTGGCCTGTTCCAACGCCTTCTTGGCACTCCCTTCCTTCTGACTATTGTTGGCCGTTGCCACGCCGGAGTTTATCGTTTCCATGCCGGTCGGAGGCTCCTCGTAGAACCCCTCCTTGACAAAATGCACGCCGTTCTCGCGGAGGAACTCGGCCATGCCTTCGGGTGTCCTCTTGCCGGCGAACTTCACCACGACGCCCCCGGTGTCGAGCAGCACGGTCGGGTAGCCGTCGACGTAGTCGTCATATGCCTTTGCCTCAGGCTGCTTCCTCTCGTACGACAACATCGTGATGCCGGATTTCTTCAGAGCTGCGCTGTTCTGCTCCGCAAACGCGTCCCATTCAGGCTTGAACCTGACGCACCATCCGCATCCGTCCATGTGCATGAACACCAGCTTACGCTGCACCACCTCCTCCCCTCCGTCGAAGAACCGTTCAAACGCGCCGCGTAGTTGCGACGGGAACATGACGCGGTAGGCCAGAGCCAAGGCCATGATGCCCAGGAGAAGGAACGCTGCTACAAGCATCCAACGCGGAGCCGGCGCTCGAGTCGTGCATGACGCAGCGCGGGCCTTGCGCGAAAAGCGCGACATTGAGGCCTTGATCTTGCTGATCGTCTTGCGAGCTGGCATCTTAATCGGCGTACGGCGTACTGAAAGGGGGGGCAGACCTTTTTTTACAGGGGTGCGAGCAGACCCTTTTTCAGCGGCGTCTCCAAACTCCATCTCCCACCCTAGGTTCGCCCCCTCCTGCTGTCCTTCCTCTCGGCAGCTCCGCCCCCCTACCGCTTCCTCCCGCCCCCCTGTGCGTTGTTCCCGTGGCGCCTCCAGCCTTCCTCCCCGGCATAGACGCCACCTGCTGAGGCGCCGAGGACGCCGCCGCTGCCGACGCCATCGTTTTCCCGGCAACGTGCATCGTGATCAAGTCCTGCGCCTTGAAGCGCGTGCGGGGGCCGTAGCACTCGGCGAGCACGGCCTGTGGCAGCGCTTCGATCGCACCAGCACGCATGACCGCCAGCGCCGCCACGTGGGAGGTCGGTGCTCCCGGCTTCGAGAGCGCCTCGGCGACCTGGGCGGCAAGGTCGAGAGAGAGGTCGACCGCGGCCTCCCTCAGTGGCGTGGCCTCAGCGCCCGGAGGGGCTCTTCCGAGCAGAGGTGTCTCTTCGTCTTCCTCGTCTCCGGCCGCATGACCGAGCACCTTCAGCGTGACCGCGACAACCTCCGCCGGCCTCGGTGCTCCTTCGACGTCCCTGGCCATCGCTGCCAGGATGGCCAGCGCTGTCTTGTGCCTTCCTAGCAGACGCTTCTTGGCCTTGAGCGCGCCGCAGAATGCATCGTACGCAGCAGTGCCCTCGGCGGGAGCCGGGCCGCACGTACCGAGCAACATCGCGGCGTGGAGCACATCCGTCCATAGCGTGTCTCCTCCGAACAGCGCTCCTAGGAATTCCCTGACCGCCTCACGCCCCTCGCCAACCGTGTCCCCGTCCAACGGGACATCTGTCGCCCCCACCGGAGGCGTCAGGGCCGCGACGAGCCCGGCCTCTTGCAGCAGCCGCACGTACACATGCGCAAAGCAGCTCTCGTCGGCGCTCTTGGCGAGCACTGCACGCACGGCGGCGCGCGGCGAGACGTCGCCGGCTGCGACGAGCGACGCCACACGGTCGCGGATCGGCTCAAAGTTCCGTTCGTTGAGTTTGTTCAACGCTCCGAGCAGGGCCCTCGCTCCGCTCGGTCCGCAGCCGATCCTTCGAGGACGCGGTTGGCCATCGCCGGTCATCGCCGTCGGCGGGGGGCGCATCTGCCCACGTGCACGGCTGCCACACGCACGTTGCCACGGAGCCCCGCCTCCCCCGTCATCGTCTTCTCGTTCCGGCAGCGGCATGCCCCTGTGGTTGTTCTGTCTGCCTCCACGCCCTCCTTTGCCGTCTCCCCCTCTGATCAGCGTCGGCCTCGTGGCCAGCGCTGCAGCTAGCGCTTCGTTTCCAAAGCACTTGAATCCTGCGAGGGCCGCAGACACCTGATCTGTCTTGCTCGTAGGAGTCGAGCCGGGCACGGGACGGACCACGTCCATCTCGCCGGGTTCATATCGCGTGACGCCGTCGTCGTCGAGGTCGACTGCCATGTCGTCGGGCTCAGAATGGAATAGGGTAGGCTTTATGTACCGAAGGATGCATTCCTTGTTGTTGCGCGACGTGGCGGTCCCAGTCAAGCTCGGCCCATCCCGTAACGACCTGATGCCGTTTTCTCCCTTCTCCTGTGTCCTGCCACCTCTTGACCGGGAACGCAATCTTCCCGAGCTCGAGCAATCGCCGAAGACCTTCGACGTCCTGGCAACAGTAGTCTGCGACCTTTCGCCGCTCTCCGGCCGCCCACCACTCTACGGCAGAGACGCCGTCACCCGACTTTTGCGCCAGTCCGTTGGCCTCCAGCAGCTCGTCTAGCTTGACCCACGACCCCGTGTGCTCCCGCATCGCCTCGAACGGGTCGATCAGCTTTCGTGTCCACCTCTCGACCGCTTCCGACGCGAAATGGTTGCGTAGCACGCGCATGTCGAAACCACGCCCGTTGAACGCAACGACGGTGCAAGCTCCTTCGAGCGCATCTGCCAGTCCGGACAGCGGAGGCTCGTCTGAACCGACTGGGTCGGCGTAGAAGGATGAAGCTGCAGCGCGGCCGCGCCCTACCTCGGACGCAGCCGCCACGGTGATGCGCAGGTCTCCGAAGTTGGTGCGAGAGGAGTCGAGCAGTCGGTCAGTCTCTACGTCAAAGGCTAAGATCGCCATATGTGTGATACCAGTATGATTTACATCAAGTACCTTTGCGCCTTATGCCTTCTTTCCAGGACTGCGAAGCTGAGAGCTAAAGCGTGCAAGCAACGACCGCGCACCATGCAATCAATCAAGAAGTCCCATGCAGCTTGGCAGACAGCCACCAGGCGCGAAGCTGGTCGCCGGTCGTCTTGCCGTGCACGTACGTCATCCACGATCGCGGGTCGTCGCCCCTGACGACCACGTACTTCACATCGGGATCGGTTGTGAACCACCGGATCGCTCGGGGGGTGATCGCGACCATCACCTCGTCCGGCTGGGGGAGGCATGCATTGCCACTGCAACTGCTCCACACGTCCGGTCGGTCTGCGAGGAGCGGCGTCATCTGTCGCGGCAGCCTGTCATCATCTGCGTCGACTTCGAACTCGTTCCTCACGAGCCGAAGCACTGCGGAGGCCTCGCTCGCCGAACTCTGCAGGCTTTTGAGCCAGTTCGCGGCGGAGGCCTTGACGTCGCCGACCGATGCGGCGACCAGCCACTCACGCGTCAGCACCAAAGGCTGGCCGATGAACGATTGAGCAACCAGAGCGGCTTCAGGAGTGGCATAAGCGGCGCGCACGGCCGAGTCGGCGCACACGTCGTACGGCGAGGCGGGGCATGCGCACAGCGAGGCCGGCAGCAAAGCGACGGCGGCCGCGTCGCTGGTCGCGATCGTGATCGTGAGCACGCCGTTGCCGGAGAAGAACGATATCCCGTCCGCAAACTCAGAGAGCACTGTCGCAAGGTTCGCGGGGTCGCGCACCCGCTCGACCTTGACGGTCGCGGACGTCAAGGTGCGCACGAACGTCGAGGCGCCCGAGCTCACCGCGCCAGTGCGCCTGGTCCTAGGGACAGGCACGCGACTGTCAGGCCCGTCGAAGTGCTGATGCTGATGCGGCTTCCTTCGACTGGACACAGCGTCCTCCCGTGCGCGCTTGACTCGAACGGATCCGTCGAGCTCATTCACAGAGCAGGCCTCGGCGTTCCGAACGGTCGACCTGGGAAGATATACAAATTTGCTGATACGATAGAAGAAATGTAAGCACGGTGCACTTACATCTATGAGACCCGTCGTGAACGGCGCTTAATATCTCGCGACGCTTGATAGCGGGAGTCGTTTAAACCCTCTATATTACAGCAGACTATCCATCGACGAATCCAGCTTCTACTTCGACATGAAACCTGACCGAGGGTATTGTACCCGAACTGATGTACAGCAGTCACAATTAATGGGACACCTATCGGTGACCAATCCGTCATTGGTCATTCTACCGTGTGGCTTTTTCAGCCCTCACCCTCTGTTTTGAGAGGGGAGCAAGATGCGACGTGTGCTTGTGCTTGTGCCCGCCTTTCCCGGCCTTGACAGGCCGCACGAACGACGGCGGCCTCTCCCAGCCGACGGGGCCATCGGCGGTCGGCTGGGTTGTGCACCATGGAGAGAGAGGAGGCTTTATCCGTCTTCGACAGAGGATCAGTTGGCCAACCTCCCCTCGGCCTCCGCAGCAGCGGCGTCATCTTGCTCTCTCATTCCCCGAGCCCGTTTCCAGCAGACGTCGAAGTTGTTGCGGAGCACTTCCG
>Ga0209284_10004960_pt1 | contig 14342 bp, 6 predicted proteins | sample FRY03_FD_187211 | JGI IMG/M metagenome (GOLD analysis project Ga0209284, IMG submission 187211) | Freshwater microbial communities from Lake Fryxell liftoff mats and glacier meltwater in Antarctica - FRY-03 (SPAdes) (version 2) | ecosystem: Environmental > Aquatic > Freshwater > Ice > Glacier... | reverse complement strand
GAGATGTTGCGCGGACCGGACCACATGGCTATACGAATAGCGGTCATTGATAATTCCTCTGCGGTTTGCATTCGACCTGCCGGACAATGCGAGGTGTATTCTGCCTATTCTACACCCTCTCCCCCCACACACGGCAATTGTCCCCAGAAAATTGAGACAAAGTCCATCCAAATATGAGATGCAGCCCTGCCGATTTTCGTGCATAATTCTCCGTAGAAATGACGTTTCGCTGATGTGTGAGGCGACGGAACAAAAGAGGAGTACGCAATGAAAGGGAAACACCTGTTTGCATCCGGGCGCTGGTTGCTCGCCAGTCTGCCCCTACTCGCCATTTGGACTGTACTTTTGCTACTGACCGGCAACGCGGGCGCGGAGGAGGACGGCATCACCGACCCGGCTGTGGTGGTGACGGTGGCTTCGCTCCCCCGCCCGGCTGTCGGTGTAGCAGTGACCGATCCGGTCTTTGGCACGACGATCCGCCGGGTCTCCAATCGCAGCGAAAGCGGCGGCTTCGAGACCCAAACCTATTCCCAATTGCAGGCATTCTCGTCGGACAGCGTCTATCTGCTGCTGGTAGGCGACAACGGCTATGTAGTGCGGCGGATGAGCGATTTCGGGCTGGTGGGCGGGGTGAACAGCGACGAGTGGAACGCGCCCCGCTGGCGGCCCGGAACCCATACAATCATCTCCTACGACACCAACGCGGACACGACGCTGGGGGTGGTCAGCTTCAACGTGGACACGGGCCAGAGCCAGACGATCTACACCTTCCCGGCGGGCTGGGAGCGCATCCGGGGCAACCAGTCCTTCGACGAACTCTCCCACGACGGGCGCTGGATGGGCGGGATGGCGACCCGCGCCGGCAGCGACCAGACGATCTTTGCCCTGGACTTGCAGAACAATTCCCTGGGCGCGCAGATTTCTCTCTCCGGTCTCTATGCCGGCCCCTGCCAACCCGACCCCCAATACGGCGAAGTGGAGCCGGATTGGGTGGGGGCCTCGCCCCTGGGCCGTTATGTGGTGGTGCAGTGGGCCAGAGACGGGACGGAGCGGTGCAGCGGCCAGGAGACCTTCGACATCAACACCGGTGGGTTTGTGGGCCGGGTCTACGACGGCCACCAGCACGGGGATTTGGGCGTGCTGGCGGACGGCACAACCGAATTCTTTATGACCTTTGAACTCTACAACCCCAACGCGGGCGGGCTGCTTTCCCTGGGCTATCGGGTCTTGCCCGGCAACGCCACTGTCCAGGAGCCGGTCTACCTGCAAGCCATCGACTGGCACGGCTCGCATATCTCCTGTCAGGGGGCCAACGGCGTCTGTCTTGTCACATCCGACGCGGTGCCGGAGCAGAACGGGTGGAGCGCCTTCGAGGCGGAGCTTTACCTGCAGTACACCGACGGGCGGGTGGATCGGCTGGTCCATCACCGCAGCAGCGCCTGCGGCTATTGGGTGCAGCCCCGAGCCAGCCTGAGCCGGGACGGGCGCTACGCCATTTTTGCCTCGGACTGGGGGCAGCAGACCGGCGGCAATAGCTGTGACGGCTCCAACGAAAATCTGGGCCGGGGCGATCCGTATATTATCGAATTGTCCGGCAGCAATCCGCCCCCGAACACCGCTACACCGACGGCGACGGCGACCGCTACGGCGACGACAGACGGCGGACAACCGACCGCTACATCCACTTCGACCGCCACACCGACCCCACCGGGGACAGCGACGGCTACGCCCACACCCACCGCGACAATCCCCGCCCCGCCCCAATCCACCCCCTTCTTTTACACCAGCCTGGACAATGCCGGGGCCATCACAAACCCCGCGGCGGGGATGGGCGGCAGCAGCAGCCTGCAAGCGGGGGATTTTGTGCCGGGCAAGGCGGGCAATGGGGCCAATTTTGACCAGCCCAGCAAACGGGCCATCTTCCCCGCGGCCCAGGGCAACCAGAAGAATATCGACCTGGCGAAGGGGGAACTGAGCGTCTGGTATCGCCCGGACTACGCCGCGGAGGCTGACGACACAACCCACAATCTGCTGGTGGTGGGGGATGTCTATAACGTGCCTCGGCTGGCCCTGGGCGAAGGCGACCGGCTCTTTTTCTCTCTGATGGACAGCAACTGGAACGAGTTCACGGCCCTGGCTCCCTACCGGGCCGACCTGTGGAACGCGGGGGAGTGGGTACACATCCGCGCCCTGTGGGACAGCGCCGCCGCCGACCCCATCCAACTTTTCGTCAACGGCGTGCGGGTGGACGCGGGGGGCGCGGCCGGCGGCTGGGCGCTGGGCAGCGGCGAGGGTCTCTCGCTCTTTGTGGGCGCGGGCAACAGCGACGGCGACTTCAGTGCCAGCGGCGTGCTGGACGAGTTGATTATCTATCCCGATGGGCAGCCAGCGCCCACGGCTACACCTACTCTGACACCGACGCCATCAGTAACGCCGACGCCCACAGCCACACAACAGGCGGACAATCACACGCTCTTTCTGCCGCTGACCGAGCGATGAAATGTACCTTCCGGGAAGCGGCCAGGCTCACTTCTCTACGCCCACATTTGAGTGTCCGCCTCCCGGAAGGTCGTAAACCCGTTCGCTTAATTTCACTTCGACAGGCTCAGTACAAGCGATACGCCTCGAAGACTCGGCTACTCAATCAGCGCTCACTATCTTCCGCGCCTCTTCCGCCAGCGCGGGAATGCCCAATCCGTCAAAGAGCCGGGCGGCCTGGGCGGCTGCGTCCTGGGCCGGTTCATCGCCCACAGGCAGAAAGTGGGCCAGTTTCAGCCAGGCGTGGGCCTGAATAAAGCGGTCGTCGTTTTCTTCCCCCGCGGCAATGCAGCGGTGCAAAGTAAGCTCGGCCCGCTGGGGATCAGCACTGGCGTGGGCGATGAGGGCAAGGGTGAACAGGGCGTAGGGCGCGGCCTGGGGTTCTTCCTGGGCCAGGGCCAGCTCGGCGTGGCGCTGGGCCTGGGCGTGATCCCCCAGTTCAAAGTGGGCTTCGGCCAGATTGCAGGCCGTGGCCGCGATGCCGTGGGGGTGTTGGGATGCCAGAAAAAAGTCCAGGGCTGGTGCGCCCGCGGCAATCACATCGGCAAAGCGGCGGGCGTCCAGATAGTTGGCGGCCAGATTGCTGCGTACCCGCGCCCCGCTGACCAGATCGCCCATCCGGTCGTAGATGGCGATGGCGTCCTGGGCAAAGGCAACCGAACCCGCCAAATCGCCTCGCATCCCGTAGACTTTGGAGAGACAGCGCAGACTCTCGGCCTGACCCGCTGGATAGTCCACCTCCTCGGCCAGGGCCAGCGCGGCGCGGTAGTGGGCCAGGGCCGTGTCCAGTTCCCCCCGCGCCTCTGTGACCATCCCGTAAATCTGCTCGGTGGTGTAGCGGGCCAGGCGCGCCTCGTGCCAGGCCTCGGTCAGGTTACGCTGGCGAATGTAGGCTTTGGCCCGCTGGCTGTGCAGTTCGCTGGCCGTGCGCACCAGACCAGCGGCGATTGTCAGCCCGTCCTGATAGGCGTTCTGTGCGGCTTCGGTCTGGCCCAGGGCGTCGAGAAAGTCGCCCCGCAATTGGTGGGCGTGCAGGCTGAGGGGATCGCTGGCGGGCCACGCGACGGCCAGATCGTCCAGCCCGGCCTGGGACGCGCCGGAGAGCCGGGCCAGTTCGGCCCGCAATAGACGCAACGCCTTCTGCTCTTTGTCGGGCAGGCTGTCGGCGGCCATCGCCTGGAAAATCGTCCGTGCCGCGTCCGCCTGCCCCCGGCGAATCTCCCGCGCCCGCTGGGGAAACCAGAGTTGGACGGCAGCAACAGGCTGATTGGCCTGTTGCAAATGCCAGGCAGCCAGCGTAAACTCGGCCCGGCTGTGATAGTGCGCGGCGGCCTGGATGTGATGCTCGGCGCGCATTTCTGCGCTCAGGCTGCGGGCGACTGCCTCGGCCAGGGCGGGCAGCAGAGAGACGCCCCCCTGTCCGTCATTCAGGAGCAGGTGGCGCGCGGCCAGATCGAGCAGCAGGCTGGGATCGAAAGCGTCGGCGGGCGCGGGGGTGTGATAGACGCTGAGGGATTGGAGCAGGGCTTGTTCGTCCCCGCGCAGCCTGGGCCAGAGGTGGAGCAGATAGCTCTGAAAGAGGATGTCCCCGTTGACGGTCAGATTGGCGGTGGCGTCCCGGCGCAGAAGGTCGGCGGCCAGCCAGAGCAGCCGGGGGTTGCCGCCCGTCTGCCGGTGAATTTCCTCTGCTTCCTCGTTGTTGACCTCCACGCCTGCGCCGCGCAGAAGGGCCAGCCCAGCCTGGGGCGCAAGGGGCGCAAGCTGGCGGTGGGTGCGGGTGGGCCGGCGCTGGCCGATGTAAAGCAGCGCTGCGTATTCTTCCAGCCCGGCCAGAATCTGCCAGACGGGTGCGCCGGCGTCGGGCCAAAGGTCCACGTCGTCGAAGCAGAGCAGCGGGCGGGCCAGCCCCGCGCAGTCGGCCCTGGCCTGGTGGTAGAGCAGATTGATGTCGTTGGCTTCGCCCGCCTGGGCCGCCAGCAGCCGCCAGAGCCGGGGCTGGCCGTGGCTTTGAAAGAACCAGGCCAGGGCATAGAGCAGGTGATGCACGCCGTCGCTCAGCTCTGGGCGCACGCTGTACCAAAAGACGGGGCCTGCCTGCCAGTTGTGGGCCAGCGCGCCAGCCAGGCTGCTTTTGCCCGCGCCACCCGGCCCGTGCAGGGCCAGTGCTTCGCCCGTTTGCAACAGAGCGCCGCACTCGGCCAACAGCGCTTCCTGCCCGAAAAGGCGCTGGGCCGGGGGCGGTGTGTCCGAGCGCACACTGGGCTGTAGCCGGGTTAACAGTGCATCGGCCAGGGCTGTGGTAGCGTCGTTCAAGTCCCGGTAGAATTCGGCCCTGGACTGGCGGGTAAAGTCGGTCCAGATTTGGCTGAGGGAGCGGGGATGAAAAAAGCGGTTGAAGTAGCGCAGTTCCAGCAAAAAGTAGTGGTAGGGGCCGGTTCCGGGCTGCTGGAGGATGGCGCCCTGGCGGCTCTCCACCTGTTGGCGGTGGGTGGGGGGCGGCGGCGATCCCCACAGGCTGTCGGCGGCGGCCAGCAGTTCGCGGCGCAGGAGTTCGGCCCAGGAGAGTTTCTCCCCGTGGCCGGTCAGCGCGCTGCTGAGGAAGTAGGCCGTCGCCAGCGCGTTGTCAGCGGCCAGCTTCTCCGGCGCGTGGAAATCTTTCAGGGCCTGTTTGAGTTGATCGGTGAAGCTCATTGCAGTAACGCAAGCTGTTAGCTTGCGACCGACGCAAGCTAACAGCTTGCGTTACAGTTGTTGAGACGAATTGGCAGAAAGTTGAGACAGATTTGGTCTGATTGGCAATACAATTGGTTTAACAGGAGTAAACGGTATTCAGGGATCGGGTTACTACTACTGATAACTGATAACCGCCTACTTCCCCCGTCCTCGTGAGTATACCGTAGCGCATCTTTGGAGGCAATATGAATCGTTTTCGACTGACTTTCGTTCTGCTGGCCCTGCTCGTCGCCACCCTTTGGGGCGGCTCTGCTCTGGCCGCGTCCCCCTCTCTTCTGCCCACCTGGGCCACGTGGGAGCTGGAGACGGCTTTTGTCAACGGCCAGGTGCAGGCCGGGTGGACGGTTATTGTAGGCGGAGAGGATGCCGCCGGGCTGGACGTGGAATTGGTGCGGACTACCCACCCCATCTCCTGCTGGGTGGATGGCGCTGTGACTATCGGCAGCACGACCGCGGATTTTCAGGGCGGGATAATCAAATGCAGCCTGCCCAACTTTGCCCTGGCCGCCAACGAACTGATCGAACAGACGTGGGGATCGGGCCACGAACTGGCGCTGGACGATCTGTGCGAGTGTCGCCCGACAGAGAAGCGGAGCGTCGAGGCGCTTGTGTTGCCCACGGGAACGGGGAGCAATCCTATCTTCCACCACCCGAATCTGCTGCTGGCCGCGCCGGGGGAGGGGGGCTATTTTGCCAACTATCTGGCCGCCGCGGGGCAGACATCCACCAGCAAATCCCAGAAGGTGAAGAAGCTGACTTCTGTACGCAGCGACCACCTGTGCAGTAGCACTGACAGCTGCAAGTTTGCCCACTACCGGGCGGGCCAGGTGATCGATATGGACTATCAAAATTTCGTCAACGCGGTGATGTATACCGGGGAGACGACGGTCTATCTGGGCGGGAACCCGAACAGCGGCGAACGCTTCTACGGGCAGATGGGCGGCGTTCAGGTGGACCCGGGGTGTCGGATGGATTGACGCGGGGAGGCGAGTGGATGGGCGTTATGAGAAGTTCGACTTTTTCAGAAAAAGTCGAACTTCTTTTTTTGAGACAAATCGGGCCACTATTGAGACAAATTTGGGCCATTTACAGGCTATTCTACAGACCAGAATTCTGTATGATTGTCGCTAAAAGCGAATTACTTTCTCAACAAAAAAGGAAACCCGTTATGTCTCCCAAGCCGCGAGCGTTTTTGCTCTCCGTCGTTCTGCTGTTGCTGGCCCTTTTTGCCGGGCGAAATGCGATTCAACCGTATGCCCACGCTGGGATGGATTGGCTGCAACCCCGTGACCACCACACGCCGGACAATGCCCGTTCCCCCATCGGCACGAATCTGTACAAGACCAGCACCGGCGAGATGCTCTGGTTCACCGACCAGATGCGGCGCAACGGCGATTGGCTGACCCAGTGCTATGGCACGTGCAATTACATTTGGAACACCGGCGAGCAGAGCCAACTGGTGCTGGACTCGGATGGCTGGGTCGTCTCCTTTGGCGACAACCCCAATCGCCAGTTCACCCATATTGCCTCGGTCAACTTTCTGGGTTCGTCGGAATTTGTCCCCGGCGGCCAGTGGATTGTCCTCTACGAGGGCGAGGCTGACATCGAATACGGCATCACCCCCTTTGTCACCGTCACCAGCCGCAGCCCAGGCCGGGATGTGCTAACCCTGACCCCCCAACCCGATGGCTATCTGACCATCCAGATTTCTAATATCAACCCCGCCAACCACCTGCGCAACATCCGCGTCATCCCCCCCGGCGGCCTTTGTGACAGCGACCCCTTCTCCTATGCCCTGACCGCGGGCGACTGCGGCGGGGGCGTTTTCAGCAGCTTCGAGCAGGTCTACCAGAGCTTCCCCTTCCATCCCCTGCTGTTGCAAGAACTGCGCTACTACAAATCCCTGCGCTTTATGCAATGGCAAGGCACTGTGGAAGACCAGACGCCGGAGACCTGGGATGCCCGCAGCGAATTGACCGACGCCATTTGGGGCGGCGGCTGGGATCAAAGCCCGCCCTACGAGCTGATCTTCCAGCTTTCCAACGCCCTGGACGCGGACCCGTGGGTGAATATGCCCCACTGGGCCGACGACGAGTATGTGCGGGAATTTGCCCGGCTGGCTCGGGCCGTTTCCGAACCCCAACTGAATGTCTATGTGGAATATACCAACGAAGTCTGGAATACGGCCTATCCCTACAGCGTCTATGGCAACGAAATCCAGGCCTGGGCCGAGGCGCGCTGGCCCAATGCGCTCCACGACGACGGCACGCCGGTCTCTGGCTTCACCAAACGGATGAACTTTGTGGGGATGCGCACCCGGCAGATCTGCGACATCTGGCGGCAGGAGTTCGGCAGCGCCGCGGATCAGGTGCGCTGCGTCATCCCCGGCGGGCCGTGGGACTTCCCCGCGGGAGAGGCGCTGGCCTGCCCTCTCTACGCCGCCGAAGCAGCCATCCCCAACTGCGCGGCCGATATCTACGCGGTGGCCTCGGCCCCCTATTTTGGCGCCTATATGGACGACCGCTCCGCCGCGGACGGGGGCTTCTTTGACCAGATTTACGCCTGGACACAGGAGGCGGACGGCGGGTTGGACTCGATCTTTGAAGAATTGCAGACGGGCAGCCTGCTTAATTCGCCCGGCGCGCCCAACGGGGCGATTGCCGGCGCGGTAGAGACGATGCGCAACAACAAGCGGGTGACGGACCAGTACGGCCTGCATCTGATCGCCTACGAAGGCGGCCAACATTTGACCCCCCTCTCCGCGCTGGGTGTCCAGTGCAACCAGTGGAACAGCGACCCGGCCTGCCCACCCTACCGGGCGATCCAGTCCCTGTATGTGGCGGCCAACCGGGACCCGCGTATGGGCCAGATGTACACGGATTATCTGAACGCTTGGCAGCGGGAAGGGGGCGAATTGTTCGCCCACTATCACGCCATCAGCCAGCACGGGCCAAACTACGGCTCGTGGGCGGCCAAGGAATATGTGGGCCAGCCCAACAGCGCCGCACCCAAATACCAGGCCATCCTGGACTTTATCACCGCCAACCCCTGCTGGTGGGACGAATGCCGCTATCCCGAAGCCACCCCCGGCCCCGGCACGCCCACGTGGACACCCACACCGACCCGCACAGGAACCCCCACCAACACGCCCACACCCACGCCCACGCCCCTCACCGGCTCGGTCCACGTCTATTGGGACAGCCTGGGCGCAAGCTGGGATAGCTGGTCGTGGGGGACAACGATTGACTTTGCGGCCAGCAGCCCCGCCCAGAGCGGCAACGCGGCGGTGGCTGTGACCTTCGACGAGGGCTTTGCGGGTTTTCGGCTGCACAGCTATGCGCCTGTGCCAATGACAGGCAACGAGCGCATCCGTTTCTGGCTGCACGGCGGCAGCGCGGGCGGCCAGGAGATGCTCCTGCGCTTTGGCGATCTGAACGATGTGCTGCTGGATACCTTCGCTACTGTGTCGGCCCAGGCGGGGACGTGGACGCAGATCGACCTGCCCATCAGCGGGGCCAACGCGCCGGGCTATCTGGGGGACTTTCTGCTGCAAAGCAACCGGGGGAGCGCCCAGCCCATTTTCTATGTGGACTCTATCGAAATTTATGTGCCGGGGGGCGCGGGCGCGACGCCGACGGCGACTTTTACCCCCGCCATCACCCCGACACCGACCCACACGGCCACGCCCACAAATACCCAGCCCCCCGGCGGCCCCTTCCTGCCGGTCATCCGGGCGGTGGGCTACAACACCCACAACCCGGCCATCAGCGGGATGGCCCCCCTGGCGATCCACACCCACGCCATCTCCTCTACTCTCGCCAGCGGCACAATTCTGACCGCCCGCTACGAATGGGACTTTGGCGACGGCACGGCCACTTCCCGCTACAACGAAGTGGTGGGCTGGGGTGGCGGACACGTCTACGACGCGCCGGGGACGTACACCGTCACCCTGCGCATCACCGACGAGACGGGCGCGGTGGGGAGAGCCACCAGCCAGGTGAATGTGCTGGCAGACAGCCGCACGCGCATTTATGTGGCAGCCAACGGGGACGACGCCAACGACGGGCGCAGCGAATCCACCCCCATCCGCACAATCGCGCGGGCGCAGGCTCTGCTTGCCAACAATACGGCCTTCCTCTTCCGCCGGGGCGACACCTTCGATGTGGCCGAGCCGCTCTTCTATCTGCTGGACAACGATAATATCCTCTTTGGAGCCTACGGCAGCGGACCCCGTCCGCGGCTGGAGACAGACGCCGTGTGGAGCGAGGGCAGCTTCGGTTCGGTCGTCAATCTGCGCCGCAGCACAAATGTGATTGTGCAGGATTGGGACGTGCGCCACACGGGAATCACTGCGCCGCCGGAGCATCTTGGCACGCTGAACGCTGTGCGGATCGTCGAAGCCAGCCGCAATGTGACTGTACGCAACAGCTACTTTGACAACCTGACATCGAATGTTGTGATTGACCCCGGCGCGCCGGTGCCGGCCCCCGCGGGGATTCTGGTGCAGGACAACGAAGGTGAAGATGTCTCCCACTATCACGTCTGGGGCAGCGGCGTGGATGTGACGGTGCAGGGAAACCGGATTGCCAACTCTCTCAACGGCCACACAATGCGCTACAACGGCGTGCGGATTTTTATCTACGACAACGACTTCGGCTCGGTGGGCTATAACAGCGCGGATTGCCAGCGCTGGATCGGTCTTGCCACCTGCCCCGGCCACCAGGCCCTCTCTGGGCAGACAGGCACGTGGGTCTATGCGGCCCGCAATATCTTCCGTGCCCGGTTGCGTATCAGCTATCAAACCCAATATGGCGCAACGATTGTGACCGACGCTGTCTACGAGAACAACCGGATCGTGCGAACAGCCGATCTGGACTTTCCTTCTCTGCGTATCTTCAAAGGAACCCAACGGATAGATATGCGCAACAATATCTTTGAGAATGGGCAATTTGCCATCCGCTTTGACACCGAAGGGGTGGAACAGGCGGCGAATGACATTCGCATCGTCCACAACACATTCATCGACGGCACAGGGCGGCAGGACGGCAGCTTTCTGGAGAGCCAGGCCGCCTGGCCCGGCGATAGTAACTTTCTGGTTGCTAATAATCTCTACGTCCAGCCCAGCTTTGTGGGGGGCAACCGAGGCGGCTGGCCCTTTCAGGTGCAGGCCCCCAGTCTGGCGGGCTTTTCCTTCCAGCGCAATCTGTGGCAGACACCGGCCAACGGGCCAACCCACCGGGTGGGCGACAGCGAACTGACAGCGGCCCAATGGCTGACCCAGGCCGGTGTGGATGGCGATCTCTTCCACAGCCTGGCCCCGGCCAGCTTTGGGGCAAACTTTGCCCCGCCTGCGGCCAGCGCGGCGGACGGCTATGCGCTGACGCTGCCGGGCATCACCCGTGACTTCCACGGCAACCCCCGGCCCGCCACCGGGCGCACAGTTGGCGCGGTGGAGATCGCGCCGGCGTCTACACCCACGCCGACGGTTACACCGACGCCAACGCCGACGCCAACGCCAACCGCCACACCGACGGCAACACCGACACCGCCTGTGACCCAGCAGACACACAATCTCTTTTTGCCCAGCGTCAACCGATAATCACCTTCCCGAAAGCGGCCATAGCATTGAGAGAGTAGGAATCGGGTGCTGGCCGCTTCCGAGAAGGTCGAAGCCATCAATTCAGTGAGGAGCAACGATAAATGCACCGACAAATGCACCGACAAATGCAACACCACCACCACCGATTTCTGACGATTGGCCTGGTCCTGATTCTGCTGGCGATGAGCGGCGGTCTGGCCGTTTATTCCCAGGAAAAAGGAGATAGCCCGTCCAGCACGATTCCCCAGGCGACCCAAACGGTGCAAATCTATCTGGCTGTCATTTCCGGCAACAGTGGGGGTGGAAGCGGCGGAAGTGCAACCGCTACCCCCACGCGCACGCCCACCAGTTCCCCCACCGCAACACGGACAGCAACACAGACAGCGACACAGACAGCAACCCCAACCAGAACTTCAACCACCAGCCCAACAAGCACAGCGTCGCCCACGACGACAGCCACCGCTACAGCCACCGCTACAGCCACTACTCCACCGACTGCCACAGCAACTGCCACAGGGACCCCAACCCCGACGAGCGGCGCACTGGTCTACTCCAACGGAACCTGCCCCACCTTCAGTGCGGGGATGAACACCTTCCAATCGGGCAGCGAGAACCGCAGCTTTCGGCTGGATTTGGCGGGCAACCCAAACGGCGCACCGGTCATCTTTGGCTTTCACGGTTTCGGCGGCGATCCCGGCCAGGCACTGGACGACACGGGGCTGGGCAGCGCGGTGGACACCATCCGCGTCGGCCCGACAGACCGGGGCGTTGCGCCCTACGACTGGCACTTCACGGATATATCGCCCATCGGCAACCCGGACCTGCTGCTCTTTGACGACATTCTGGCTTGTCTCCACGCCCAATACAGTGTGGATTTGGACCGCATCTGGGCCACCGGCCACAGCGCGGGGGGCATCTTTGCCTCCTATCTGGCAATGCACCGGAGCAATCGGCTGGCCGCGGTGGCTGTCCTCTCCGGCGGGCTGGGCGATCCGTCCACTGCACCGGCAGGGTATATCACCCCCACCCACGACGTCCCGGTTCTGCTCACGTGGGGCGGCGTAACCGATACATACACCCAGGGCGGGGCGAATTTCGTCTATAACAACGGCGATCCGGAGGTATTCTCCTTCCACGTCTCCAACCAGATTTTCTCACAGAATCTACAGAATGACGGCCATTTTGTGGTGGAATGTGTGGGCGACTTCGGCCACGCCATCCCCAACGACGCCTTCAGCTTCCTCTGGCCCTTCCTGCGCGATCATCCAAAAGGGGTGAACCCCGAACCCTATGCGGGCGGCAACTTCCCCAGCGACCTGAACCCTCTGTGCAAGCTGCCGGCCCAGGTCGTCGCGGCGGAAGTGGCCTGCCAGGTGCTCTTTGCCCAGGAGACTTTTATCGACCAGCAGGAACTCTCCGCCCAGATTGTGCAGGTGGATGGGGTCTTTGGGAATGATGGGCTATGGCAGACTACAGGCCAGCAGGTTCGGGCCTCCTTTCCCAGCAGCGAGGTGGGTGGCTCCCAATCCCCCCACGACCTCGCGCTGGGCAGCGGCACATTCAGCCTGCCCATTCAGGGGCAGACAGAATCGGTGATCCGGGAGATCAGCGGCGGAAGCAGCCGCCAAAGCGCGCCAGCCGCGGGGCTGATCTACGCCTTTGCCCAGGAAGGGGATCGGGTGTGGCCGGTCTCTTTTGTCACCCAGCAGCCGGGCAGCTATCTCACCCGGCTCTACGAGCAGCGGCTGGGGACGAACGAAAGCCAGATTCTCTATGAAAATGTGGAGTGGGATACGCCCGCTGTGGCTGTGCAGCGCTATGGGAATGACATCTGTTTTGATGGCGCGGGGCTGCGCTGTATCCAGCCAAATGGGGATAGCTACAGCCCAGTGCTGCCAGACGGTCTCGCTGCCATCGACTTCGAGATCGTTGGCAGCACCCTATGGGTGATGGACTTTCTGAACGGGCTGTACAGTTGCGCGATTGACAGCAGTTCATCCCAATTAGCAGTGACAGGCTGCACCCACTTTCTCTCCAGCATCGGCAACAATCAGCGGGTGTGCGCCTATCTGCTGGAAGCCGAACGGCTGGCCGACGGCAGCGATCTGCTCGTCGCCTACGACGAATGTGAGTCGGCGGGGAGAGCCTTTGTCTATCATTCCTCGTCCGCCACGCCCCTGGCTTCGTTTGTCATCGACGGCGGGCAGGGCCAATACAGCGGTCAGCCGGTAAAGGGGATGGATTTGGTCTGTTCATAAAGGATCAAAAAAGGGGGCAGGCGCATTGAAAGTGCGCCTGCCCCCTTTTTTGCAGAGCGAGAAATAGAGTCCACTGCAAAAAGGCTAAAAAACCGAGTTTTTGAGACCGGCTCACACCTGGGAATCCCGACCGTTTTCACGAAAAACTCGGTTTGTTCACTCGACTCAGAAAACCGTCAAAGATTACCCCTTCTGTTTCACCTCTTCCATCACCTGCACGAGAGTCTCGTAGGGCACAGCGCCGGGGACGAGATATTTCTCGGCAAAGATCAGCGCGGGGACGCCCTGCAAGCCATAGGCCGCGGCCTGGGCAATGTCGTCGTCCACGGCTTCTACAAAGGCCGGATCGGCCAGAGCGGCGCGAAAGCCGTCTGCTTCCAGCCCTGTGCTGACGGCGATGCCGGTCAACACATCCAAATTATCAATGGCCTGGGCTTCTTGCCAATAGGCTTTCAACACCGCGTCGTGAAAAGCGTTGCCGATGCCCTGGCTTTCGGCATATTTCACGCCAACCAGAGCGGGTCGGCTGTCAATGCCAAAGGGGCCGGGGTTCATTTCCAGGCCGTAATCTGTGCGGGCGCGTTCGTAGAGAGCGGGCCGTTTCGATTCAATCGAAGCCCGGTATTGGGCGGAAATGGGTGGCGCACCACGCGGGCGCAATTCGTAGGAATGCCATTGGATTTCTACGTCGTGTGATTCTTGTAGCTTCTCCAGACTGGAGGAGACGAGGAAGCACCAGGGTCAGGCAAAATCTGACCAGACGTCGATTCGGATGGGAGAGGTCGAAGGGTTAGACATAAGAAAGACTCCGGGAAAGAAAAAACTGAGAAATTAAACAAAGGCCGTCTTCCAATGGACGACGACCTTTGCCTGTAAATTGACTTCGCATACTTCGGGCGTAAACCGGTTAGCTAATTACCAGCGGTCGCCGCCACCGCGACGATCTCGATCACCGCCGCCACCGCCACGACTACCGCCACGGTCTCCACCGCCGCCGCCGCCACGGTCACCGCCACGGTCGCCACCGCTACCGCCACGGTCTCCACCGCCGCCGCCGCCGTAGCCACCACCGCCGCTGCGGCCACCACCGCCACCACTGCTGCCGCCGCCGCTATAGCCGCCGCTGCGTCGTTCACCGCCGCCGCCGCCGCTACCACCGCCGTAACCACCACCACCGCCGCCGCCGCCGCCGTCACCACCACCACCGCCGCCGC
>Ga0209284_10004957_pt1 | contig 14364 bp, 11 predicted proteins | sample FRY03_FD_187211 | JGI IMG/M metagenome (GOLD analysis project Ga0209284, IMG submission 187211) | Freshwater microbial communities from Lake Fryxell liftoff mats and glacier meltwater in Antarctica - FRY-03 (SPAdes) (version 2) | ecosystem: Environmental > Aquatic > Freshwater > Ice > Glacier... | reverse complement strand
CATCCGGAGGCAAAGGGGAAGATTGTTTTTACGGTTGGGAAAGGCGGGATCTTTCGAGTGAGGCCGGGAGTTGTCTGAAATCCTCCCGTGACGATTTCGCCACCCTGCGAAGTGAGCCTCTGCGACCTTGTCATTGCGGGAGACACTGCTCTGCATTAATGCGTTCGTTTTCCCGTGGACTTACCTGCTCTCAGCTCTCCTCTTTACCTGATTGACGCGATCGGCCCGTTCTTTCCGGGCTATGACCGCTTCAGGATCAACTGGTCGAAGCTGCCTTGGATGCGCTTTCAGGAGATGTCTCCGCAGGAGCTTCGTGAGGCTTTTGTCGCGGTCAGGAGGGACATGAAGACCTTTTGCCGCAGTGTCGCAAAGATCGGCTACAACGGTGTGACGCTCGACGATGTGCCGCATCTCGCGCTGCACGAGTACTACGAAGACGCGATCAATGAGCGGGTCACGCTCTACCGCGAAGAGTTCCGCGAGCTTTTTACGATCATCCTCGCGGAGGGTCTCCAGATTTACCTGACGATGGACATCCTCACCCTGACGCCTCAGTTGGAGAAGCATCTGGGCAACAATGAGCGCAAGCAGCGGCAATTCCTCGCCGGGCTGCTTGACCGATTTTTTATCGATTTCCCCGAGGTCGCGGGGGTGGTGCTGCGGATCGGTGAAAGCGACGGGCTCGACATCAAGGAGGATTTTCGCAGCAAGCTCGTCCTCAAGAACCCCGCGATGGTGAATCGCTGCCTCAAAGCGATCCTGCCGGTCTTCGAGCATCACCGGCGTCGCTGCATCTTCCGCACCTGGACGGTGGGGGCGCACGAGGTGGGGGATCTGATCTGGCACGAGGCCACACTCGAGAAGACGGTCGCGGGCATCACGAGTCCGGCCCTGGTCCTCTCGATGAAATACGGGGAATCGGACTTCTTTCGCTATCTCTCTCTCAACCGGAATTTCTTTGTCACCGATATCCCCAAGATCGTCGAGCTCCAGACCCGTCGGGAGTATGAGGGCTGCGGAGAGTATCCCAGTTTCATTGGGGGCGACTACGAGCAACTCGCGATCGAACTTCGAGAGGTTCCGAACGTGATCGGCATCTCGGTGTGGTGCCAGACGGGTGGCTGGACGCCTTTTCGCCGTCTCGCCTTCCTCGATCCCGCGGCGATCTGGACCGAGATCAATACCTTCGTGACGCTGCGGCTTTTCAAGCACGGTGAACTCGTCGAGGAGGCCCTCTCGCATCTCCCCGAGGTGACGAATCCGGCGGCTCTCAGCGAATTGCTGCGACTTTCCGAGGAAGTCATCGTGCAACTGCTCTACCTGCCGGACTTCGCGCGTCAGCGTTTCTACTTCCGCCGGGTCCGCATCCCGCCTCTGCTAGGGGTCTACTGGCACCACCTCTTCGTCGCGCACTCGCTGAAAAAGATGCTCGAGCACCTCGTCGAAGACGGCGAGGTCGCGATCCGGTCGGGGCACGCCGCGATGGCGAAGATCAAGCGCATGCGCACCCTCGCGCTGCAGTGTCATCTCCCCGAAGAGGACATCGAGTACATGGAGTACACCTTCGGGATCATCGCACTCGGACGGGAGTATTTCTTCCGGCCCGAAGATGACGAGATTCGGAAGCGCCTCGAAAAGGCGAAGAAGCGGTACAAAAAGCGATACCCGCGGGGGAGCCGCTTCCGCTACACCGTGAAGCTCGACTTCAAGCCCTTCAAGATCAATCGGCGATACATCGCCCTCTTTTTCAATCACCTCGTGCGCCGGACGCCGGGATACCGCTTCGTCGACAAGATCATCGGGCTGCGCCTGCTCTCGATCGCCTATTTTGTCCTGAAACGGTCCCGGCCGAAGCTGGTCCCGAAGATCGCGAGGAAGAGCGCGATGGGCATCGACGCGATTTTTAAGTAAAAGATGGCTCGGGAGGGGCAAAAAAAAGAGGCTCCCGCGAACGGAAGCCTCCCATGTCAATTTGAATTCGGCAAGCCGCGCCCTCAGTAGTCGAGAGCCACGGTGCTGAAGGAGTCAGGGATGAGGAACTCGCTCCCGGCCGCGAGAGCGGACGAAGCCCGGTCGATCCACTGGGTCAGCTGCACCTCGGCAAAGCGGGGCAGTTCGGAAGGATTATTGAGCGCCCCGGCGAAGTCCATCCCGGCGTTATCGAGCGCGGTGCGGAGATCCTCGGAGATACCCGGGATATCCACGGTGCCGGCGCCAATGTAGCGGGTCGCTTTGTCGGCGAGGCTGCCCTTCCACTTCACTTCGTTGCGGGCATCGCCGGGGAGGTGGGCGACGACGTAGTCGGCCTGGTCGGCGAAGATCTCGGTGAGGTCGCAGATTTCCTCGTTGCAACGCTCGCTGCGGGTGTCGGGAATGACGAGGGTCATCTCGGCGTCGAGTTCGGCGAGGAGATTCTCAAGGTCTTCGGCTTCGAAGAAGTCGCCCCAGTTGCGGGCCCCCCCGGAATGAACGTCGAGAATCACGGCGCTGTGGCTATCGATGGCCCCGATGAGTTGCGAGACTTCGAACTGATCCTCAAGATCCCAGAATTCTCCCGGGAAGGAGTCGGTCATGTCCATCTCGTTCGAGGTGACGAGGAGATGTTTGATCTCATGGGACTTGAGATGATGGGAGAGGGCTCGCGCAAGGGCGGACTTGCCGGAGCGCTCCAAATCATTGACGACGACGATTAGTTTTTTCATGGCGAATCAAATTCTATAGAATCAGTATAAAAGTTATAACTATCAGCGCAAGCTTAAATTTAAGACATTTTAAAAGTAAATGTAAATATTATAATCGTAAGCCGCTGCGGAGTTAGTCAGGAGGGGTGGGGTCTGTGTTTTTTAGTGTTAACGCCTCGAGGCGCATGTGTATGACGGTTACGACCGTGATTTAGTAAAAAACGTTCATTCTTTTATAAAACCTCGCGACAATTTTGGTCGGCTTGCTCTCCCGGGAGACCGGTCATTGCGTTTCCGCTCCTCGCGCAGCCCGTCAGGGAGAAAGGGAAAGACTGGCTCCTCCCCGGTGATCGGATCTCACCGAAGCGTCACCGGCTTTTTCTTTGACGGAGGCCATTTCCACGATACGGTAGCGCGTTCTGCCGCCTCTGCGCGGAGCTGCGAAGTCCGTGCAGCAATGCCGGGACTCTCTCGTTTTAAGAAACACGCTAACTACTACTATTATGGCATCCTACGGAATCAATGGTTTTGGACGAATCGGTCGCAATGTGCTGCGCGCCATGTCCCCTGAACAACTCAAGAAGGTCGTCGCGATCAATGACCTCACTGACAACAAGACGCTCGCCCACCTCCTGAAGTACGACTCCACTGCGGGGCGCTTCCCTGGTACGGTTGAGTATGATGATGAGTCGATCACCGTGAACGGTCACCGCATCCTGGCCGCGGCCGAGCGTGACCCCGCGAACCTCGACTGGGGTGGCAAGGGCGTCGATGTAGTTCTCGAGTCGACCGGATTCTTCCTCGACAAGGCCGGTGCCGGCAAACACCTCCAGGCGGGTGCCAAGAAGGTCATCATCTCCGCCCCGGCGAAAGACCCTGATATCACTTTCTGTATCGGGATCAACAGCCACCTCTACGACGCGTCGAAGCACCACATCATCTCGAACGCCTCCTGCACGACCAACTGTCTTGCCCCGATGGTGAAGATCCTCAACGACGAGTTCGGGATCGAAAAGGGTTTCATGAGCACGATCCACTCCTACACGGGTGATCAGCGTGTCCTCGACGCTCCCCACAGCGACCTGCGCCGCGCCCGTACCGCCGCCGAGAACATCATCCCCTCGAGCACCGGTGCCGCCAAGGCGATCGGTCTTGTCATCCCGGAACTCGAAGGCAAGCTCCAGGGCGGTGCCTTCCGTGTCCCGACCCCGACCGGCTCCGTCACTGATTTCAGCGCGGTTCTTTCCAAGGACGCGACCGTCAAGGACATCAACGCCGCTTACAAAGCCGCCGCCGAGGGTCCGCTCAAGGGCATCCTCTATTACACCGAAGACCCCATCGTTCTCAAGGACATCGTCGGTGATCCGCACTCTTGCATCCTCGACAGCGAACTCACGATGGCGCACGGCAACTTCGTCAAAGTCGTCGGCTGGTATGACAACGAGTGGGGTTACTCCAATCGTTCCGTCGATGCCATGGAACTCGTCGGCGCCGGTCTCTGATCGTTGCTCCTGACAACTTCTTTCAATGAGAAAGCGCCCCCGACTGCTCAGTTGGCGGGCGCTTTTTTGCAATAGCCTCTCTTTCCAGACAACCAACACCGGGGCGGGTCGCCGCCTCACCAATACCCCTTACATCTCATGGCCAAGCTCTCCATTCGTGACATCAACCCCGCCGGCAAACGCGTCCTCATGCGCGTCGATTTCAATGTTCCCCTCGATAGCGCCGGTCAGATCACCGACGACACCCGCATCACCGCGGCGATCCCCTCGATCGAGTTCCTCGCCAAAGCGGGTGGACGCGTCATCCTGATGTCCCACCTCGGCCGTCCCAAGGGCGCGCCGGAGGCGAAATACTCGCTCAAGCCCGCCGCCGACCGTCTCGGGGAACTCCTCAGTGTTCCCGTGAAATTCGTCGACGACTGCGTCGGGGAAAAAGCCGATGCCGCCGTCGCCGCGCTCGAGGATGGCGAAGTGCTCCTCCTCGAGAATGTGCGTTTCCACGCCGGCGAAGAGAAGAACGACCCTGCGTTTTCCAAGCAGCTCGCCGCTCATGGCGACATCTACGTGAACGACGCTTTCGGGTCCGCCCACCGCGCCCACGCCTCGACTGCCGGGGTGACCGAGTTCATCGACACCTGCGCGATGGGTTTCCTCATTGAGAGAGAACTCGAGTATCTCGTCGACAAGCTCGAGAACCCCGCCCGCCCTTTTGTCGTGATCATGGGCGGCGCCAAGGTCTCGGACAAGATCGAGGTGCTCAACCGCCTCATGGAAAAAGCCGATGCCTTCATCATTGGAGGTGCGATGGCGAATACCTTCCGTCTCGCCCAGGGCTATCAGATCGGGAAAAGCCTCGCCGAGCCCGACAAGACCGACCTCGCTCTCAAGATTCTCGATACTGCCGAGAAGAACAAGACCGAGTTCCTCCTCCCCGCCGATACGCGCCACACCGCCGAGTTCGCCAACGACGCGCCGACCGAGGTGACCGAGATCTGGGGCGAGGGCGGTGCCATCCCCGCCGACCGCGAGGGCATCGATATCGGCGACCGTGCCATCGTCGATTTCTCGAAGAAAATCGCCGAGGCCGGCACGATCATCTGGAACGGACCCATGGGCGTCTTTGAAAAACGCGGTTTCGACATCGGAACGAAGGCGATTGGCAAGGCGATTGCTGCGAACACCAAAGCCGTCAAGATCGTCGGCGGCGGAGACTCAGTCACCGCAGCGAACAAATTCGGATTCGGCGAGAAGATGGATCACATGTCTACGGGAGGCGGCGCCTCCCTCGAACTCCTCGAAGGCAAAGTCCTCCCCGGCATCGCCGCCCTCGACGATAAGTGACAGTCCCCAACCCAAAAGCTAAACAGCAAAAAAGCTAAAAGCTAAACAGCCAGAATATGAGTCGTAAAAACATTATCGCCGCCAACTGGAAGATGAACATGACCCCGTCCGAGACGGCCGCGTTCCTCGATCCTTTCCTCGAGACTTTCCCCGAGGCCACCTCCGTCGACATCGTCATCGCGCCGTCGTTCGTCTCTCTCGCGAAAGCGGCCGAGTTCCTCACCCCGAGTGCCGCCGTGGCTCTCTCGGCGCAGAACATGTCGCACGAGGCCTCCGGCGCTTTTACCGGCGAGACCAGTGCCGCGATGCTCAAAGAGGTGGGGTGCGAATACGTCATCCTCGGCCACAGTGAGCGGCGGGCGCTCTACGGGGAAGATGACATGGTCATCAACAAAAAGGTCCACGCCACTCTCGCGGCCGGGCTCAAGCCCATCCTCTGCATCGGGGAGTCGCTCGAAGAGCGCGACGGCGGCCAGCTCGAGTTCGTCCTTTCCCAGCAGCTCGAGGGCAGCCTCGCTGATATTAGCACGGCACAGATGGCCGAGATCGTCATCGCCTACGAACCCGTCTGGGCGATCGGCACCGGTCGCACCGCCTCGCCCGAGCAGGCGCAGGAGACCCAGGCCTACGTCCGCAGTGTCCTCACGACCCTCTTCGGAACCGACGTCGCCGGGGCGACCCGGATCCAGTACGGCGGCAGCGTGAAGCCCGGCAACGCCGCCGAACTCATCGGCCAGCCCGATATCGACGGCTTCCTCGTCGGTGGCGCCAGTCTCGATGCGACGAGCTTCGGCGAGATCGTGAAGGCGTCGCTCTAAGAGCTGAACTCTTCCTCAAAAAAAGCCCGAAGTCCCGCGAGAGGCTTCGGGCTTTTTGTTGTCGCCTCGCCTCACTTCAGCTTCACCGTGATCTCGTCGGCGGTCTCGACAGTCATGCCTTCTAGTGTGCCGAAGAGTTCCTTGACCGACTCGACCGTGACGATCTTGGGATCGAGAGCCGCCTTGTCGAGGAACGCGCCGAAGTCGGGATCATTGAGGATCTTTGCGACATCGGCGTCGCTGAGGGTGATGAGATCGCCGGTGACGTGAGCCGCCGTCGTCTCGGCGATGCCCCCCTCGGCCCGCAGAAAGACGCCCGCGCGCATCCCCTCGGCCATGCCCGCCGCCATCTTCATGGACTGCGAGGGAGTCATGCCCATCGCCTTCGCCTGCGCTAGCTGCTCGTCGTCCATCATGCCCTCGAGCCCGGCTTTGGCAAAAGAGGTCTTCACCGTGAGAACATCCCCCTCGAGGGCAAAGGTGAGCGAGCCACCCGTGTCGGCCTTGATCTCTTCGCCCGAAGATTCCACGAATTCCCTCGCCTTGCCGGGGACGGAGTTCTGATCAATGCGCACCTTGCGGATGTCGTCGAAGTCATAGGTGACGAGGTATCCTTCCCAGCCCTCGTCGTCTTTTCCGGGCTCGTGTTTGGTGTAGCGGACCCCTTCGCCGTAGTTCGCGGCATCTTTGCGGAGCGATTCCTCATCGGGCGTGGCCATCTCGCCGATGAGCCCGAGGTTGGGGCCGCCCGCGCCGACCACTCCTTCGAGGCCCCCGCCGAGGCCCTCCAGCTGCTTGATCATCGCCAGCATCTGCGGCGAGAAATAATAGCGGGAGATGATCGAGCCGGTGCCGTCCTTTTTGACCTTCACAACCGCGGAAGTGCGGACGCAGGAGGTGGCGAGCAGAGAAAAAACACCGACGAGGAGCAGGGAGATCATGCGATTCATGACCGCGATTGTATCGCAATCCGCCGCACGCGGGAATCAAAAAGTGCGGGCTCTTGCTACTGGCGTTTGCGCTTGAAGATCCGCTGAAAGAGGCCTCCGCCTTCGGGCCTTTGCTGGGCGGTGGGCTCGGGCTGGGCGGGGGCGATCTCTTCCAGAGCGGCCTCGGCCTCGCCATCCTGGAAGATGGACTGGACCGGCTCGCGCGAGATGTATTCTTCGGGTTCGGCGGCAGAGGTCTCCTCTTCGAGCAGGTTGGCGCGGGCCCGGACAGTGTTGTAGTTCTCTTCATTGAGGTATTCCTCGAGGAAAGCGCCGACCACCGGAGCAGTCTGCTTGCCACCGCTGACGACCTCGCCGGGATCGCCTTCGTAAACCACGGCGAAAGAGTAGACCGGATTCTTGGAGGGAAAATACCCGGCGAACCACGAAAGGTTCTGCTTTTGCGCAGGCTTCCATTGGCCGGTCCCCGTCTTACCCGAGACCGTGATCTTGTGATAAGAGGCTTTGCCGGTCCCGTTGCCCGCGTTGACGACGTCGTAGAGTCCTCGCTGGACGGCGCGCAGGGAGTAGGCATCGACATTGAGCGAGTTCGCCACCTCGACGGGGAAGGTGCGCTCGAGTTCGTGATTCGGATCCTGAATTTGGAGGACGAGGCGGGGCTTCACGACTTGCTGGCCGTTCCCGATCGCGGCCATCATGCGGGCGACCTGGAGGGGAGTGACTTCGACGGTGCCCTGGCCGATACTCATGACGGCCTCTTCCCCGTCCGACATCATGTAGCCGTGTTTGTCGAGCCAGAAGCGATTGCTGGGGATGAACCCCTCGGCTTCGTTCAGAGGGATGCCGGTCTTCTGGCCGAGCCCGAGACGAGTCGCCATGTAGCTCATCGAGTCGGCACCGGCCCGGCTCGCGACTTCGTAGAACCACGTATTGCACGAGCGGGTCAGGGCCCCGACGACATTCATCGAGCCTTCTCCCTTAACATTCCAGTTGCGCATCAAGAGATCGCCGACTTTCCAGGCATTGGGACAGGGATACAGGTCGTTGGGGGAGATGTAGCCGCTCTCGAGGAAGCCGAGGGCGACGGCTGCCTTGAAGGTCGAGGCGGGCGGGTAGGAGGCCCGGTAGGCGCGCGGGAAGAGCGGCTTGGCGGGGTCTTCGGCGAGGGCGGTGTATTTCGCTTGTGTGATTGCGGGGATGAAGTCGTTCGGATCAAATTGCGGGTTGCTCGCCATCGCCATGATGTCCCCGTTGCGCACATCCATGATGACCATCGCGCCGCGCTTCACTTTCTCTTCGAGGAGCCGTTCACAGATCTGCTGCATCTCAAGGTCGATCGAAGTCACGACATTAAAACCGGGCCGGGGGCGCGAGAGGACCTCTTCTTTGACCTTCGTGCCGTCGGCTTCGAAGACGACATTGACCCGGCCGGGGGTGCCGCGCAGATCGGGTTCGAAGGACTGCTCGAGGCCGTCCACACCGATGGGCAGGCCCCAGAGTGACTCGTCGTTAACGATGGGGCCCTTTATCCGCGGCGGACGCTTGCCGACGTAGCCGATCACATGAGATAGTGTTTTCCCCTGCGGGTAATGACGCAGATAGACCGGTTGCAGGGTGAGTCCCTCCATCTTCTGGCGATTGAGCTCGTCCACTTCGCTGTCGGAGAGGACGGAGGAAAAGGTGAGGGGGATCCAGCGGCGGTCGCGGTAGTGATCGATGACGACTTTGCCCGACAAGTCCCAGTCGGTCCCGAGAATGTTGTTAACATGGACCATGCGTTCCCCCGCATAGCGCAGCACCTCGCCGTCGGATACGGTGCTCCCGAGGAAGGGAAACGTGATCGCCGCATAGTAGGCGACCTTGCTCTGGGCGAGAGGATAGCCGTTCCGGTCGAGGATCTGGCCCCGGGGAGCCGGGATCGAAAAGGTGAAAGTCCGTGCCTCTGTCCTCGTCAGCACGGAGGAACCGACCTGGCCGGGCCTCTCGGGCGGGGACTGGGCGCGTAGATCCTCGGCCATCACGGGGGTCTGGTCGGGGGCGATGTCTTCCATCTTCTTCACGGTGGAGTCCTTCTCATCGACCTTTTCCTCGACATCGGCATCCGCCGCGAGAGGCTCGGCCTCGGGGCGCGGGATGGTCGGCTCGTCGCCGAGGAGTTCTTCGGGGATCTCGACGGCTCCGGCGTCATCGATCGGCATGGCCCGCAAGGGAGCGGCGGCTTGCGGCAGAGCGGGCGCGTCCTCGAAGCGCGGGATCGCCTCCGGATCGACCGGCTCTGCTACCGGCTCGGCCTGAAGCCCCTCGATGACAAATCCACCGGGAGAACCGTTGCCTTCCTGAGCGTGAATTTTCGTGCCAACGAGAAACACCGTCAGAAAAAGAGCAACCGGGACGATTCCGAATCCCGGGGAAATACGAGTGCATGGCTTGATTCTCATTTCCTTACAAGTCATAAAGAGGCGGTGACGATTCGGTCCATTGTAGCACGAATTGACGGGAGGTCACCCTCCGAATACGGCTCGCCGCTCAGTGAGTTTTCAAAAAATGCGCGATTTCCAGGGCCAGCTTCTCATTTATCCCTGAAACTGCGGTCATTTCCTCCGGACTGGTCTTCCGCAGACGCGAGACGGACCCGAACTTCTCGAGGAGCCGCTCTTTCCTCGCCCGGCTGATCCCGGGGCAGTCATCGAGGATGCTCTCCTCGACGCGCCGCTTCATCAGCAACTGATGGTAGCCGTTCGCAAAACGGTGCGCCTCGTCGCGGATGCGCTGCAGCAGTCGCAGGGCGCCCTTGTCGTGCGGGATCACGAGCGGGTCCGATTCTCCGGGGCGGAAGACTTCCTCGCGCTGTTTCGCGAGCCCGATGACGGGCAGCTCGTGCAGGCCGAGTCGGTTCAACTCGCGCACGGCCATGCCGAGCTGGCCTTTGCCGCCGTCGACGATGACGAGATCGGGGAGGCGGACGAAGGGTTTGCGTTTTACCCCTTCCCCGACGGTGGCGGTTTCGACCTTTTCCTCGAGCCGTCGCATTGCATCGAGGGGATTTTCCTGACTCTCATCGGCGTCCTCGTCGCCGATCAACTCGCGGGCTTCGAGGAGGACGCGTGAATACCGTCGCCGGATTACTTCGGCCATGCTCGCGAAGTCATCCTGCCCCTCGACCGTGCGGATGCGGTAGCGACGGTAGTGGCTGTTGTCGGCGACGCCGTTTCGGAATCTCACCATCGAGGCGACTATATGATTGGAGGAAATATTGGAAATGTCGAAGCACTCCATCACCAGCGGGGGCCGGTCGAGACGCAGATACTCCTGCAGCTCGATGACATCGGCCTCTGGATTGATCGCCTTGCCCGGCACCCCGCGGCGGGTGAACTGGCGCGTCGGTTTGAGCGTCTGGCGCAGGTTCCCGATCATGTCGCGCAGCTCGGCGGCGCGTTCGAAGTCGAGGGAGGCGGCGGCTTCCAGCATTTCCTCCTCGATCGAGCGGATCAGGTCTTTCGAATGCCCCTTGAGGAAGTCACAGGCCTGCTCGATGCGGCCCATGTAGTCTTCGCGGGTGATGCGGCCGATGCAGGGCGCGGTGCAGTTCTTGATGACGTCGTCGTGGCAGTGCTGGTAGTCCTTTTCGCCGGGATTCATGGGGCGGCAGTTTCGCAGGCCGAACTCGCGGTTCATCCACGAGATCGTGCGCCGCAGCGCTCCCGAGTGGGCGAAGGGCCCGAAGTAGCGCGCCCCGTCCTCCTTCTTCAGGCGCGTCAGATGGAAGCGCGGCCACGGCTCTTCCGGGTGCATCTTCACGAGGAGGAAACGTTTGTCGTCGCGGAAGGCTATATTGTACTTTGGCCGGTACTCCTTGATCAGCTTGCCCTCGAGCAGGAGCGCCTCGGGCTCGTTGCGGACCTCGTGGTAGTCGAAGTCCCAGATGCTCTCGATGAGCGCCCGCGTCTTGTGCTCGGCCATGCGCTGGCGCGAGGGGGTGAAGTAGGAGGCGAGCCGCTTGCGCAGATCCCGCGCTTTGCCTACGTAGATGACGGACCCGAGCCTGTCCTTATGCAGGTAGACCCCCGGCTTGTGGGGCACTTCCCGCATTTTTTTCTGAAGATCCGGCTTGGCGTCACTGGGCACGGGGAAAGATACGCGCGAACGAAGGGATTGGAAAGCGGCCACAAAAAAGGGCAGCTCCCGGCTAAACCGCCAAAGAGCTACCCGCTAAAAAGCTCTCCCTCACTTCGCGTCAGCGAAGCGGGCCGAGACCTTGTCCCAGTTCACGATGTTCCACCAGGCGGAGACATAGTCGGGGCGGCGGTTCTGATAGTTCAGGTAGTATGCGTGCTCCCAGACATCGAGTCCGAGCAGGGGCGTGCCTAGTTCGGCGTCTACGACGAGACCTTTCATGAGCGGGTTGTCCTGGTTCGGCGTGCTCGTCACCGCGAGTTTGCCCTCGCTGAGATTGAGCCAGGCCCAGCCCGATCCGAATCGCTTGCCAGCCGCTTCGCCGAAGGTCTTTTTGAAATCGTCCATCGAACCGAAGGCCGCATCGATCGCCTTTGCAAGCTCGGGCGACGGCTTGCCCGACTTGTCGGCGGGGGCGAGGGTCTCCCAGAAGAAGGCGTGGTTCCAATGACCGCCGCCGTTGTTGCGGAGAGTGGTCTGGATCGCCTTGTCTTCGACCGGGGCGAGTGCGCCCATGAGATCGCCGAGCGAGTGCGCCGCGAGGTCGGCCTTGCCCTCGAGGGCGGTGTTGAGATTCTTGATGTAGCCGGCGTGGTGTTTGCCGTAGTGGATCTCCATCGTCATCGCGTCGATGTGCGGGGCGAGGGCGTCGAAGGCGTAAGGCAGAGGGGCCTGTTCGTAGGAGGCGGCGGCGTGGGCGGAGCGCGAGGGGATCAGCGCTGCGCCGGCGGCAAGCGCTCCGGTTACCGCAAACTGGCGGCGCGAGAAAGTGGAATCAGGTGTCATGGTGTAGGTATCAGTTCTGGGGTCAGGTTGGTTTTGGGTGGAACGGTTCGTCCTGACGATACAGCCCAAGTGCCCGTTTTGGCCAGTAAAAAGGCGGGACGGAGAGGGGACGCGATCACATCCAGACCCGCAGCGCCGCGAGGTTTTCCGCCTCGTCGAAGATCGCCCGAACCGGCAGGGTGAGACCCGCGATGACCTCGCTCGTGATCGTGCCGGTCGCGGCTTTTGCCTTCAAATCATACCCGTTCGGTCCGAGCAGGTATTGCTCGACCGTCTCGCTCTCGGCGTCGATGATCCAGTATTCGCCGACTCCGTGGGCGGCGTAGTCCTCGAATTTCACCCCACGGTCGCGAGCTTCAGTCGATTCCGAGAGGATCTCGACGATAAAGTCGGGGATGGGGAACTTCATCGTGTCGGGTTGGAGCGAGGCGGACTTCTCCTTTCCGAAAAAAACGATGTCCGGCTCGTAGTCGTTGCGCGGGAAGACGCAGAGGCATTTTTCGGTCTTCACGGTGCCGAGACCGTGGACCGCGACGAAAGTGCCCACTAAGCTGCTTGTTAGAATTGTGGCATCGAGCTCGCAGTTCCTCGCCGGGGTTTGCCTCACCACCTCGCCGTCGATGAACTCTACCTTCTCTTCGGGCGTCATCTCCTCGTAAAAGCGATCACGAAGAATCTGCTCCTCTTCGAGTTGCCTGGAAAGCAGGGCCACGGCCTCGAGAAGCCACGGTGAGCGCCGAATCGGCTCGATGAGTGTTTCGAGAGAAGTCATTTCGAGAAAATTACAGTCGCGCCTCTCCTCCGCAAGCGGGGCCTACCTTGGTAGATTGGGCCGTTCCTCTTCCTCATCGAGGAAGCTGTTGTTCCAGGCAAAGAGCATCTCATCGAGGGGCGGCACAGCAAGCGGACGGACGATGCGGATGCCGAGCCAGTGGGCGTCGGTGAGATACCAGATGCTCTTTGGCAGTTCGGGGTCCTGAATTTGCCAGTTGGGGCTCGAAGGAATGCGTCTGGCCGAACGCAATTCTTCCGCCGGATCATACCACGAGCCACCCCGGGCGACGCGCGGATACCGGGTCTCGGGCCTTGTCATCGGATCGACGATCGGATCTCCCTTCCAGAGTTTATAGGCATCACCACGATACTGATCGATACACCATTCCATGACGTTGCCGTGCATGTCATAGAGGCCCCATGGATTGGGCTTTTTTGTCCCGACTTTTTCGTAGCCGACGCGGATCTGTTTGGGATCGAGGACGGCAAACTGCTCGAGTTCCGCTGTCGGACAACTGTAAGGCCCGGTCGTCCCCGCGCGGCAGGCGTATTCCCACTCGGCCTCGGTGGGGAGCCGGTAAAAATGCCCCGTCTGAAAACTAAGCCACTCACAAAATTTGTTCGCCGCGTGATGGCTCATGCAAATCGCGGGAAATCCGGTTGTGCCCATGCCGAAGCTCATCTCGGTGTAGGGCGTAGTCGGCGAAGAAACGAGGTCGGCGGGCGTGGCATTCTTGAAATGTTGGGGGTAGGCGAGGGCGCCGTCCTTGTTGCGGGGAACGCCCGAGTACATGAACGGCTCATACTGATCCCAGGTCGTCTCAAAACGCCCCATCCAGAAAGGGCTCACCGCGACCTTCACTTGCGGCCCCTCGTCCTTGTCCCGTTTCGCTTCGTCCGGCGGGCTGCCCATGAGAAATTCACCGCCCCGGATCGCGATCATGTCGTAGGGCACGTCCGTCTTCGGGATCTTCGAGATGTAATCTTCCATCGCCGCCTCGTCGAGCTTCGCGGTCGATTCCAGAATGCGCTCCCGCAAGGCCGCGACCCGCTCGCGTCCCTCGGCCGAGATCCGCGTCATCGCTTCTTCCGCCGTCTTGGGATAGGGCGAGAGTGATTGGGCGACGAGGGTGACCGATCCGGATGCCGATGCGGACACCAACAAGGCAGCGATGACGGCGGGCTTTCTCATTCTTTCAACTTACCTGCTCCGGGCACTCGCGGTCGAGTCCGCAATGCAGTTCTGCAAATGCTCCGCGCAAAGGCTCCGCGCTTGCAAGATACGGAGGCAATCGTTACACTGGGATCAATGGACGAACTCCCTGACATTCCCGGAGTC
>Ga0209284_10004956_pt1 | contig 14365 bp, 10 predicted proteins | sample FRY03_FD_187211 | JGI IMG/M metagenome (GOLD analysis project Ga0209284, IMG submission 187211) | Freshwater microbial communities from Lake Fryxell liftoff mats and glacier meltwater in Antarctica - FRY-03 (SPAdes) (version 2) | ecosystem: Environmental > Aquatic > Freshwater > Ice > Glacier... | reverse complement strand
AACCGTAAAAGTAGAGCTCTTCACTTGGGAGAAGCTCGACATGGTAGAGCCGGTGAAAACGGCATTTGGCTTGTAAGTCGAACTGCTGAATATAAAAAAGGGGATGCCGGAAGCGTCCCCTTTTTTTTGCTACTGGCCATCTTGCGCTTGGTGCAGTGGGGAATTAGACGCACACATTGGACTACCAATAAGATGTTCTAAAGTGCGAAAAGGTTTTCGTTTCGCACTACCCCATTCCAGCCAAATGCGTGTTAGAAGTAGCCCCTTAATGGACCATTGCTACTTTCCAACGGGTTTTGTCTTGTTGTCAGCAAGTTTCTGTTTGATATAAGCTTTCAACTCCTCAAAAGTCATATTTTGAGTTTCAGAGCTAATTTTTTCTCTGATGTCTCGCATCATTTTTACAGCGTCAAACTGCTTTTCTTTTTTAGTCGTTTGCATAATTTACCAAGTCTTTTGGGCTTCTTATTTCAATCATTGAATATCCAAGTCGTAAATTCACAGAATTGTAACCCTTAATTCTGTCAAGGTTTACGATATGTTTAAAATTCCAACTTGCTAAAACGTCAACTTTATAAATGGTCGCCAAAGCAATGTGACGGCAATCTTCTAAACTTGTTCTTCCAACCACTTTTTCGTCTATGTAGGCGTCTGCAAGTTTTATCGCTTCTTCGGTCAGTTCAACTCTTTGAAATTTGTCAGCCGAATATTTTAACAAGTGGTCTCTAACTTGTTGTGGTGCATTTATTAACTCAAGGTCGAGCAAGTCAGAAACTACAAAAATCACTTCGTTGTTGTCTAGCCTTTCAAACAACTTCGTTGTCGCCTCTTTGAACTCTTCGTCAAAGTAACCGCCAACAACTGAAGTGTCTATGTAAATTTTTTGTTTCATTTATCTTTATGACAATACAAAGATAGTCAAAATGTTGTCTGATGAAATTTGCGCTTAATTGTGTAAGATCTCCTGTCATTACTGCTAACTTACGCCTAGGCGCATCCATAAATAATGGATTCAATTGAATCAAGTGTGCTGTTCCGTTGATGTGCCGCAGGCCCTCTAAAATACTTCCAGCTGATGGAACCTAGTTCCCAATAAAATAGACGTGAGCTAACTGGCTTTTATCAACACCACGCAAAATTTGACCAATTTCAATAGCAACGTATCTAAAATTATCGCTGTCATTGTGTTTCATTTCTACATCTGCCACTACAACGCAGGGCTCCTCTTGTAGGCTGAGCATTGGCTTGTTTATGTTTAACTTAGAGCTTCATGAAGCTACATTACATCTCCAACTCTTGCCTCGTGGTAGATCATGGCTCGGTTTGCTTGGTTATAGATCCATGGTTCACGGGCTCCGCTTATATGGGACATTGGCATTTGTTTCCCCGGCCAGTTGACCTCAGCATTCCTTTATTGGAGAGCCAAGGGCTGACAGAAGGACTCCGATGAACAGTTCCTTGTTTTTAGAAGGAAACTACTTGTCTTTCCTTATTAAAAAGAATGGACAACTTTGTACTTGTTTTCATATGACACCCGGACTAAAGTTACACACGCTTCACCTTGATGTAATAGGAGCACGAATGCTTGAAAAGCACAATAAAATCTAGAACATAAAAACAAAGCGTTAACCCGGGTTTCTCGAATGCTGTTTTAAATCGATTAGCGCAAAGTCACCTTGTGGGTGGCTTGTCCTTTTTCGGTCGAAACGCGGATGAAGTACATTCCCGCTGGCAGGCTCTCACGAGTGAGGATGTAACTGCTTTAGAGGATGTTGTTTTCAACACGCACACGCTTGCCAATTACGTAGATGATGCGATTAGCCTGATTTTTATTTGTACTAACCATTTAGAATTGAAAGGATTAGGGAATAAATTTAACGAGATGTACAATGCCGTCCTTTAACTTGATTCCGAAGTACCCATTATCACCAAACGGCTCATCAAGAGGCACAATAAATTCATACGGCATTTCTCCGCGGGAGAACTCATGTACAACTGCACTTTTTCTGAACGACCAATATCCGAATCTAATGTTTTTCATATTTTTTAGATCTGGTTGAATTGTGTATACACAAGGTTCGCCTTTGAAGTAAAATATAGGAGAGGATATTTCCAAGGAATCACTAATTCTATATAGCTCTAACCCCTTTTCTAAATTTATAACCTGATGGCCTGTGGAATACAACGGAATTAAAGTGCTATCGCTACGTATCGTATACGAATACCGACTTCCAAAAAAATTAGACCCAAGTGTCCCTTTGGTAATATTTCGATACGGAAAAACAGATTGGGGAAATCCATTATCAGCATTCAAAACTATAAAGGTTGGAGATGAGCTAGGCTCATTATACTCTACCTCCGAAAACAAATAAATTTTCCCTGAATCGAACAAAGATGAAAAAACGGTTTGAACAACCGGGCGCTCAGTATCGCTTGCGAATTCAATAAATTTTATGGTCTGAAATACAGTGAACTGATTTAAAAAAATTACGAAATTTCGGTAAACCGGCACCTCGAAGCCTTCTTTCAATGCTTTAACAGCAAAAAGCCCTGAGATTCCTATTGTCCCATCATTAAGTACAAACCCTGAGAATCTCAAATAAACCTGATCCCAACCAACGGTGTCATATGAACTATCAATTTGTGCTTTGACCTTAGAAGAATCAAATCCTGTAAGAAAGAGGCCTCTTAGCGACGCTTGTCTTAAGTTGGTTACATCAGCACCCCAAAATAGCGTTTTTTCTGCATTGTCAATTACAAAGTATTTTCTATTCCAAGTTGTAACAACCTTTATCTTTTCTATCGTATCATTGGATTCAGTGACAAACGGATTGATAAATTCGACTGTTTGTGCATAAGTTTGTTGGGCTTCGAAAAGCATTAAGCAAATCAAAATATATTTCATGTAATTGGAGTATTTTGCCTGACCCCACCTAAAGGGTCAGGCATGAAATTAGCGTAAACAACCAGTTATTACGACTCCGTGACCATTTTCATCACCAGGATTTAATATTTCAATGTCACGAAATATCAATGTTTGTCCATCGAGTGTAACCATGAAATTACCATCCGTAAGTTCGATGCAACAATTATCAAATGGTGCTAAACATTCTACCGTGGGACAGTTGTCGTTTTTGCCCGTTGTTACTTTAGGCACACCATATGACCAGCAGCCAGGTAAGGCATTATCCCTAATCTCATTAGCCTTTGGCCCGTTAGCCTTTGGCTCTTAGAATTCGAGGCAAATGCCAGAGTTGAGAGCGCTACGAAAGCACTCATTAAGAAGATTTTTTTCATTTCTTTAGATTTAAAGTTAAAACAATTTTCACTCGAGTTCCTAAAGCAAAAAAAAAAAACGAATACACCAAATATTTTAACAAGAAAAATCAATATAAATAATACCGCATTGCTCAGTAAGCTTTTTTCGTTGATGGTCACACCTTTTTAAAGCTAATAATTTAGGCCTTACTTTCATATCAAATAATAACAATTATGTTATCTCTGAATCATGTTTAAGCCAATGTGTATCCAGTACGTTCTACCTCTCAGCTATACAACCTGGTAGTCGAAGCACCATTACAATATATCTGAGCATTAATCCTTACTGACAATCGAAAATCTCAAGCAAAACTTCCAAGCTGGCAGTACCTCAATGGTGAATCCTTGATACACGACGGTTTCCTCTTCCTCCTGCGTTACGAGCCAAAGAGAACGGCAACCGGTTGCCTTGGCGGCTTCTACCAAGCCTGCCAGCTCACGTTCACGGGTACCGCTATCGGTTAACTGCCAACTGGCTTGAACAAGGTGCCTGACTTCTTGGTTGTGCGTAACCATAAAGTCACATTCCTTTTTGCCTTTGTAATAGTACAGTTGGGTACCCAAGCCGACTTGGCCTCGTAAATGCAGGAAAACCAAGTTCTCGAGGAGATTGCCTTTGCCCTCGCTCAGTTGCGTACTCAAGGCTCGGAGCAGTCCATTATCGATGAGGTAGTACTTTTTTTCGCTGCTTTGTTCCTTCACCATGGAAGGCTCATATTTTGGCAGGGTTAAAAAGAGGTAAATGGTTTCGAGTTGGTCGGCCCATTCATAGAGCGAGTTTTTGCTTACCGATAAGCCTGCCGACTTGAGTTCGTTGTATATTTTATGGATAGAAGTTGGTTTGGTGACGTTCACCAGCAACCTACGTATAAAATAGCGCAGGGCAGGCAGGTTGCGGATGTCGTAGCGTTCCACCATGTCGCGGTAAAGCATGAGGTGGTAATATTCTTGCAGTATTTTATCGCGATATGCAAGTGCTTGCAGCACCAATTCAGGGAAGCCGCCTTGCACGAAATAGTTTTGGAAGGCTACTACCAAACGGGCTTTGGCTTCAGGACTTCCTTTTTGGGTATCGATGGCATTAAAGCTGCAATATTCGGTGAATGATAGTGGAAAGTACTCAAACTGCAACGTTCTGCCGCGCAATGAACTGGCTATCTCAGCTGAAAGCAATTTGGCGTTGGAGCCGGTGATAAAGATGTGTTTGGTTTCCTGATCGTAGACCCGCCGTACAAATTGTTCCCAACCGGGGCACTGTTGCACTTCGTCGAGGAAGAGGTACACTTCCGAAAAAGGGGTTTGAGGAAAGAGCTCTCGGTAGCTCTGAAGTATCAAGTCGAAGTTTTCGGCGGAGAAAGGCAGTCGTTCGTCATCAAAATTTAGATAAAGCACACGCGTTATGAGCACACCGCTAGCCAGCAAGGCATCGACCACCAAAAGCATGGCACTTGATTTGCCGGAGCGACGAACGCCTTTGGCAACTACCACTTTGTCGGTATTCAAAGGCAATTCGATCTCCCGCAACTTCATTTGCCTTTTGTAGCGCTCTTGAAAGCTGAGTATGAGTTCTCTTATGACCTCTTTCTTTATCATAAATACAAATTTAGTCAAATTTTACTTTTAACAAAGAAACTAAACGTTTATTATTACTTATTAAAAGGAAATATTATTGTATTCTTTCTTTTTTAAAAGGAAAGAAATTAATTTATTATTGCTAGTCGGCTTATAAAGCCCTCAAAAACCGCATGCTAAATCCGTTCAAAAGTAAAGCCTCGCATGATTCGAAAAGGAAAAAAGCTTAGCCAATAAAAAACCCGGAGCGTTCGCCCCGGGTTTCTTCCATAATTTGTTAGTCGATTAGCGGAAAGTCACCTTGTGGGTAGCTTGGCCTTTATCGGTGCTTACGCGAATGAAATACATCCCTGCTGGCAGGCTCTCACGATTGAGGCTGTAGCTGCTTTCCAAGATGTTGTTTTCAACACGTACATGCTTGCCAATTACATCTATAACCTCGATGCTGCGGATGCGATCGTTTTCGCCCAAAGCACGGATAGTGAGGTAATCAGTAGCTGGGTTCGGGTAAACGTTTACACGCACCTGCTCACGGGCTACTTCCTGTACGCTCACATTGTTACCTGGCAAAACCAATACATTCACAATACGTGGATGGATGTAACGCTGAATGGTGTCGATGAAGGTTCTGCCCTTTATAGCACCCATGCCTGGGTTACTTGCCAAACCTTGGCCATGCAACAATTGTGCATTATAAGTACCGCCAGTTTGTGCATTTACACCTGCAACCACCAAAGTGAGGGTGGTAGAATCCCACCACGTCCATGGATCACCTTCGTTGGCGAATACACTGATTTGGTTGCGAATAGGGCGAACAATCGGGAACAGACCTTCTCCACCACCCACATTGATGGTATTAAAAGGTGCCGGGTAAATGTAGTCAATGGTTTGGTTGTACCAAACACGTGCGGCAGCGCTAATTGGATCAGAATATAAAGCTGCGTCCAAATTCACTTGGTTACCCAATGCATTGGCTTTGGCTATTACCACACCAGCACCACTTACGTCAACTACGTTCTCGTTGGTAGTAGGCACAATTACAGTTCCATTGCCATAAGGGGCAAATGGATCGCGTACAGCATGGAAAGAAATCATAGGAACATCCCCAGCTTCTAACCAGCTAGAATCAGCTAAAGCGCCACCTGCATTGATGCAAAGGCTTACTTCAGAGCTGTAACCAGCCCAGTTGGATACATTCAAAACACCACCAAAGCCATCGATATTACCAACAATGTTGGTGTCGATCATTGAGTTACCATTTGGCAAAGTGAATTTGCCAGGAATGGCCATTTCAGCATGCTTGTCGAGCGTGGCATAAGCCAAAGCTACATAACCACCTGAACCTTGTCCGTATAAAACCACTTTTGTTGGGTCCACTCTAAACGGATTACCGTCAACGGCGGCCGTTTTGCGGATGTAACGCACAGAGGCCTTGATGTCGTTGATGGCACGATAAACAGCGTTCAACAATTGAACGCGACGCTCCAACTCAGACGTAGCCAATGGATTCCAGCCCAAGCGGTAGGAAGGTGCTAAAACTACATAACCGCGCTTTGCCCACTGACGGCAAAGATTTACAGCTGCAGAGTCAGAAATCGAACCACCTATACCACCATTGATGATTGGGGGCAAGAAGTTTCCTGTATGAATGTAGACCATAATCGGACGCGCAGTGTTGGCATCAGCAGCTTGCGCTGGCTGGTACACACGCATGCGTAAACTGTCTACAGGAAAAGTGGTTGTTGGCGGGAAAAACTGGTGGTTTCTCGCGTAAACCACATTGCTAGTTACCGTAATTTGCGCATCGGTGAAAACCTCTGACAAATAACGCTGCTGAGCATAAGTGCTGCTGAAGGCGGTTGCGCCGAGCACCAGGGTTAATAAGAGTACTTTTGATCTCATACATTCAAGTTTTAAGGAGTTATAAATTCAAATTTAACGAAATATACGCCAATCTACCAACACGGGGACCACCATACACCTGAAATACTTTTTTATTCAGCAAATTGGAGGCTCCAATTTTGATATTCATCTTCCAAGCAGGTATGTTTTTATTGATTTGGGCATCTACCAAATCATAAGTGGGTATAAAACCCGTGAACTGCGGAGAACCTTCAAATAAAAATCCTTGAATCCATTTGTAATTCACGTTGAATCCCCAATCTACTAAACTCAACGACCCGATTTTGGTGATTAACTCCCTGCCGCTGATACCGATGTTAAATTTGTTTTCAGGCGTATTAAAGGCTGCAATAATCTGATCTTCTCGATTGGTGACGTTCAACTTGTTCCAAGAATAATTAAAATTGAAGGCTAAATTCCTATTGTAATAATAATTACCACCGATCGAGAAGCCCTGCGTGGTAACAATGTCGGTGGCATTGGCCGCTACCCTATAAGCTTGTACCGAGCTTGGCAGGCCAAAACTGCTGATGTTTACATCTAAGCCTAAATTAAAACCAATGAAATGCTGATACCAACTGTAATAATACCCCGCATCGATGTATAATTTCTTTAACATGGTGCGATAGCCAAATTCAATGGTGCGCACTTGCTCTGGCCGAATAGGTGCCACGTTAAAGTACTGAAGCCGGTTGGTATTGAGTGAGTCGAGGTAGTCAATGAAACTCGGCACCGTAACCAGAGAATCAAACCCTGTTAAGTTGCCAAGTAAAATGGCTCGACCTACATTGTAGTATAAAAACTGATCTGCTAAAGTAGGATTACGCACCGCTGAGGACACCGAAACCCGATACACATGCTTTTCAGAGGGTGCGTAAACCACGGAGGCAGCTGGCGAAAATACGAAGGGGAAATTTTCGTTTTTATCGACCCGCATGGTGACATTGGCCTTAAAATCACCCATTTTTTTCTCCAAACCCGTATAAAAGCCCAATTCACTGTTGGTGATAACGCGGTAGGTAGAATCGGCCTGTAGGGTGTCGCTAAAAATACTGCCCGCACTGTTGGGCCTAAACTGGCGAAAATTACCGCCTACCACCCACACCAATTTTTGCGCTTCCCACTGAAAGCGCTTTTCGGATTGCACATGGTACAAGGCAGACTTATCAAAAAACATGGTGCCGCCTTCGCTTGGTAAGCGCGACGTGATGGAATTAAAGGCAGAATCGAAACGTGCGGTTCCTGGCTGAAAAAAAGGTTGCTGGTTGCCAGTAACATTTTGGTCTACATTGCCCCGTGTTTCTAGGTGCCAGAGGCGTATCAGATCGGCATTAGCAGCCAATACTGAGTCGGCCAGTCCCTGATTGTAATTCTGCGAAAATTGTCCAGGCATACCCGGCAAAGCATAGGCCCTAGGTCGAATGATTTGGTTCCAATAGGTAGAGTAGTTTCTGTTCCAATCACCGTTTGGCTTGGCTGCATCTTGTAACCGGAAAGCTGTAAACACCGCATCATAAGACCGCCCTGCATCTTCATTGGTAGCGTAGGCACGAATAAACCAGTCATCTTTTTTGCGGATCTCTAGTCGATTTTGAAAAAAGAGAATATCCCGCAAACTGAAGCGGTTCTCACCTTGGTAAACCGTAGTACCCGTTCCAAAATTGGATGCTCCTATGAGCTCCACTTTGGAGTTAAGCATGTAGTGAAAAGCGGCGCTTAACTTTAAATTGCGCGTGTCGTAATCTACTAAATTTTGTTCCTCGTAACCAGTACGGTGAAAAATACCCAAACCAGGGTAACTCCTGGCGCTAAAAGGATTGCTGAAGTCATTACCTCCCGTCTCATCTTCATCCCCGTATCGGTTTACAGCATCGTAGCCTCCAGGGTTGTTTTCTTCGACCCGTGAATCAGAAGAAGGATCCATGTTGGTAGCCTCCCAGTCATTCGCCCGGAGGTACGACATATTGATTTTCCAAGCGTATTTGTCATTGCCCTTTTTGTCCTTATACGCCTCCGCATATCGGAACGCAGTTTCAAACAAGGCACGCTCACCGGCTTTCATGCTGGCGGAGAGGCCTTGGTGGGTAAAAGGGCTCTTGGAAGTCATGTTAATTACCCCATTGAAGGCATTGGGACCAAAAAAAGCAGAGCTGGCGCCCACAACCAAATCTACTTTGAGCACATCGAGCTCTGAAGCACCCAAAAAGTTGCCAAGCGAAAAGTTGAGGCCTGGCGATTGGTTGTCTACCCCGTCGATGAGCTGCAACGAACGCACCGGCGAAGTGCTGTTAAAGCCGCGGGTGTTGATGATCACAAAACCGAGACTGGCGGTGGTCATATCGACCCCCTTTAAATTGCCCAAGCCTTGATAGAACGAAGGCGCAGGCGTTTCTTTAATAGCCAAGGCGTCCATGGATTCCACAGTAAGGGCCGATTCACGCTGCTTTTCGGTGATGCGGCTGTCGACCACCTCCACGCTTTGTAACATTACATTGTCTTGCCCCAATTTGATGTTTATGGGCTTGTCAGCCGAAGGCACAGACACCGTTTCGGGCAAATAACCAATGTAGGAAACCACAACACTCAGCGGAAAAGCCTTGTTGTGTTGTAGATTGAACCGCCCATCGATATCGGTGGTGGTGCCTATGGTAGTGCCCTTGATCACCACGGAGGCCCCGATGAGGGTTTCGTTGGTGCGTTTGTCACGGACTTGGCCTGTAATGACGTTTTGAGCCAGCAAAACAGTGGTGCCTAGGAGGCTGAGGAGGAGTGTAAAAATTAACTTTAAACGCGCGTTCATGCTTTATAAAACAGGTTCAGAAATTCAATATTAGCGAAAATGCTGCATTGGTAGCAGACTTGCGCCATTTTTAGTTTAAATTACCTACAAATGTACTTTTTATGCTTTAAATTTCAGCTTTTCATTATTAATGCCTTAATTGACGCAGGTTGTTACCGCCATGTTAAAAAAATCACTATTGCTCCTGCTAACCATCACTTGGTTGTGGGCCATTCAGCAACGCTGGGGCGATTTACCCTTGCTCGCCCGCTTTTTCAGCTATGCCACATCACCTTTGCAGGTAGATAGCAGGTTCGAAAACAGCACCGAGCTGCGCAAAACACCTTACGGGGAAGTAGAAGTTGGTTACGACTCGCTCGGTGTGCCGCATATTTTTGGAGAAGAGGAAGCCGCCGTAGATTTCGCAACTGGATTTGTACATGCCCGCGATCGTTTGTTTCAAATGGAGATGATTGTACGGGTAGTTACCGGCCGCGTGAGTGAAGTTGCTGGTCCAGCTGCTTTAAGGAGCGATTTGTTTTGGCGGAAGTTTGAATTCGACAGTCTGGCGCCTATTTGGTACGCTGGCTTGGTAGATAGTATGCCGCAAATTACCAGCCGCATGGAAGCCTATGCTGCCGGCGTAAATGCGTATAAAGCCCGCATGCCATATGGGTCTCTGCCGTTGGAATATCACTTGTTGGGCATCAACCCGATGGATTGGAAAGCTGAAAATATGTTTTATCTGCTGCGCTACATGAGTCATGTGCTTACGTATTCAGAAGATGATTTAAAAGCCAGTGAAATCAAATCCCAAATAGGAAAACCGTTGTACGATTTTTGGTATCCAGCCTTTAATCGTCAACCCCACCCGATTTACCCTGACTTCAGCATGAGCGACAGTGTGCTAGCCGCGTTGGTGCCTAAAGTTTCAGAGCAATTGGTGAGCGATGGCCCGCACAGCTACCCGCTCGCCTATGTTAAAAATAACGACGAGTTAAGCTTGGGTAGCAACAATTGGGCCGTGCAGGGCAGCAAATCAGCCACAGGCAACCCCTTTCTTTGCAACGATACCCATTTACAATTGGCTTTTCCATCTACCTGGTACGAGGTGCATAAGTCCGTAAATGGGCGCATCAGTCGCGGTTTCAGCATTGCCGGCTCGCCTTTTGTGATTACCGGTTTTAACGATAGCATCGCTTGGGGCATGACCAACGCCACTTGGGATTTGGTAGATTTTTACCAACTCGAAGTTAATGAAGGCGGCACGCAATATCAGTTAGATGGCCAATGGCAGGACTTACAGGCCTTTGAAGCGCGGATACCTGTAAAAGGTCAAGCAGACCATGTAAAAACCTATTACCGCTCGTACTTTGGCCCGGTTGACACCGCCAGTAACCGCTACTTAGCCGTAAATTGGATAGGCCTGGTGGCAAGCGATGAAGCCAGGGCTTTTGATGGGCTCGAAAAAGCTCAAAATGTGCAACAGGCTTTTGCGGCCTTACAGTACTTCCGCCAGCCACCCCAAAACTTCATTTTGGCTGATCAAAGTGGTCAAATTGGCTTGGTAACGGCGGGATTGGCTTGTCTGCATCCCCTTCCTGAAAAAGGCATTCGCTGGGGGGTAACATCCGCTCAAAAAATTCCTTTTGTGGTCATGACTACTTACCTCAACAGCTTTAACCCCATGCGGGAATACATTTACAGCGCCAACCAAGAGCATGTTAACCACCCGCTTTCGGCGCACATCAGCACGCGTTACGAGCCCACAGCACGGGGCAAACGCATTACAGAGGTCATGGAAAACACGCCTGCTTTCGACCGCCAAGCGCTGGCCTCGCTTCAAACCGATATCCTCGATGTGGAGTACGCCTTGCTACAGGCCCGGATAACCGCTGTTGCTGGCGACTATGCTGGGTATTTTGAGGGATGGATGGGTAGCATGGATACCGCGTTGGTGGCACCGACCCTTTTCTACAATTTCAAAATAAATTTGGTAAAAACGGTGAGTCGCTATTTAGGTAGCGGGTTAACGCTGCCACCCTCTGAACAACACATTTTCAATGGCATGGCCCTCGACGACAGTCTGCCCATGGCTGCAGGGTGGATATCCACCACTACTTTAGCACAAGAAGCCTGGGATTCGAGTTTATTGCAGCTCAAAGACCGCTTTGGGAAAGACGTATCGGCTTGGACTTACGGAAAATTCCACCAAACCAGCATTCAGCATTTGCTACGTTTACCGCAGCTGGCTATGCCTTTATTCGCTTCTAACGGCAGCAATCGCACAGTAAATGTTGCAAGTCGCCTGCCCTCTACCCATGCCGCGAGCATGCGCACCATCATTGAATTGCGGCCAGAAGGTCCGCGGGCGTTGCTACTGCTTACTGGAGGACAAAGTGGGCGCTTTAACAGCTCCCATTACAGCGACCAAGTGCACGATTGGCTCAGCGGTGGTTACCACGAAGCCAATCTAAGTCCAAAATTTGACGCCAATCGTTATACCACCACCATTCGTTTTAACCGCTGATATGATGCGCATCCAACCCAACTTATTTTGGTACACCGTGAGTTTTTTATTGCTCTTACACGTACAAATCAACCTGCATCAATTTGCTTTTTTTGTGGGCGGATCGATGATTATTGGTCTCTTCCCCATCAAAGGCATGCGCTGGTGGAAATTTGCTTTGATAGAGCTAGCAGCTTTGGCGGCTTGCTTGCTGCTCAACTTCCCCGAAAACCAAACCTTGACGACGATTGAGGCCATCAGTGGTTTTAGCGGGCCTGTGCTCATCGGTATTACTGCGATTTTTAGCACGATTACCGCCACGCTTAGTGCACAAACGGTGTATGAAATAGTTACTAAAACGGTGTTTAAGAAATACCTACGTCTTACGTGAGCGATACCCATTTTGATTACATCATCGCTGGCGCTGGGGCAGCGGGATTGAGCTTGGCTTGGCGACTGGCAGCGCCAGAGTTTGCACACAAGCAAGTGCTGCTGCTCGACCGCAGTTCGAAGCGCGAAAACGATCGTACTTGGTGCTTTTGGGAGAAAAAAGCAGGGCCTTTTGAGTCAGCCATTTTTAAACAATGGTCGGAAGTTGCCTTTCACGGTCCAAAACAGTCCATACAGCTGCACATTGAGCCTTACGTCTATAAAATGTTGCGTGGACTCGATTTTTACGACTTCACCCTCCAAAAGTTGCAGGCCAGTACAAACGTAGTGGTGCGCAAAGCTGAAATTTATGACCTCCGCAATGGTGCTTCTGGGGTAGAAGTAAGTACTTCGGAGGGCACTTTTACCGCTGATTGGGCTTTTTCGAGCTTGCTCGGCAATGAAGAAATACATGCGGCCAAAAAATCTGATTTCCTCTGGCAGCATTTTCTAGGCTGGCAAATCAAAACTGACAAACCGTTGTTTGACCCAGCTAAGCCCGTGTATATGGATTTCAGGGTGCCACAAACCGACGGCAGTTGTTTTGTTTACGTTTTGCCTTTTAGTCCCTTCGAAGCCCTCGTAGAATACACTGTTTTTTCACCAGAAGTATGGGAAAAGTCTGCTTACGAAGCTGGTATACGCGACTATTTACAACAATATTATCAGCTCAGCGATTATCAGGTATTGCATGTGGAGCAGGGCCGTATCCCCATGAGCAGCCACCATTTTCCTCTAAACGAAGGCAAAATCGTATTTACAGGCACGGCAGGGGGCCAAACCAAGGCTTCAACAGGTTATACCTTCACCAACATACAGCGACACAGCGAGGCCATGGTGCAGCGTTTACGCAACGGGCAATCGCCGATAGTCCATAAGACAGCCTGGGAAAGCCGCTATGCCAAATACGACCACACCTTGCTTCGGGTGTTGGTAGCTGGCAAATACCGCGGGGCTGACTTGTTTGAACGGCTGTTTATGCGCAATTCCGCCGCCCGCATGTTCGATTTTTTAGACGACCAATCGCATTTGGGCCAGGAGCTGCTCATCATGAACAGCGTGCCACGCTTGCATTTTGCGAAGGCCTTTTTCAAAATATTTTTCTAGAAACACGCGCAATTTGGGATAAATGAGGCGTCGAAAACGAAAACATTGGATGCTGTTTCCGTGCTAATTTGCGTGGTGGAAACAACGCTGCTCTCAGAACTCGAAATCAGTCGCAGCATCTGCTGGCTGCGTAGGCAAAAGTATTGCTCGCTTTCGACATTGCCAATTTATATGGCATAGAAACCAAACCACTCCAACGCCAAGTAAAGCGCAATTTAAGCCGTTTTCCGGACGATTTTATATTCGAACCAACCCCTGAGGAGTTGGGAACCTTGAGGTGTCTGATGGGTACCTAAAGTTGGGAAGGCATCCGTTATCCTCCCTTTGCTTTACCGAATAAGGCGTGACCATGCCCTCAAGCGTTATTAGTAGCGTACAAGCCAACTCCGTAAACATGGCCATCCTGCGGGTATTTGCGCAGATGCGACAGCTGATGAACGATTGCGCCGAGCCGCAGCGCAAAAATTGAGCAGTTGGAGGGCAAGAATGGTGAACAATTCGCGCTGGTATTCAAGGCCGTAAAACAGCTCATAACGCAAGAAGCCGTACCCCAGCAGCCCATTGGTTAAGCGCAGAGTAAGTTTAGTGAAGCTTACGGCTCAATTGTTCAAATTCATGGCGCGCATGTCCGCCTTCGTATAAAATACGATACACTGTTTCGGCAATCGGTAGTTCGCACTTCAACTTTTTAGCAATGTTGTGCACCGAACGTGCCGCGTAATACCCTTCTGCTACCATGTTCATTTCAA
>Ga0209284_10004952_pt1 | contig 14379 bp, 13 predicted proteins | sample FRY03_FD_187211 | JGI IMG/M metagenome (GOLD analysis project Ga0209284, IMG submission 187211) | Freshwater microbial communities from Lake Fryxell liftoff mats and glacier meltwater in Antarctica - FRY-03 (SPAdes) (version 2) | ecosystem: Environmental > Aquatic > Freshwater > Ice > Glacier... | reverse complement strand
CCCTCTGTGTCTATAATAAGTGAGACACCTTCGACCAAACAATTAGTGTAGAAAGAGGGCGAAAGGAGACTCACAGATAATGCAGATTGAAAGCAAGAAAGCCAATGTGAACGGAATGAGCCGGGTGCAAAGGCCAGACCCAGAAGTAGAAGCCAAGCCAAGCAAACCGCAACGACGTACATTCAGCCTATCGTATAAGCGTGCGGTAGTGGCGGAAGCCGAGAAGTGTATAGAATCGGGGGCAATCGGTGCCCTGTTGCGTCGGGAAGGGCTGTTCTCCTCCCAATTGAGCCAATGGCGCAAACAGGTAGAGACGGATGGATGGAAGGGAGCGCCACCGCAGCGTGGGCGACGCCCCAAGGTCACCCGTAGCCAGGAACTCGCCCAGGTGCGCCAGGAGAATGAGCGCTTACACAGCCAATTGGCCCAGGCAGAACTGATTATCGGGGCCCAAAAAAAACTTGTACAAGCCTGCGAAAGCGTCTTGAGCCAGGCCAAGGACGGGCCATTATGCTAGCTGCCGTGGAAGAACTGGCCCAAGCGATTCCCGTCGCCGCCGCCTGTGAAGCCTTTGGGGTTGCGCGTAGTACACTCTATCGTCTACGCCAGGCGCCGACACCCAAGACCGAAACACCCGCCACCACCCAACATCACCGGGCATTGAGTGCAAACGAACGCAGCCAGGTGTTGAATGTGCTGCACAGCGACCGCTTTCAGGACAGCCCACCCCGTCAGGTCTGGGCCACACTCCTGGACGAAGGCGAGCATCTCTGCTCCGTGAGCACTATGTATCGGATTTTACAGGAGCAAGGCGAGAGCCAGGAACGGCGTGACCAGCGCACCCATCCCGCCTACGCACGGCCTGAACTCCTGGCCACAGCCCCCAACCAACTCTGGTCCTGGGACATCACCTGGCTGCGCGGGCCACAGCGACTGGAATACTTCTATCTCTACGTGATTCTGGACGTTTTCAGCCGTTATGTGGTGGGTTGGATGGTGGCGGAAGCGGAATCGGCCGCCCTGGCCCAGCGCCTCATCGCTGAAAGCTGTCGCAAATGGGCCATCCAGCCCGACACTCTGACCTTGCATTCCGACCGCGGTGCGCCCATGACTTCCAAGCCGGTGGCCCAATTGTTGGAGGATTTGGGGGTGGGCAAGAGCCATTCGCGTCCCTACACCTCCGATGACAACCCCTTTTCCGAGGCCCAGTTCAAGACCATGAAATATCGCCCCGACTACCCAGACCGTTTTCAAGAATTGGACCAGGCCCGCATCTGGGCAGTTGCCTTCTTCGACTGGTACAACAACGACCATCGCCATTCCTCTTTGGGCCTGCTGACCCCCGAAATGGTCTTCTCTGGCCGTTCTGCCCAAGTCATAGAAGCGCGCAGCCAAGTCTTACACGATGCCTACCTACGCCATCCCGAACGCTTTGTCGCGGGCCTTCCCCAGCCTCCGCGTCTGCCCGATGCCGTCTGGATCAATCCCCCTCGACCCGCAGAGGGAGAGATAGCTCCACCTGACTTGGCTGCCATTCCATATTCCTTATCGGTGGATAACGATTCCACCCAGAGCAATGAATACCCAAACATGCGCCAGCAAGGGGAAGACGACCCAACCCTTTCCTCCTTCCAGGAAAGCTGTGCCTCCCACTCGGCTCGCCCTGCCAGTTTGTCAGATTACCCGTCAACCCCTTTGCCACCTGACGAAATGATTGTGGACATCAACCAGCGCTTCTCGACCCGCTTTCCGCCCTTTGATGCTCACTAATTCTTTCGCTTTCCGTGTCTCACTTTTATTGACACATTCCGATCTATCGTTATTTGGATGGGGGGCCTGTCTGAAAAGTGGCGGCTGGTGACACGAATGTTTGTTTCGCACCTTATGGCACTTCGTGACAGCAATGTTTGTATAAGGCCTATGAGCGGCAGACTTTTCAGGTGCTTGGTAGTCGTATCAAGAAAGGCTGTGCAGAGAAGGCCATCGTCAACACACTTCTCGATTTGATGGAGCAGAACATGGGTGAGTGAGGACATTACATCCGGTCCCCGTGTGCATGTAACGCACGCATCCAGAGAGATCAACGCCCGTACACGAAACTGTTTCCAACACGGGCGTGGTGGCGTTCATCTCTGACTTGCACTCGGCGTAATGCATCATTCACCAACTGCTTAGCTCTGCGCGTAGTTCTGCTGACAGACCCACTTCGGCTGCCTCAAACGCCTGATCGATGTGGGCTGTGCTGCGGCTGCCGATCAGCGTCGAAGTGATACCCGGCTGGCCAAAGACCCAAGCCAGGGCTAGTTGTATCATCGAGCGTCCTGTCTCGGTAGCTTTGGCACGCAGCTTCTCCATACGGTCCATGGAGAGTGCATTCTCATAGACCGCCCAGTGGTCGGGGATGATGTCAAAACGCGTGCCCTGGGGTGCTGTCCAGCTTTTGCTATATTTGCCTGTCAGAAAGCCTGCCCCCAGCGGACTGTAGGAGATGACGCTGATCTGCTGGTCTGCACAGAGCGGAAGCATCTCTTTCTCGATGTCGCGGATGGCAAGGTTGTAGTTAGGCTGCACCGATTCCAGTCGGGGCAAGCCCTGCACATCTGCGGACCAGAGGGCTTTGCAGAGTTGCCAGGCAGCAAAATTACTACAGCCCAGATAGCGCACCTTGCCTTCATCGACCAATTTGCCCAGCGCCACCAGGGATTCGTCCAATGGCGTATTTTTGTCAAAGGCATGGATCTGGTAGAGGTCGATCACCTCTATCTGCAAGCGGCGCAAGCTGGCTTCGGCGGCTTGGGGAATCCGTTCTGCGGTCAGAGGCGGGATCAGTTTGGTTGCCAACACCACTTGGTCGCGCTTGCCGCTGGTCTTGAGCCAATTGCCCACCACACTCTCCGAGCCGCCTTTGTTGTAGGCTTCTGCAGTGTCGATCAGATTAATCCCACGATCCAGCGCATAATCGAGAATTGTGAAAGCAGTCGTATCGTCGATTTCCCGACTGAAAGTGACCGCGCCGAGTCCGGTTGCGCTGACTTTCAGATCGCTTCTGCCTAGCTGTCGGTACTCCATTTTTGCCTGCCCCTTTTCTATGAATCGTTTGTGTGTGTGGCTCACTGGTTTGTGAGACAGTGTCCAGCTACTTTGTGGATGGCGTGATTGATATCACGGACGTCCTCTATCTATGGCGGCAATGACAAGCTGGCGTGTAATCCGTCAATTCACGGCGCTACAATCTCAATCCGTCGACCTGTGCGGCTCGACTCATAGGCCGCATCAACGATACGCGCCACTTGCAGTGCATCCCTGCCGACAGTCCAGGCCTCTCCCTGGCCTTGCGCTGCGCGAATAAAATCGCGCATGAACTGCTCGCCGGAAACGCCGCCATAGGCAGGGGATTCGGCCACAGGCAGATCGAAAGTTCGCTGGGGTGCGCTGACCCAGGCGGGATGGATGCTTTCCGCAACAATTTTGGTGGGCGAACTCGATGAACTCCATGTGATACGACCAAGCTGACCGTTGAAGCCGCCATAGGTGTCATAGCCGGCCTTATTGTGATAGCCACTGCCACTCAGCGCCATCATATAGCCAGCATGAAGCGAGCCAATGGCACCGGAACGGAAACGGAGGGAAAGTGTGGCCACATCCTCCACATCAATTGCCTCGCCGCTGCGGGTTGCCACCTCTGCGCTCACCGCCACGATTTCATCGTTGGTCACATAGCGGATCATATCGATATAGTGGCAACCCAGCCAGGAGAGGATACCGCCACCAGATTGCTCATGATTGAAGAGCCAATGGAGCGGGTTACGTGCACCCACCCGGGTGGTGATCATCCGCATCTCCACTGAGATGAGCGGGCCGATCAGACCATCACCTATCAACTGGCGCATAAGCTGTACAGAAGGGAGGGTGCGGTTTTGGTAACAGACACCCAAGCGCGTACCAGTGCGTTCGGCCACGGCCAGGACCCGGGCTGTGTCAGCCGCGGTGCGGCCAATCGGCTTCTCAGCCATCAGGTGCTTGCCCGCTTCCAGTGTGCGGATGAAGATGTCCGGCCCCAGATCATTGCGCAGGGCACCAATCACGAAAAAGAGATCGGGGCGCGCCAGCAACTGGTCGAGATCGGTGAAGGTTGCGCTGACTTTGGTGCCCTGCTTGGCCACGGCTGCAGCCAATGCCTGCTCGCTTTCATCCCAGAGCAGGATTTCGCCCACTTCGGGCAGGGTTTGCAGGGTGCGCAGATGGGCCAGCGAATGGGGGTGTTCAATGCCCAACAAAGCGGCTGTGATCGGTTGCATAGCTTATCCTTCGTTCCAAGTGAGCACCACTTTGCCCGACTCTCCGGTCAACATGGCGTCAAACCCCTTTTGGAATTCGGTGTAATGCAGCCGGTGGGTGATCACGGGGGTGATGTCCAACCCTGACTGCAACATGACCGTCATTTTGTACCAGGTCTCGTACATCTCGCGGCCATAGATGCCGCGGATGGTGAGCATATTGAAGATCACTTTGTTCCAGTCGATGGCCATCTCGCCCGTGGGAATGCCCAGCATGGCGATCTTGCCGCCGTGGCACATATTGTCCAGCATATCGCGGAAGGCGGTGGCATTGCCGCTCATCTCCAGCCCCACATCAAAACCCTCGCGCATGCCTAGCTGCGCCTGCACCTCGCGCAAAGTTGTGGTGCGCACATCCACCGCCAGCGTGACCTGCATTTTGCGTGCCAGTTCCAGGCGGTAGGGGTTGACATCGGTGATCACCACATAGCGCGCGCCGGCGTGACGGACAACGGCAGCGGCCAGTATGCCAATCGGTCCCGCACCGGTAATCAGCACATCCTCACCCAACACGTCGAACTGTAGTGCGGTGTGTACGGCGTTACCAAAGGGGTCGAAGATCGCCTGTACATCGCGGCCAATATGCGGGTCGTGATACCAGACATTGGTTACAGGAAGGGTCATATACTCGGCAAAAGCGCCTGGTCGATTGACACCCACTCCCACCGTATCTTTGCAAAGATGGCGGCGACCAGCCAGACAGTTGCGGCAGTGTCCACAAACCAAGTGGCCCTCGCCGCTGACAATATCGCCCTCGTGAAAATCTTTGACATTCGAGCCGACGGCCGCAATCTCACCGACGAACTCGTGGCCGACGACCATCGGCACGGGGATCGTTTTCTGCGCCCAGGCATCCCACTTGTAGATGTGCAGATCGGTGCCACAGATGCCCGTACGTAGCACTTTGATCAATACTTCACTATCGCCGTAGGTTGGCAGCGGCACTTCATCCAGCCAAAGACCCACTTCCGCTTTTTGCTTGACCAGTGCCTTCATTGTCTTCATCCCTTCACCCCCGCCAATTTAAAGTCCCCGGCACTTCGGAAAGTGCCGGGGACTTTAAATTGAACACACCCATTTCAGAGCGTCACCGTTTGCCCCGTGCGCGCCGATTCGTGGGCGGCCTCGATGATCTGGAGTGAGCGGATGGCGTCTTCCACCGTGTAGCCGCTGTTGCCTTCCCCTCGCATAGCGGCGGCAAATTGGCGGATCGAGGCGAGGCCTTCGGCGCCATAGCCCCCGACTTCGGCGGTTGGTATGTGGAATTTTCGTTGGGGTGCGCTGGCCCAGGCGGGGTTTGTGCTCTTGATCGTGACTGATTTCTCCGCCTCTTCCCACTTGGCCCAACCCTCTGAACCGCGCAGACCAAACGAGATTTCGCCATCACCGGAGGTAAAATAACCGGCGTGCAGGCTGCCGATCATGCCGTTGGTAAATTGCAATGAGACAACGGCGGCGTCTTCCACATCAATCGGCTGACCGCTGACGTTGGCTTCGATGGCGCTGACCTTGCTCACCTCGGAACTGGTGATATAGCGCATCAAGTCGAACCAGTGGCAGCCCAGCCAGTTAAGGATACCGCCACCGGCTTCGGCGCGCTTCATATACCAGGTGTTGGGGTTACGCCGCGCCACGCTGGACGTGAGAAAACGAAACTCGATGGAATAGGGTTTGCCCAGCAGGCCAGCATCGTAGCTCTCTTTGATCAACTGGCTGATGGGGTGAAAGCGCCACGAATAGCCGCACGAAAAGTGCAGATTGTTGCGTTTGACCGCCTCGGCCACCGGAAGCAGTTCGCTGGAATGGATGGCAAAGGGCTTATCCGCCCAGACATTGACTCCCGCCTCGGCCACCTGCAACATCCAGCTTGGCATATCTTTGAGATAGGTCGAAACCATCACTACATCGGGCTTGGCCTCTTTCAAGAGGGCCGCCAGAGTGGGGTAGAAAGGTACATTCTGAGCATCACCTTTGAGATTCTTGTGCACGCTGTCCGGGTCGGGGTCGTAAAAACCGACCAACTCAACTTCATCCGGCATCAGCATCAGCGTATCCCGGTAACTATTGGCGTGGATCATCGACACGCTTGCCTGGGCAAAACGAATCTTACGCATAGGAATTCCCTTTCAATGCTTGTGAGAAAAGACTTTTGCCAGCCATTACAAATCATCCGTTGGTTCCGTGCCGATGTAGAGCTGACAGGGAATGCGGATGGCAAACAACTCCGCCTCCCGCATCTGCACTTCGATGCGCACAGGCTTGCCCACCAGCGCACCCAAATCCTGATGCTCCTGCCACATTGGTTTGGCAAAAAGGTGATCGCCACTGATCGGAATAGCCTCGTCGAATGTGTAGCCAGAGAATGGCTCGCCTGTGTCGCCGTCCAGAATCTGCACACGGACAGCCGTGTGTCTGGTCGTGCGCAGGTTGAGGCTCACTTCACCGGCCTGGGGAATGATCGTCTTTGTGCGCAGTAGGCCGTCCTTTCCCCAGGTTTTCATGGAACAGAAGCCGTCGAGCCGCATCTCATAGAGCAGCGGACCAAAAGCACCCCGGGTGTCGAAACTGGCCTTCTGCATATCGGGATAGGAGTCGTGTTCCCCCCACGAGCATTCGTGAAAGGTTAAGCAAAAAGAATAGTTTTCAAGTTGGGTAGGGTTCGAGATTGAGCTTGGGAATTGACTTACGAATGACTTTGACAATGCCCAGGTCGCGATTCTCTGGGGCAGTGAAATAGGCAATCGGATCAGACGCCTTGCCCCGATGAAAGGCTTGGATAAAATGATAAAAGGCCCGATGCTTGTTTTCTTGTGGACATAGGTGCTAGCTGCGCGGCAAGGGCAATTGTATTTTGGCATTCCCCTGGCTTTGGGAGATCAGTGCCGCCTGCATAATTTCCAGAGAGTTGCGGGCGCGGTGGGGCGGAGAACTGTTGGGTCCATCGTTCAGTACCATCCGGGCAATCTCTTGCACAGCCGGGATCAGGTTGTCGCCAAAATTAGCGATGTAGCCACGGCCCTCTGGCGGATCGACTTCGTGGGGGGCGCCCTCTGGTTTGTCGGTCTTCCAGGCTTTGCAAAAACTGTCGGTGAGCCAATAGCGACCACCGGGGCCTTGTAGATCAAATTCAAAGATTGCCGGGGTCATTTTGGCGCTGTTGATGATGCCGCGCACGCCGTTGGCAAATTCCACAATGATTGTCGAACCCGGATCGAGGCTGGGGTCTTTGCCGCCTTCGCCTTTGTAGGCAGTGCCATACTCCTCAAACCCCTGCTCGTGGGCAGCGATCACCCAGACAGGATCGGCATCGGCCAGGTAGCAGACCGCGTCGACCAGATGGGTTCCATTGCGAAAGAGCATGGATCGGCGACCGCCCATGTGGGCGACAATGCGTGTCAATCCGCCGATTTCGTTGTCGGTCCACACGGCTTTCTTGACAGCCTGATAGGAAGGGATGTAGCTGCGAGTGTGGTCGATAGCCAGCTTCGCGCCCGTGCGTTCCATCGTCTCGACCATTCTGTCGGCGTCCTCAAGAAGGGTGCAGAGGGGCTTTTCACAGAAAATACCCCTAATGCCCGCCTCGGCTGCGTCGCACACAGGGTTTGCGTGGAGGTGATCGGGGGTGGCAATACTGACCACATCCAGGTTTTCCGCAGCAAACATCTCCTTGTAATCAGTGTACTCGAGGATCGAGCCACGTTCGATCTGAGAGCGCTCAAAGAAACTAGTGAATGCGGCCGGATTGATGTCGCAGGCCGCGACCAGTTCGTACTCCTCGGCCCGTGCATAGGCATAGCCGTGATGCCCGCCCAATCCGCCACCGATGACGGCAGCGCGTAATTTTCGGTTCGACATAATAGCTCCTCTAGTCTGTATTCTGATGAAATGTGACTGCAAACAGTTCTGCATTCTCAATGTAAATCCGCAACATCACCTGCTGGACTGGCAGTTGTGCGAGACCAAATTCCTGCCAGGCCACCGGGTGATCGAGCTGATCACCCGTAATCGATAAAGCGTGGGCGCGATCAAAGCCAGGAATACGTCGCCCTTCCCCATCCAACACCTCCACCCATACGCTTCCTTCCTGGGCATTGGCATTGAGGGTCAACGCCTGATAGCCACTCATATCAACCGCCTTCAACGTAACCTGGCCCATCTCCATCTGGGGACAGAGTGCCGCAAAACGGTCACCGGGAAGGGTGGCAAGGCCGACTCCGGTGATCAAACTGAAATGATCCTCGCCGGTTGCGCTTGCCGAATAGCCACCGTAATAGAAGCGAATCTCATCCGCCAGAATAACCGGCGTGCCATTGGTCAGGATGCTGCCACTGTCGAATTGATTCCCGCTGTTGCGGGGCAGAAAGAAGGGGTGGCGGAAAGGGCGTTGCCAGTGAACGCCATCCCGACTCAGGGCCAACTCGCAATCCATAACGCCGCCCTGAACCGCGCGGTTGAGGATTTGTAACAGTGCGAAGTAGCAATCGTTGTAATAAAAGACGGGGGAGTGATGAAACTCTGCCCAGGGCAGGTCAAATTCATCGGGGGTCAACACGAGTTGGGGGCGCGCCCAATCGACGAAGTTTTTGCTATGGGTGTAGCCCATACCATGCTTCCAAAACATCGCTCCATCCGGGCCGTCGATCCACATTTTGTGATAGAGGGTAAAGCGCTGGTGGGGCGGATCGTAGAAAACATCGGTCGCATCGGAGATCGAGAGAGGTAGCAGCCAGGGCTGCGTGGTGTCGCCCACAAAGGGCACAGGGGAACCGCGTTGGCCATAGGCAGAGCGCAATAGCGGGGCGCGTGGCTCTTTTGTCCAGTGAATGCCATCAGGCGAAAAGGCCACGCTCAAGCCTGGATATTCTTGCCCCTGATCAAAGGAGAAATCATAATAGGCCATTTTGTAGCGCTGTGCCGGATCAGTAGCAGCCGCATCGACCAGCACAGCGCAGCCGTAGCGATCCGAATACCCCCCATTGCCGAGTAACACAATGTTGGTTTCCCTGTCGCCATTGAAGGAATAAAGTCCCAGATTGGGCTTTTCCCAACGGATACCGTCGCTGGATTCAGCGTAGCAGACCACACATCGATGGGTGCGCTCCTGGGCGGCGTGACCAGCAAAGGCCTGATACCAAAGCTGATAGCGGCCATCTGTTGGCTCTCGATAGACGCTGCACCAGCCAATCGCAACTTCCCACGCTTTGTCGTGGCCCAGGATCACCGGGCTTTGGGGATGACGCTGGGCTGGCTGTAAGCGTCGCTGCAACCCGGCACGATAGAGAATATCGCGGTCATCGACAAAGAGGAGCGTGCGTGATGAAGTCATCATTTCCTTTGTCAGCTTTTGAAGCGCAACGCTCGTCCAGGCAGGGGTGTTGGCAGATCGCCTACCGGTTGACTGTTGCGGATGATCGGCACGCCGTTGACGATTACCTGTTCCACACCGACAGAAGGCTGGTGGGGCTGTTGAAAAGTCGCCATGTCACGAATCTCAGCGCTATCAAAGACGACCAGATCGGCGAACCAGCCTTCCCGCACAACGCCGCGTTGCTTCAGACCAAAGCGTTCCGCGGGCAGTGCGCTCAGTTTGTGAACAGCCTCCTCCAGCGAAAAGAGGCTGTGATCGCGCACACAGGGTCCAAGCAGGCGTGCTACCGAGCCGTACTGGCGGGGATGGATAACGCTATCGGGTTGAAAGATGCCGTCCGTGCCCATCATATAACATTTGTGTCGCAGAAAAGGATGGACGAGTTCGTCCGCGCCCTGATGAAAGACCAGCAACACGGCCAGGTTTTCTTCGATCAGCAAATTGCAGAGTGCGTCGACAGCCGGCAGCTTGACCGCAGCGATGTATTCGGCCAATGTACTGCCCTGATAGATCGCATTTGCCTTGCTCATCACCCACGCAATGTGGATTGCAGAGAAATCTATGCCATCATTTTCCAACCCACGGGCACAGCGGGCACGCAGAGCCGGGTCGCGCAACTTGCGCAGTACACCCAAAGGCCCGTCCGTCCACGCCTCATACGGCAACAGGTAGTTGAGCATCGTCGAGCCGGGCATATAGGGGTAGACATCAAACGAGAAGGAGACTTCGTTGACGGCAATCGTGTCAATATAAGTCAGCAAACTCTCCGTCTCTTCGGGCGTGGCCCCTTTCAGATGGGAGATATGCACCGGCACGTCGGCCCGTCGCCCTATCTCCACGGCCTCTTGCAGAGCAGCCAGCGTACCCCGTTTGTAGCGCATGTGGGTGGCATACAGCCCGCCGATCTGGGCCATGGGTTGGCAGGCGGCCACCAGTTCATCGGTCGTCGCCCAACATTGGGCAATGTAATCCAAACCGCTGGAAAGCCCGACCGCGCCATCCGCCATGCCCCGTTCGACTTCGGCCTGAATCTGCTGAAGCTGAAAGTCATCCACGGCACCCTCACCAAAGCCGCAGACCAGCGTGCGTACATTGGCATAGGGCAAATGCGCGATGCTATTTTGGACAGTTGTCCTGTCAAGCAGGGTCATATAGTCGCCCAAGCTCTGCCAGCCGCTGTACTCCTCAAAGCACAGACCATTCAGCGCCCGCAGGTAGTAGATCCATTCGTAGGCGGTCTGCTCGTTGACCGGGGCGTAGGAAATACCGTCGGCCATTATCACTTCGCTGGTAAAGCCCTGGCTTGTCTTGGAAAAGAGATGGGGGGTGTTGAGCAGCCAGCCGTCCGAATGGTTGTGGACATCCACAAAGCCCGGTGCGACGATTTTGCCGGTGACGTCGATTGTCTGCCGGGCATCCTCAGCGGTCAAGCGGCTAATCTTGACAATCCGGTCGCCCTGAATGGCGACATCGGCCTGATAGCGCGGGGTATTGAGGCCGTCGATGACAGTGCCGTTACTGAGGATGAGGTCAAACATCTAGATCGCCTTGCCTGACCTCGGATTCAGGGCGTCATTCAAACCGTCGCCCAGGAAATTGATGCCCAAAGTGACAATTGCCAGAGTCAGCGCCGGCACAGCGACCAGCCACGGGCGATAGGACCAACTGCCGATGTTCGATGCAATCATGTTACCCCAACTAGCCTGGGGTGGCTGAATACCAATTCCCAGATAGCTCAAGGACGATTCGAGAGCCATAGCGCCGGAAAAACTGAACGTAAGTGTAACGATGACTGGTCCCATCGCGTTGGGGAGTAGATGACTCAGCGCGATCTTCACGTTTGACACACCAACGGCTTTGGCTGCTTCGATATATTGCTCCTCACGCAGGGAGAATATCTGGCCGCGAATCAGGCGGGCATACCCCGGCCAGGAGATAAAGGCCAGCCCCCCAAAGACGACCAGCAAATCGAGCCAGGTTGTGTCGGCAAAAAGCGGAAAACCGTTTTGTTCGTATACCCTCTCTGCCCACGACACAATCGGTTGTTTGATAGAGACAGAGATCAGCGCGGCGAGCAACAGTCCTGGTATAGACATGACGACATCAATAATACGTCCGATGATATTATCGACCGTTGGTCCCCCATAGCCTGCGGCTGCGCCAAGCAGAACACCAATGACAACACTGATGACTGTTGTGAAGGTTGCCACGAGTGTCGCCGTACGCGCGCCCCACAGCACACGGCTAAAAAGGTCCCGTCCGATTTCGTCCGTGCCCAGCCAGTGTTCGGCAGAGGGCATCTTGGCAATACTCATCAGGTCTTGTTCAGTATACGAGTATGGCGCGATAGCGGGTCCGAAGATGGCCGCGAAAAATAAAAAGAAGGTAATAATAAGGCCAATAATGGAGAGCCGGTTTCTTAACAATCGTTGCACTGCATCCTTCCACAGTGAGCGCTGCTTCAATTCGACGCCCGTTATTAGTTCATCCGCCAAGGCGTTGGTGTTTGTGATGTTATTTGGTCCGGCCATAGCTACTCTTGGTTCCTATGCGTTTACTCGGCTCTGGGTTTCGGTCTTTGTTTGTTGCCCGGGTGGCTGGCAGTGAGATTACTCTAACTTAATTCGGGGGTCGAGAAACGGGTAGATTAGGTCTACAAACAGATTGGTCAGAATAATCATAATCGCGCTGACGATCGTGACGCCCATGATAACTGGATAGTCAAAGGTTCGAAACGCGCTTTCTGTGACCCCGCCAAAACCGGGAATGGCGAAAATACTATCCAGGAAGATGGCACCTACGATCAGACCCTCTGTAATGAATCCCAAAGTCGTCACAACGGGAATGAGCGCGTTGCGGAGGATGTGGCGAATGATAATGATCCACATCGATAGCCCCTTCATCTTGGCCGTGCGCACATAGTCCAGAGCGAAAATCTCTAAGACAGCCGCTCTGGTTTGGCGCACGACGATAGGTAAGGGAGCGAGGGAGAGGATAAAAATGGGAAGAATCGTCTTGGATTGAAAAAGGCCATCCCACCCTCTGGGTACCTTCATAATCCCCAGCACCAGGACAAAAAGTACCAAGAGCAAGGGTGCCAGCACAAAGACGGGCACTGTACGAAAGACGAGGGTACCGCCGACTATGAAATAATCGATCCAGGAGTTTTGTTTGAGCGCGGCGAGACAGCCGAGGGGAATACCCACCAGTGTCGTCACCAGCGCACCCGCAATTCCCATCTGTAGTGATATCGGAAAGGTTACGACAATCGTACGCAATACATCCCGCTGACCATTGATCGAAAACCCCAGATCACCCCGGACCAGTCGTCTCAGCCAACTACCGAACTGAGTCAGAAAAGGATCGTCTAATCCGAATTGATCCCGTATACGCTGGATGATCTCCTCCTTGGCCATCGTGTCCGTGGTCTCAAACTGAAGTAACATCATCTCTACTGGATCAAATGGACTTATCGTTGTCAGCGTGAAGGTAATCAGCAGTACCGCAATAAATGTGGGAATAGCGGCCGACAAGCGTCTTAAGGTATACGGCAACATACGAAACATCCTTGAGAAGATGGACTTGAAAGGCTCAACATATCCCCGGTAGCTATTGGGGCTGGCCGGGGATATGTTGAGTAGCGAAACTTCGTACTGGTTCTATCGTGCTGCGAACAACTGCCGCTCACTCACGGTTTAGTGTTTGGCAACATAGATGTCAAGCAAGGAAGCCCAGTTGTTATCTACATTGGTATCAAAGTTCTTGATCCAGGGCTTAACGTTGTACTCGTAGAGATCCCAAATCATAGGCAGGTAGTAGTATTGACCGAGTAGTTCGGCTTCGAATGCCTGCACATTGTCACAGAACTCAGGATCGCTGCGGTCCATTGATTTCAGAACAGGGACTAAGTCGTCGAGCAATTGTGATTCGAGACCGGCCTCATTTGGTGTGCGGTAGTTGGCATAGAGACCCAAAACCATCGCCGCCGGATCGGGGATTGTGGCCCCCCAGCTATTGCGAATAATGTTGATCTGGTCGGCGTCCTGACCATAGGCATCTCGGCCACCGGGTCGAATTTCGACATCGGTAATGCCCAAATTTATCTTCCACTGCTCAGCCATAATCTCAGCCGTGCGGATGTAGTTGGGCGATTGGCCGCCGGTTGTAATGCGAATCTTGGGCAGCCCGTCGGGGCCACCATACTTTGAGGCAGCCAATTCCTCCTTAGCCAGATCAGGATCAAAACCGAAGCCAGGCCAATTGTCGGCCTTGTAGCACTGAAGTTCCGGCGTCAGATGTGTCTTCATCACCCGGTCGTTGCGAGCACCTTCCCAGGCCGCACCAATGGCGGCGTCCCAGTCTACAGCATGGACAAGCGCCCGACGTACATTGATGTCGTCAAACGGTTCCAGCGTCGAGAGCATAGGGTAGTAGAAATTGGTCGCATAAGGGATGAGCACGAAGCTCTCAGGATTCTCAGCACGCAGAGGTTCCCGGATATTGGACAACCAGTGGGCAATGTCAACTTCGTCGTTCTGCCACATAATGACTCACGGTTCGGTCAAAAAAGGATGAGATAAACAAATTGAGGTAAGCTGTGTGCATGACAAATGCACTGAGTATTGTAACAGAACGAGTGGATGATATCCCCCTGTTGTTGGCGCAAATAGAGGG
>Ga0209284_10004948_pt1 | contig 14385 bp, 14 predicted proteins | sample FRY03_FD_187211 | JGI IMG/M metagenome (GOLD analysis project Ga0209284, IMG submission 187211) | Freshwater microbial communities from Lake Fryxell liftoff mats and glacier meltwater in Antarctica - FRY-03 (SPAdes) (version 2) | ecosystem: Environmental > Aquatic > Freshwater > Ice > Glacier... | reverse complement strand
GCGAAGCTACTCACGCGCGATGAAAAGTCAGAAAAATCGACTCCCGAAGTCGCATGTTGCACTGCAAAATTTGGGATTTTTTAGTTTTGCAAGAGGCTCAGTTGCTACAGGTTTTGCTGTCCCAGGGGTTGGTGCAGCAGGATCCCGTGGGAAAGACCTATAGGCCGGGTCTTGGGATGTATTCCTTGGCAACCACGATCCTGCATCGCACGTCATTCATCCAGATTGCTAGGGCCATCATGCGCGAACTGGTGGAGAACTCCGGTGAATCGACCTGCCTCAATCTGCTGGACAGAGACCGTGGAGTGTTCTCGGTGGCTGCGGTGGAGGAAAGCGCGGCCCAGCTTCAATACGTGATTGAAACTGGCCAGTTTCATCCGCTGCATGCCGGCGCCAGCGGCCGCGCAATCCTGGCCTTTCAACCCGACGCGTTCATCGACAGCGTGCTCACTACCGCGCTGGCGGCAGTTACCGACCAGACACTGACAGATCCAGCCTTGCTGCGCACGCAACTCGTCAAAATTCGCGCAACCGGTTATTGCGTGTCGGCTGGTGAGCGGATCGCAGGTGCAGTGGGAATAGCTGCCCCGCTTCGCGACTCGCACGGATACGCAACCGGTTCCGTGCAACTGACCATCCCCACCCACAGGTTTCGACAGCGCGATGTCGCGCGACTCAGCGTGTCCGTGATGGACGCTGCCCAGCGGATTAGCGACGCGGCACTCGCGCTGGGCCATGCGCACTGACCCAAATGTCACCGCAGCGGAGACCGCTAAAGGCACGGTTGCACGCGTATTGGAGCTCCTCGAGTTCATCGCAAGAAGCGACGATGAGTTCGGTATCAAGGATCTGGCACAAGCGTTGTCGTTGCCGCAAAGCACGGTCCACCGGCTTTTGTCATTGCTGATCGACAGCGGATTCGCCGTCCGCAGCGAATCTCGCCGGTACCGAATAGGACCACAGTTTCTGCGCATGGCTCGCGTGGCGCTCGATGGCAATGACTTCATTGCGGCTGCGCTCGGCCCGATGCAGGCCCTTGCCGACGTTTGCGGCGAAACCTGCCTGTTGGGCGCGTACCACAAGCACAGTCAGACCATGTCCTTCGTAGCCCGAGTTGATTCGACGCAGGCACTGCGTTACCACGTCCGCATGAACTCGGTTGAAACACTGGCTTGGGGCGCATCCGGTCGATCGATTCTGGCCTTTCTGTCTGATTCGGATTTGCGCGCCGTGCTAGCGCAGGACGATCACTCCCCGTCTTCAGGCAAACGCCTGATTCCCTCCGAGCTCAAGGCAGATCTCGCCGAGATCCGTGACCGGGGTTATGCGCGATCCAAAAGCCAACGGATTGAAGGCGCCATTGGGATATCTGCACCTGTGTTTGACCCAGGCAACATGGTGCTGGGCAGCCTGTCGGTCACGATACCAGAACTGCGCTTCAAGGCAAAAGACGAAGCGTGCTACATTGCGGCACTGTTGCAGCAGTCGCGAGAATTGTCCATTGCGCTCGGTCATAGCAAAGCAGCCGTCGGCTAGAGGCACAGCCGCATCCTGCTTGCAGACGAAACAAATTTCCACCAACACAAGCCCCCAAGGATCCCCGATCATGTGGTTCAAGAGTGACAACTCCGCCGGCGTTAGCCCCGGCATTCTGACGGCCATGGCGCAATGCAACCATGGATTGGCCAACGCCTACGGCGATGATCCGATGAGTCAACAGCTCAACCCACGATTCTCGGCACTCTTCGAAACCGACGTGTGGGTATTTCCAGTCGCCAGTGGCACGGCCGCCAACGCGCTGGCGTTGTCGAGCATTGCTGGGCCATTCGACTTCATTGTCTGCCACCAGGATGCACACCCACTACGTAGCGAATCCGGCGCAACACCTGTAATGTCAGGCGGCGCGCAGTTTCTGCCTGTTTCAGGCGACGACGGTCGACTGACCGTTGATGGCCTCGCATCAGCAATCGATGCCTTGCCAGAACCACACCATGGCGCGATGCAGGCTGGTGCAGTCACGCTAACTCAACTAAGCGAATGGGGCACGGCCTATTCGGTCACCCAGGTACGCGCGATCAGCACGCTCGCGCACAGCCGAGGTCTTTCAGTGCATATGGACGGTGCGCGATTCGCCAACGCAGTGGCCTCACTCGACGTCCGGCCGGCGGACTTGACATGGCGGTCTGGTGTCGACATCCTGTCGTTCGGTGCGACAAAGAACGGCACCATGTATGCGGACGCCGTCGTATTCTTCGACATCGACAAGGCGCGTCATTTCCGTCAGAGACTCAAGCGGTCGGGCCACGCGCTCTCCAAGTCGCGCTTCATGGCAGCACAACTACTGGCCTACCTGGAAGGGGACCTCTGGCTTCACAACGCCCGGCATGCCAATGCGATGGCACGCAAGATGGCTGAAATTGTGGCGCAATCGACAGGGGCCCGCATACTCAACCGGGTCGATGGCAACATTGTGTTCGCCGCTATTGTTCAGGCTGATGTCGAGACGCTGGCCCGACACGGCATCACGCTTCGCCGCAAGTCGCATCTGGCCGATGGCACGCCAACATTTCGTCTGGTCGCGTCTTTCGAGACATCGGCAGCCGAGCTGGCGAGCATGCGGGCTGCGCTTGGCAGCTAGACTTCTTCGTCAAATACCTCTTTGGCGATGCGGAAACTCTCCAGTGCCGCGGGCGCACCGCAATAGACTCCAGCCTGGAGGAAGATCTCTGATATCTCTTCTTTCGTTACGCCTGTACGCAAAGCGCCCCGCACATGCAGCTTCAACTCAGCGGGACGATTCAATGCCGTGAGCATCGCCAGGTTAAGCATGGAGCGGAGTTTCAAGGGCAATGTGCCTCTGGCCCAACTCGCGCCCCAAGCATGCGCGGTCAGGAACTCCTGAAGCGGCCAACTGAATGCATCTGCGTTCTGCAGTGACTCTTCGACGTATGCTTCACCAAGGACGCGCTTTCGCACTGCGAGCCCGCGCTCAAACAATGCCTTGGTATCTGGATCTACTTCTTTCATTCTGTTCCGATAATTCCTGAGACGCATTCTTCCACTGACCAGTCTCCACCTTCAAGGATTCGAGATTCCGGCGGCTTTCACAACAGTGGCCCATTTTCCAGTCTCGGAACGAATGAATGCCGCAAAGTTCTCCGGAGTTCCCGGGCGCAGATCGAATCCCGACTGGATCAGATTGTCGCTTATGGAACTCGTGCGCATCGTGTCAACCACTGCCTTGTTGAGCCGAGCAATGACGGCAGGTGGGGTTCCGATGGGCGCGAGCAAACCAAACCACGAACCAGCCTCGAAATTCGCGTACCCTAGTTCCACCATTGTCGGTACATCGGGCAGTGCCGCCAGCCGCGTGGGGCTCGTCACTGCGAGCGCGCGAAGCGTTCCGGCCTTGGCATGTGGAATTGCCGACGGCGCGTTGTCGAAGATCAGTGACAGATGGCCGCCAATCAAATCTGCCACGGCCGGCGCACCGCCGCGGTAAGGTACGTGAACAATGTCCACTCCTGCGGCTCGGTTGAACAACTCGGCCGCGAGCTGGTTGGACGATGCGACGCCAGCCGACCCATAGTTGAGCTGGCCCGGCTTACTTTTTGCCAGCGCAACAAGCTCGGCGACCGATCGGACAGGCATCGACGGGTTGACAACCAGTACATTCGGAACGCTGGCAAAGAATGCGATCGGAACCAGATCCTTCAAGGGGTCATAAGGAAGCTTCTGCATGGCAGGGCTGACGGCCATCGGTCCGATTGCGCTCAGGACCAATGTGTATCCGTCGGGGGTCGCTTTGGCAGCAATGTCAGTACCAAGGATGCCGTTCGCGCCCGACTTGTTATCGACCAAGATGGGCTGCCCCAACAACTCCGTCAAACGCGGCAACATGGAACGGACAAGTCCGTCTGCAGTGCCACCGGCAGGATACGGAACGATCATACGAATCGATCGCTCGGGCCAGACCTGTGCATGGGCAACTGTGAGGCCAATCAGGGCCAGAAAAGCACCGTATCTGACTGTCCGGGCGGCATGCATGAACGCGTCGCGCTTGCAGAACAGGCGTCGAGCGGCGCGGCATGCGTCGGCTTGGACAAGTGCAAGATTCGAGATGCTAATAGGTGACGTCATTTTGGCTTCTCCTTTTGGGCAAGTGAATTACTGTGGCTGGATACCCGTGGACTTCACCAGTTGGCGGTACTTTTCCATATCGGTTCGAATGGTTGCAGCAAACTCCATCGACGTGGTGGGCATCGGCTGAAATCCCATGCCAACCAATTTGTCAACCACATCCTTGGCCCGCAACGACTGCACAATGGCTCCATGGAGCTTCTCGACCACCGCAGGCGGCGTCTTGGCCGGAGCAAGCAGTCCATACCACGCCGAGACCTCAAAGCCCGGAACCCCAGCTTGCGCAACTGTCGGAACTTCAGGGGCCGATGGTGCACGCTCTGAGCCGCTGACGCCCAAGGCACGGAAGCGGCCTTCACGAACGAGTGGCATGGACGAGGGAAGGTTGTCGAACATCACAGAAATCTCTCCCGACAACAATGCGGTACGCAGCGGTGCACTACCCTGGTACGGCACATGCACCATCTGGATACCAGTCATCATTTTGAGTAGTTCCATTGCGAGATGCGGCGAACCGCCCACGCTTGAAGATCCATAGTTGATCGCTCCGGGCTTGGACTTGGCGAGCGCCACCAAGTCCTGCAGATTCATGATGGGCTGTTTTTCACCAGTGACAAGTATCAGGGGGGTGGCTGCCACCATTGACAGCGGCACGAAGTCCGCGACCGTGTCATATCCGATTTCCTTGTAAAGACTGGCATTGGAGCCATGTGTGCCCTGAGTCGCCATGATCAACGTGTAGCCGTCGGGGGCCGCACGCGCAACGCTCGCCGCGCCGATATTTCCTCCCGCGCCAGGCCGGTTGACAACCAGCACGGCTTGTCCCAGCAAAGTCGCCATTCGATCGCCGAGCAACCGCGCGGCAATGTCCGTGCCACCACCAGCTGGAAAAGGCACCACGATTCTGATCGGTCGGGTCGGAAACTCCTGCGCAATCGCGGTCTGCACGGAAAACCACAATCCCAGCATTACCAAAGATATCCACCGAAGTTTGCGCTGCATATCGAACTCCAATCTAGACAAAAGGCCTGTTGCAAGAAAAGTGGAGTCATCGACGCACTGGCAAACGCGGAGCCCACCTGGCAGTCTCGTGTCTCCAAAAAAGCGTATTTCCCCAGAGTAGCGTGTCGGATACCATCATATGCATCGTGAATGGAAAAGTCATTCCGATGAGTGGAATACTGTGGGGTGCTGTCGAATCAAGTATTGCGCGTCACATGTTCAACATGCACCATTGAGTCGTCATAAGAATGGAAGAAGAGGCCAACCATGGACAATCGTGTTCGCCGTATCGGAGTCATCGTTCCCCCTGGGAACGTCGCCGTCGAGCGTGAGTTTCCTTTGTATTTGCCGCCCGGCATCGTGCTTAATCACAATCGACTGAGCCGGCCCGATTCGCAGCAGACGCCGGAATCGATCCTCGCGATGAATGAGTCGCTGGAGCAAACAGCGCGGGATCTGTCGCAGGCTTACCCGGACGTTATCGCTTACGTCTGCACCGGCGGCAGCTTTCTTGAAGGACCTGGCAATGAAGGCGAGCCTGCGAGGCGCATTCGTGAAGCCACCGGTATTCCCGGCATCTCGACCTCGATCGCAGTGGTTGAAGCGCTTCGCATGTTGTCCATTCACAAGGTGCTGCTCGTAGGGCCTTACCCACACGACATCATGCGAGCCGAAGTCGTTTTTCTCGAGCACTATGGTTTTGTGGTGCCGCGCTATGAAACGTTTGAATGTATGACTAGTGAGGCAAATCGTGCACTTTCCTCAGAACAGATTGCGCAACGTGTGATCGACAGTCGCGCAGTCATCGCGGAATGTGATGGCGTGTTTGTCAGCTGTACGAATATTCTGGTAATGGACCAGATCGAACGTCTGGAACATGAACTTGGCAAACCCGTAGTAACGTCAAATCAGGCGACGCTTTGGGCCGCACTCCGTGATATGCGGATTGACTCTCGATCTCTTGGCGGTGGCCATCTATTTGAAATGTATGGATACCGAGAATGACCGCGAAACGGCAATAGTCTGCAACACCTTCGCTTTGCACGGCCGCCGCTATTGGAATGACGAGGAACCCGAAAAGAGAAACAACCGCAACATAAACTCTTGGTTGTATAGGGGTTCCGCACTGAACTCTGACCTTGCAGCGGTAGCAAGACGATCCTCTTTTCACGAAGCTCCGCGACGAACGGCGAATCGCTGTTACTACTCCGATCTACTTCTCGATCGCCCCCTGAAAAATCCCAATCGACGCATCGGATTCAGTTACGCCGCCGGAATCTGTTTTGTTGGGGACCGACCCCGCCATCTGCAACCACCCAAACTGGGCAAGCAATCCATCGTAGGCGAGCACGCGCAGCCGGTTGACCCGCTTCGTTCCCTTCTGAAATCGAATCAAGTCGTCAAACAGACGTGGGTGTTCCGCCCTGGACAACTCAAAGACAAGGCGAATCGACGCCGGAGAATTGACGTTCGCGTCGACCATGCTCACAACTCCCCTGGCAGTTCTCGCCCTGCCGCCATGACACTTCGCGCATAGTTCTGACCCGCAAGCTGAAATCCACGGACGTTGGCAAACATCGGCTCCTTGACTTCCTGGATACGGTGCTTTGGAAACGCAGCCTTGACGGCCTTCCGAATCAGGAACGCGCCGCCACTGGTTGGCGAAAATTAACGCGCCGGTAGTGTCTCGGCGTGCCCGACCACATTCGAGAACGCTGCCTGAACAATGTCCTCGGCGGAACGATCGGCAGAATTTATGGCCACTACGAGTTCGGAACAGAAAAACGATATGCAATTGACGAACTCGGCTTCTGCATTTCCGAAGATCACTGGCGCAATGAGGCCCATTCAATCCCCGTGAAATGTGCTTGGGCAAGGGTATGCCGGTAAAGACTATGCGCGTCTCTGGTCAAACTGTCTGATTGCCACCGGATCTACAGATAGAAGATGGCGGACCATCACTGCAAAAAGTGGCCCAGTCGACTCGGCCCGACAACAAGAGCAATTAATGGTACGGCTCTGAAAAGGCCGCTGCTTTCTCGATCAAACTCGCCAGCGAGCTCCCGCATCCACGTCGACAACAGTCGCAGAAATATAGCGTGCAGCATCCGAGGCCAGGAACCAGACGCAATCTGCGACTTCCTCTGGGCGCGCCATACGCTTGAACGGCAGGTCGGCGAGCATGCTTTGGTAAGCATCGGCACCCTTCCCCGCTGACAGATCAGCCGTCCGCGCTGTGGCTGTGAGCCCAGGATTGACGCCGACCACACGCACACCCCAATCCACCGACTGCGCACCCAATGCTTGGGTAAATGCGATCAACGTTGCATTCGCCGTCGCTGTCATGATGGTCTTGGGATTGGGTCTTGTGCCGGCAGTGCCAATAATGTTGACGACCACGCCCCCGCCACTATCGCGCATGCGCGCACAGGCAACTCGGCAGGATTCCACGGCACCCAGGACCTTGTCGCTCCAGGGGCCGCGCCAATCGTCAGGTACGGTGTCGAGTAATGAACGCCGGGCAATACTCCCTGCAGCATTGACCAGGACGTCAATGTGTGGGACCGCAGCCAATGCTTCTCCAATCGACTCGGGTCGAGCCAGGTCGCACTCCAATGCCACCACCTGTGCGCCACCGTGCTCCGCCAGCGACGTGGCGGCCCGCTGCAAGCGCTCCAACGTGCGGCCGAGCAGATAGATCGCGCATCCTTCTTGCGCAAATCGGGTCGCAATCGCATGCCCGATGCCGCCGGCACCTCCGATAACAACTACGTGACGGGTCCCTGAATGCATGTTCATTGGAATCTCAAATGGATTGAATGGCAAACGGTACGGGTCATCGAATGAATTCCATTCGGGTATCTCGTTCTCGATCAGCCTTCGCACGTTGGGTGGCGGGTCCATAACCACCTCCTCCGGGAGTGCGAAGGAGCACTGAACCTCCGGGCCGAAGGACATGTTGCTTCTTCGGGTCAGCCACCGCACCATCGATGAGCAAGGCACCCGGATCTCCATCTCCACCGCCTTCGATGCCGGGCGCCGCATGTTTGATACGCTCGGCCAGAAACACCAGCAGCATCGGGTAGTTCGAACGATTCTCCATCAGAATGTCCTGTCCCAGTCCGCCACGGAATTGCCCGCCGCCTCCCGAGTCGGCCCGCAATTGCTTGTAGATCACACGACACGGTGTCAGTTGCTCGAGTACCTCCGTGGGAGTGAGCGAAATGTTGCTGGGCCAACTCAAACAGTTCGCCCCATCCTGGCGATGGTTGCCACCTACACCGCCGTTGTAGAAGACCTTATTGGTAAACGCCTTTCCCTGTATGTCCTGCCCCCGCATCAACACGCTCCAGATCGGTGAACCAGGCCCTGCCATGACCTGCTTCGGAATGACTTTGGAGAGAGCTCCCAACACTGCGAACGGCAAATAGTGACCCAGCATGGCCCGCGAGCAACCCGAGGTGGGGAAGCTGTGGTTGAGTATGGAGCCCAAAGGCGCCTTGATGCGAATGGGTCGAAAAGACCCTTCATTGTTCGGAATGTCCGGCGAAAGGATGCACTTGAGCCCATACATCGTGTACGCATAGGTGTAGCACATCGCGGAATTCAGTGCCTTGTCGACTTGCGGTGAGGTCCCCGCAAAGTCCACCTCAATTTCGTCTCCCTTCACCGACACCAAGACTTTGATCACCATCGGATCGTCCAAGCCATCGGTCTGCACTTCATATTCATATGCACCATCCGGAATCCCACGAATGGCCGCGCGCATGGCCTTCTCGGAGCGGCTGTGTATTTCAGCGGCAACGTCGCTCAACGATACCAGTCTGTATTGCTGCATCAGGGGCACCAAGCGCTTCTCGATCAACTCGAGCGCACTGACTTGCGCCCATAGATCGCCCACAACCTCATCCGGCGCACGAACATTGGTGCGTAGCAACTTCAGAAAGGTTTCATCTGGCTTACCAGCCTGACACAAACGCATCACCGGAATCTGAAAGCCCTCTTCGAATACATCGCGCGATTCGGTGGAGCCTGTGCGACCACCCATATCGGGTGCGTGCGCCACACTTGCCGCAAACGCGACCACCTTGCCATTCGCGAAGATGGGCTTGGCGACCGAGACGTCCGCCAAGTGTCCGGTACCCTTCCACGGGTCATTCGTGATCAGGATATCGCCTTCGCTCAACGCATCGATGGGAAACTCGGCCAGGAAATGGCGTACTGTCGCGGGCAACGTTCCGATGAAAGCCGGAATACTGCCAGGAGGCTGCGCAATGCCCTGACCTGTCTCGTCGGTGATGATGCAAGAGAAGTCGTACGCCTCGCGCACGAGTGTCGAGAACGAAGTTCGAACCAGCGTCGCAGACGCCTCGTTGACGATCGAAATCAGGCGCGTCCACAACACCTGCAGCGTGACCGCATTGAAACGCCCTTGCGCGGCTGGGGCCTTCTTGCGCAATGTTGCTGCTGTCGCGGCCTCACGGGTAACGCCATTCTTCGCTTTTGTTCCTGCAGCGCGCGTCGAAGCCGCCTTCTTCATCGGTCGGCCAGTACTTTGGCGGACCTTGACCAAGAGTCCGTGTGCCGCTTTCACCGCACCTTTTGCAGTGGCCTTGGTCGACTTCGCCGCCGCCTTGGGCGCTGCCCGCCTCGGGGATGACGATGGCGCCTTTGAGTCCAACTTTAATGCCATATTCCTACCTCTTCGCTTGCGGCAACGTGACGACAAGATTGCCTTTTGGCTCAATACAGAATCGCGCACCAGGTCCGATTACCAGCGTCGATTCACGTTCCTCGACAACGGCAGGCCCCACGCGCGTGACACCGGATTTCAATCGATACCGGTCGTAGACAGGTGTGTCACGGAAAACACCAATCTCGGGGAAATACATGGGGCGTTTGGCCTTGAGTCCGCCATCGCCTTCACCGAATCCATGCAACACGACGTTATCTCGGGTAGCACGCGCCTGCGCTGAAAGACGAATGTTGACGAGTTCTACTTGTCGGGCGGGCGATGTGCGGCCAAAGGTTTCTCCGTAAGCACGCTCGAAAGCGGCCACGAGTGCATCGCGCGAGCGCCGGGTATATGGCCCATCGGGCAATGGAACGACTAGTTCGAATCCCTGTCCGACATATCGCATGTCCGCCAGCCGCCGGACCTCCGTGGCTTTGGCGCTTAATCCCGTGTCGGCAATGACCGCCTTGGCTTCGCGTTCGAGTTTGCGAAACAAGCCTTCGAATACGCCCCAGTCTAGACTATCAAGTTTCGCGATGTAGGTCGCCGCGCGGTCAACCCGCGCGGGCGCCATCAACAAGCCAAGCGCAGACGCCACACCCGCAGCCGGGGGACAGATTACCCGGGGCAATCCCAGTTTCATCGCCACATAATACGCATGCAAGGGCCCAGCGCCTCCGGTCGGAAGCATCGCGTATTCGCGCGGATCCTTGCCTCGCTCCGCAATATGGACACGTGCTGCACCGGCCATGTTTTCGTTCACAACGTCGTACACCCCCCATGCCGCCTGCTCCACGCTGAGCCCAGTGCGTTTGCAAATGTCCGAGAACACGTTTCTGGCGCCTTCCATATCGATCGTCATGCTGCCGCCGGCAAAGTAGCCAGGATTCAGATAACCCAAGATGAAGTCAGCATCGGTCACAGTGGGCTGCATGCCGCCACGTCCATAGGCCGCCGGACCGGGCATTGAACCAGCACTCTGCGGGCCGACCTTGAGCAATCCCATCTGGTCCACCCGCGCCATTGACCCGCCGCCGGCTCCAATCTCAATCAGTTCGATCACGGAGATCTTTACCGGCAATCCACTGCCTTCGGCAAAGCGCTTCTCTCGCGCGGCCTCGAAGGCGTAGGTGACCAGAGGCTCACCATCGTCGACGACACTGAGTTTGGCGGTCGTGCCACCCATGTCGAAGGCCAACAATTTGTCAGCTCGCGAATTTCGGCCGAAGAATGCCGCGGACAAGGCTCCTGCGGCAGGGCCAGACTCGAGCAACTGCACAGGTACCCGTTTGGCCTCTGACAAATGGGTCAATCCACCGTTAGACAACATCATGAATAGCGGCGCCCGTATGCCAAGTCCGGCAATTTGCTCGGCCAGGCGATCCAGATAACGTTGAGCCAGCGGCTTAATAAACGCATTGATCGCAGTCGTCGATGCGCGCTCGTATTCGCGAATCTCCGGGGCCACATCGCATGACGCCGAAACCGACAATTGTGGAAAGTGCTGCCGCAACAATGCGGCGGCCGTCCGCTCGTGATCCGCATTGACATACGAATGCAACAATACCAGCGCTACCGACGTGACACCGGCATCCACAAGTCGCTGGCCGCAAACGATCAATCCGTCCACGTCTAGCGGCACCTCCTCTGAACCGTCCGGCCCCAATCGCCCGGCCACTTCCATGGCCAAGTCACGCGGCACGACTGGTGACGGCATTTCTATGAATATGTCGTATATCTCGTACTTTCGTTCACGTGCAATCTCGAGCACGTCACGAAAGCCCAGGGTCGTAATGAGGCCCGTCTTCGCGCCCTTGCGCTCGATCAATGCGTTGGTGAATAGTGTGGTCGCATGCACCACTCGCTGGACCGACGAAGGTGCCAGCGATTGCCCCTGAATCACGGCCGTCATGCCGTCGATCACGCCCTGAGAAGGGTCGTCATGCGTCGTCAGAACCTTGTTGTTGATATGGCGACCGGATACATGGCCATAAAAGACGATGTCCGTGAAGGTGCCGCCAATGTCAATTCCGACCGAGAATTTTTCCAATGTGTAACCTCCGATTCGCGCATTGCGGATGTGTCTGATTCCGCCCTGCGCGCGCAAATTTACCAACGTAATTGATTCTGCTATATTCCGTTGTACGGAACTTTGTTTCCAAAGTAAATTGATTGTACAGTGACGTTTTGCGGCGAGCAAGTTCTTGACCACATCACTACCGCCTACTCTTACTTCCAAGGTCGCGAGACGGACCAATGCGCGCACGTCTGGCACCAAGGTGACAGCAAAGACTACGCACGAGAAATCCGCATCGGCCGTTGAACGCGCCATTTGCCTTCTCAAGGCGATGGCGTCCCTCAGCGGCGATACTAGCCTGACCGACCTGGCCGAAGCACACGGTTATTCGCGCAGCGTGACCTACAAGTTGAGCCTCTTGCAAAACTCCAAATTCGAGCTTATTTATTTTGCAAAGCGGTGCAAAAAAGAGAAACAGGCGGCCATTTCTGGCACGATGGAGTCAACCAAAACGACACCGTAAACGCCTGCACCATGAATAATACCAAAGCCGAAATGATCATGCATCGCTGGAACGTCATCCAGCACGAATTGATCCCCGCAATGCGAGAGCAAGTGGGCACGCTGACACCCAAGCTGGAGCGCTTGATCCACACACTGGAGTGGGTACGCATCGAAGAATTTACCAAAAGCGCATGGTGTGGCATCGGTCGCCCACCGGCTGAGCGGGCTTGGCTGGCCAACGCATTCGTTGCCAAATCGGTGCTCGGGCTTGGCAACACGAGGATGCTCATTGAGCGGCTGCAAATTGACCGTTCACTGCGCCGTATCTGCGGTTTCTCGATGTATGTCACCTTGCCCAGCGAGTCCACCTTCTCGCGGGCCTTTGAAGAGTTCGCCACCAGTTGCCTGGCTGAGCGCGTTCACGAGGCGCTCATCAAAGAGCACCTGGGAGAGCAGCTTATCGGCCACATCAGCCGCGATGGCACGGCCATCCCTGCCCGTGAGCGTCCATTCAAAAGCCAAGCTCGCTACGACAGATCCGCGCCCAAGGCCAAGCCAGCCAAACGGGGTCGCCCGCGGCGCGGCGAAGTGCGCCCGCCAGCAAAAGAGAGCGCTCTCAAGATTCAACGCAACCAGACACTGAAGCAAATGCGCAATGACATCCCTCAGGCATGTGACCGGGCTACCCAAGTGCAACGCCCAAGGCTTCAAGACCAGCTGGAACGGCTACAAACTGCACATCGACACCGCCGACTGCGGTGTGCCCATCAGTGCGCTGTTGTCAAGCGCCTCGGTGCACGACAGCCGTGCGTGCATCCCCTTGGCGTTGATGAGCCAGCAGCGCGTGAGCAATCTCTACGACGTGATGGATGCGGCCTACTGCAGCAAAGACTTACGAGAGCACAGCAGCAGTCTGGGCCATGTTCCCTTGATTGATCACAACCCACGCGGGGGCGAGAAGATTGAATTTTGCCCGGCCCAGGCTGTTCGGTACAACGAACGCACGGTGGCCGAGCGCAGCGATGCCCGGCTCAAGGATGAGTTCGGTGCCAGAAACCTGATGGTCAAAGGTGCCAGCAAAGTGATGGGGCACTTGATGTTTGGCGTGCTGGCCTTGTCGGCCGATCAGTTGATGCGATTACGACAATGACCCACGACCCAATCAGTCTCGAAATGGTTGCATTCGCAGGAATGCAGGACAAGTCACAAACTGAAAAATGAAAACCATGCAGAAAATCTAGCGAAGCTACTCACGCGCGATGAAAAGTCAGAAAAATCGACTCCCGAAGTCGCATGTTGCACTGCAAAATTTGGGATTTTTTAGTTTTGCAAGAGGCTCGACTATGAGGATTATCACTAATGGCTATGCACAATCCACCGCATCCCGGGGCGTTTATCCAGGAGATTTACCTTGCGCCAAATGAAATCAGTTGCCGGGAACTGGCCCTCAAATTGTGCGTTGCCGCGTCGACCATCAACCGCGTTTTGAACGAAACCAGCGGCGTAAGTCCGGAAATGGCTCTTCGTCTCTCAAAAGCTTTAGGACGTTCACCAGAAAGCTGGCTGACGATGCAGGACAATTACGACTTATGGCAAGCCAAGCAAACTGTGGACTTAAAGAAAGTCCACAAAATTGAATTCAGGTATGCCTAAGAGTTATGCAGTTATTGCGGTCAGACCCCAAAAACTCTTAGCGACGAAGCCTCGCCGCTGCGCTTTACAGGTTGGGTGCCAGTAGCCTCTGCAAGTCTTCTGCCCGCTCGCCACGCCGCTGGGCCAGGTCCTGCAACTGGTCGTCGCCGATCTTGCCGACGTTGAAGTAGGTGCTGCTCGGGTGGCTCAGGTAAAAGCCGCTGACGCTGGCGGCCGGTAGCATGGCCAGGCTCTCGGTCAGCGCCATGCCGATGTCGTCGGCTTTAAGCAACTCGAACATGTCTTTTTTCACGCTGTGGTCAGGGCAGGCCGGGTAGCCGGGCGCCGGGCGTAT
>Ga0209284_10004941_pt1 | contig 14395 bp, 21 predicted proteins | sample FRY03_FD_187211 | JGI IMG/M metagenome (GOLD analysis project Ga0209284, IMG submission 187211) | Freshwater microbial communities from Lake Fryxell liftoff mats and glacier meltwater in Antarctica - FRY-03 (SPAdes) (version 2) | ecosystem: Environmental > Aquatic > Freshwater > Ice > Glacier... | reverse complement strand
TCTGCCTTTCACCATAGGGCTTGTTTCCATAGAGGCTGCAGCCTGAAATCCGCTTTCAGTCGGCCCAGGACAGAGTGCTGTGACGGTCACTCCGAAATCTCGGAATTCGTTGTCCACCGCTTCTGAGAAACTGAGTACATATGACTTTGTAGCGAAATACACCGACATTCTCGGCCCAGGCTGAAATGCTGCGGTAGAGGCGACATTCATGATTTTACCAGTTTTCCTCTGCATCATATCGATACCATAGAGCTTGGTAAATTGGGTCAAGGTAGTGATATTGAGATTGATCATCTGGAGTTCTTTTTCCCAGTCTGTCTCTACAAACTTTCCAAAATCTCAGAATCCTGCATTGTTGATGAGATAATCTATTTGAATATTTTGATTTTTGATCTCGTCAAAGACTTCTCGTGCAGCGTTTATCGCGGAAAGATCTTTACCGATAGTATACACCTGTATTTTACATGTTGTTTCGAGTTCAGTTTTTAGTGCATCGAGTTTTGCTGTATTTCGAGCCACTAACACGAGATTGCCCCCTTTTTGAGCATGAACTCTTGCTAATTCTAGACCTATCCCACTCGATGCTCCCGTGATGAGTGCTGTATTATTCATGGTGTTTGAGTGTATTGATTATTGATATAGCTCGCTTCCACCCCAAGTCTGTATGATAAATCTCGCAATCGGGTCGCCATCTGTTCCTCTCCTGATAGACGCACCGACTGATCAGACAGCTGCTATTAAGAGAAAACCGATGATAGCCAGAATGAGAGTCACGCGAAATCTTTGAAGCGTTATACTAATTTTTGGGAGTATTTCTAGGAGATTTTTACTGAGATATTTCCGTGTGAGGGGAGTCGTTGGTACTTCGATGAGGTAGATAATTGAGATACACACAAAGACTACATTGACCACATAAGCGATACTCTCATGAAAACGAATAATTGCAAAGTTTCCTAGAGCTTCTTGAGCCTGTTTTCCTGTAAAAATCGCGAGAAAGACAGTTAATGTCCCGAACCAGAGAGACCATTTCCGGATGAAGAGGGCTGTTGGATGATTTTTCCATGCGAATTGCATGAGGACTTCCATGCCACAATAGAGCGTGAGAAATACTATAGGGAAGTGGATAATGAGAGGGTGGAGGATCATAAAAAAATTATCTCAACTCTACGAGTATCTCATTCCTGAGGAGGAAAGGGATAGTTCCAGGGCCATTGTATCCTGCGTAAATAGGCTCTCCCTGAGTTTTGATATTTTCTTTTTTGAGGAGCTCGACAAATGCTGTTTTCTTTGCTCGGACTCTCTTCTCAGTAGAGTACCAGCTAAAACGGTACACAGCAAACTTTTTTGCAGGAATTTCGGCAAATTGGATACTGCTATCGAGGGCTTTTGGGAGAGTCGCTAGTGTGTATTTTTTTGGCATGCTAAATGTCATAGTAGTCGTATCAGATCATTCCTGAGCCAGTACAGGAGTGGTCATAGCTATAGTTTCACTCAGTTTTTCTTGTGTGATGACAGGAGTGGTCATAGCAATACTCTGATTCGTCTCATTGCCGCCAAATATATATCCAGCGAGGATGCGAAATCCCTGATTGAGTCATGTTTTTCCTCTCCCGTTTACTTGGACGGTTGCAGCGATATAGGGGTCATACTGACGAATCTCATACTTATCATATTTTTCGAGAACAGTATAGGTCATCTGCTCCGCACGAGAGATGATGAGGCTCCATATGGTCCAGAATACAAAGATAATAGCTGCGACGATAAAAAAAGTTTTCATAATTATTTGTCGAAGTTCATAGAGATAAATTAGAAATTGAGAATGTATTCCCATCACGCTTGCCATTTTTTCGTTTTTCTCCAGTCAGATGCAAAGGCTTCTTCCCATGTCATTCATCTGAGTATGACATCCAGTACTATTTGAGGAGCTTTTGAGCTCACAAATGCGATTGATGTGCCATTAAATTTTTCTTGAACCTCACGAAGCAAGCTCTGTATTCTATTGTGTACATCTTCATAGCTTTCTCCATTTGAAAAAGGTGTGTTGATATTTTTTTCTTGAAGTGGCTCGACAATACTTGTAGCTTTTCCGTTAAGATCACCATAGTTACATTCTCTGAGGCGTTTATCATAGATAATTGAGGGATGATGTGGGAAAACTATTTCAGCTGTTTGTCTCGCACGCAATAAATCAGAACATATAACTGTATCAAATTTTTTATCTTTCAGAGTATTAAAAAGTTCATGTGACTGCTCTACTCCTAACTCTGAAAGACCTACGTCACTCCATCAAGAGGAGATATGATTCTCATTATCTCATGTTGTTGAGTGAACAAAGTAGGTAATTTTGATCAGCATATTATTTTCTCTTCAGAATAACCCCAGTTGTGATTATCCCCACGAGGAATGCCATACAGATTTGTGTCGTCGTGATGATTGAAGCAAATTCAATAGGATCTACGAGCATCCGTTTTGACATGATACCGTAGAGAGCCCAGATGATGACGAGATTAAAAAACACATCACGGTATTTCGCATACATGATCGTTCCTAGGAGGGTCGCGATGACGACCAAACCATTCGTCCATGTAATTGCTGATATTCCCCAACCACTTGCATCAATACTGACAGTCCATGCTGCGATATTTGCAATCGTTGCAACGGAGATCCATCCCAGGTAGATGCTAAAAGCAGGAAAGGTGATATAGCGATCGTTCTGTGTGAGCCCAGTCGTATTTTTCCTGATTGCCATATGGATGAGGATGAGTGTCACGAGGAGTCCGAGCATGATGAGTACTGACAGCCCGACGAATTGATACTGCCATGCGAGAACCCAGAGACCATTGAGCGCACAAGAAACCGCGTAGAGATAACCAATATTTTTATCGACCAGTTTATTTTTCTTTTCCTTTCAGCGAAAATAATTCACGAGAGGGATAATAGAAAAAATCAGAAGGAGCGTGTAGATAATGCTCCAGATAGAAAAGGTGAAACCAATCGGCGTAAAAGGGTTATCGTACTTATCAGACAGTTGCTCTGTCGTCATACCTCCAAGGGGAAGAGTAATAGAGAGGGCATTGAGCGTCACCATAAAGATATAGGCGACGAAATTGAGAAAAGGATAGAACATAAAACAGAGAGGTTAAGAACTCTGTTAATAAGTGTAGGCTTTTAATAGTGAATGCAAAATCTCGTTTTCCTTTCCTGTCATTCCTGCGGAGGGGAGAACTGAGCAAACTGAGTTCGAGTAAATCCAGAGCAGAGACTGAATTCTTTTTGAAGTTATATTTTCATTCCTGTCCCCGATTTTTTTGATGCTGAATAGCGATTCTTCAGATCAGTAATATTCTCGTCCATAGCGAAATTTTCTACGAAATCTTCATAACGTCGAGCATCTATAGAGATGATGACTCTCCCACCGATAGTATCGAGGACCTTATATCATGAATTGGCTGTTGTCATAGAGAAAGTATATCCACCTCTCAGAGAAATCAAGTGACAGCAAGTTTCTAACCTTTTCTGGTGACTATTCGTAGGCTTTTAATAGTGAATGCAAGATTTCGTTTTCACGTCATTCCTGCGATACATTCTCAGAAGTAGTTTATTCTGACTTTCATCTACTAGAAGGAAGAAAGGCATAGATCCAGTATACTTTTCTCTACTTTCCGGTGATGAAAGTGATAGCCATGATAAAAGAGCAGAGAGACAGAGATAAAAGAGGAGAATTTTTTAAATATTTGTTTCAATTCCGTACACTCTTGTATGATTTCCGACATCGAGCATGAGGACTTCAATGTAGTCTCATTTTTCCTGAAAGATAATTCGTAGGTTATCATCGACACTGATAGAGCGTCTACCAGCTAGGGGTTTTCGAAGAGCGTGATTATTGAGAGATTCATCGTAGGGATTTTCCCTGAAAAGCTCAATGGTAGCAATGACCATATTTTTCTCAAAGGTATTCAAAAGACGAAACCCCACATAAAAATCTGAAATGTAGAGAATTTTCATAATTTATTACAAGCTTTTGAGGAAATCGATAGCCTCTTTTCACTCAAAAGGACCGTATGTTTTTTCGAGTCCAGCATCAACACGATCGACGAGTTCAGAGTAATATTTATATCGTTCATCTGACATTTCTGGTTCTACTTTCCCACCATGCTTCATAGTCGTCTGTACTGAGAAATGCAGAAAACTCGTGAAGTCCATATGATTTGCTCGAGCATATGCCTCAGCACGTCGCTTGAGATCAGAATCAAATCGCACTGTCGTAGAGATTTTTGATGATTTTTTGAGAGGAGTTTTCATAGGAAAAATTACAATGTATGTCTATTGTAAGACAATTTCAGAAATATCAAAAGTTTCTAACAGCTTTTTTCAAATCTGCGAGGATGAGTTTTTTTATTCCGAGCATCGTTTTCACAACATATTAACTGATATCCTTTGTGAGAAATTTATCCAAGTGATTAGAGAAATGAGAGATGCTCAATTTCCTTTCCTGTCATTCCTGCCAAACGAACTTGCGAGTGCGAGGTGGAATCTATTTTTTGTCATCCTGGATTTATTTCAGAATTATATCTCTTTGTACTTTTTGTCGAAAAGTACTGTTGAAGTGTGCGAATCTCACTCTGGAGGTGCCGCTTTTTTATGACCAAAAAATTTTTGGGAAAACATATCGGGGGTACATGCCCTCTCAGAAGTCTATTGAAAGATCATCAATCTCTCTAAAAGGTTCCAACATACGCCAAAATTGGGGGTTTATAGTTTTTTGATTTTTATTCAAATAATATATCTCTGAATACAATATTTTTGCTATAAACAGGGGGAGTTGTGGTTGGGCAAATTTCTCTAAAAAAACTCACATATCAAAATGTTCATTTATGGTGAATAGCCTATCGAGGTTAATAGTTTTGTCTTTTTGTATTTTTGGTAACATATGTGATTCAAAATCAGGTCGTTTCATGATTTTTGACATGAGTTCCCAAGCAGGTTTTCGCCATCCGGGTATTTCGCTCTGTTGCGGTCATCGTATATTAAATAAAGGTTTAAAATCTTCCAACAATGTTTCCTGACCCAGTACATCAATCGTTTCTTGTGATGCATTTGACCATTCTGTGAGTTCTCCAATCTGTTCATCTTTTTTTATCATAGAATCTGCTTCACGAGCAGGCCTTTCTCGCTCTGCTTCTTCTTTCATATTCCGAAGGCTTTCTGCTCGGTTCCATTGCTCTATAAGTCATGTGCATGTTTCGCTTTTAAATGCTGTAGAATATGAAAATGATGATTCATCGTATCCTATTCCAACGGCTAGTGTAGTTAGTATACCAATGATTAACTGTATTTTTTCTTTTTCTGTATTATTTTCTTCTGTCCAATCTTCTTTCTGTATTTGTGCGTACCTTTCTTCCAGTCAAGCAAGATGACTGTCGCAAAGTAAAAGAATTTCACGTCTCTCATCTGGTGAAAGGGAGATATTGTGAGGTACTTTTAAATCTATTTGGCTAGTATTAGCAGCAGTGATTTCTGCGATGTATGAGATGATCTCTTTAGCAGTAGAGAGAAGTAGGTTTTTCTGGAGGTAGTTGACTAGCTTGCATGCAATCATTCTACTATAGCTTATTTTCTTTTGCAAATTTTATCTCCTCATAGTCCAACTCACCCAAAATATCGTAAGAGTTATTTTTGTAAATACAACTTATCTCCAGGAGAACAACTTTTTCACCCAGTCAAAAATTCCTCTTCTTTGCGATGAAATAATCGCCTGTAATTTTACCTCCACCTCCTCCCGATAAAACCTCCGACCATCGTATTTATTCCATTGTTCATCAATACGGATTCATTCACTTCGTAGGAGTGTCGCGAGTTGTCCTGTCATATTGTGCTCCATGACGATGATACGATTGCCTTTTTTTTGGAGTTTTTTGATAGTTTCTACTTTCAGTGGCCATATGTAACTATAGTGTAAGTAATTAATATTGTTAAATGTTAAATGTTTAGTGTTAAATGTTTGAGCTGCATTTTTTTCTGTATCAACGTTTAACATTCAACGTTTAACATTCAACGCAAGGAAATCTTTGATTTCCATCTTCGTACTTCCCCAACCAACAATCGTGATTTTCGCATCAGGATTTCCCATGAGTTCTGGCTCTGGAAGAGCATTTTTGAGGGTTTCCATTTTTCGCTTTCGTTTTTCATGGGCTTCTGTCACACCAGCCGAATCTTCTCGGAGAGTTCCATCAGGTCCATGTTCATCACCATTGGCATAATAGTGAGGTCCAATACCGGGGAGCCATCGAGGGGAAATTCAATTTTCAGTCAATTCATATCGACTAGAAGAGTTTAATTCGCTTCATTGGTTTAATTCGTTTGACGGAATTGTAATTCATCGTTCAATTTCTACACCCTTCAAATTGTTTGCGTCGAGAGTGATATTTGTTTCTGCGAGTGTCTTATCTGTGAGGAAGAGGACAGGCATCTGAAAAGTTTCTGCGAGATTGAGAGCTTCACCCAGTTTCGTAAATGCTTCCGCATGGTCACCGACAGCGATAACTGCTTTTGCATATTCTCCATGTCCGCTATAAATCGCGAGATGCAGGTCTTCCGTCGCAGTCCAAGTCGGGAGACCAGTAGCAGGACCAGGACGTTGAGCGATGATGACCACGAGAGGAGTCTCGATCATCCCAGCGAGAGAGACAGTTTCGGTCATGAGGTCAAATCCTCCACCCGAAGTCGCACACAGACTTCTCGTCCCAGCAAAACTCGCACCGAGTGCCATCTGTGAGACACTTATCTCGTCTTCGACTTGTTCGACATGCATATCAGTTTTCTCAGCCCAATTGGCGAGATGCGTGAGAATCGTACTGCTCGGACTCATCGGATAAGCGAAATACGCGCGAACTCCGTGATGGACAGCAGAGAGAGCGAGGACTTCGTTTCAATCGAGGAGACGGAAGTTATTTGTTAAATGTTTATCGTTACATGTTGGGGGAAGGTGAAAATGAGAAAGCATTTTTTCCCCGTCATTCCCGTGAAGGGGAGAAGTGCCTTGATTTGGCACTTCGAGTCAATCCATCCCTAAACCCTGATAGACTCCTGCCTCCGCAGGAGTGACGGAAACTATTTTTTCTCTACTATTTTTTATTTCTTCTTTTTGAATGACAGCGTCATTCAAGAGGTAGCCGTGTTGTATAAGCGCTATATCGAGAGCGAGGAGAGCGGGCTTACTGGCAAATCGTTTTTTGACAGCTTCGATCAGTCCATCGACAGGGAGACCAAGAGCCTTCCAAAGTGCCCCGATCATGAGCATGTTTGCGAGGAGCTCATTTGCTCCGAATTTCTTTGGAGTAGCGTATTCGGGGATAAATATCGTTGAAAGTTTCTTTGCTGCGATGTGTTCGCTAAACTGTGGTACTCTATGATGCATTTCATCGCCGTAAATTAGCAGACCTCCATTTCGGACATGAGGCAGGGCATTTTTCGAACCGACACGGTCAAATGCGACGATGATATCCGCAAATTCATGGATATTGTGTACTGGTGCGGTACTGACCTCTATTCGGAAATACGAACACCCTCATTTTATCAAACTCGGATACTCTCGGTCTGCCACGATGAAATATCCAGCATCTTGGAGTGCTTCCATCACGATCTCTCCTGCAGAGAGGAGTCCGGAGCCAGAGGATCAAGTGAGAATTATATTTGTCATGGGAAAAGTATTAGGACTTGTTGCGTGTATTAGGTATTAAGAAAGAATCATATTGTATTGTCATAATACAAGTAGCCAATATTACTACTTAATACTCCCTAAATTATTGATAAAACTCATCGCCCAGTTTTCAATAATTTTCTGATTATTTTGTTTTACAGGACTTCTATTAATTCGGAGGGGAGGGGAGATGAGATTTCCGCCGTGTTCACGAATCCAGCTCTCGAGGAGATCGGCAGTGTACGTATTATACTCTGGATCGTAGCGATGATCACCGAGACCGATGGCCGCACAGGGGAGATCTTTGAGCTTTTTTTCTTTCCATGTTTCCTCGAGGCACTTCCTCATCGATTTCTCGAGCTGTCCGTGACCGTAGGTACCGCATCATAATATTACAAAATTGTATAAACCTTCAATCTTCAATCTTCAATCTTCAATGTCGGATTTCTCTCACAGTTTATCACTTTGCTCCTCCGTTCTCCGTAGTAATGCATGCTGGCCTTCATCTACTACGCAGGATGAATTGCTCTTTGCTCCTTGCTCTTCCCTCCAGGTACTATCCTCTGCCAGATCTTGGAGTATGAGTGAGATTCCAGCATGTGCAAAAAATCCTTGAAGAGCCTCGCCGACAAGCCGAGTGTTTCCTGAAATAGTAGAGTAGTAGAGGATTCCTTGCATAGTTATATTTCTGTATTATAGTAAAAAATATTTTCCCACAATGTTTTCATGTCATATGTAGAGTGTTTTGAATTTCCCCATATATTTCCTATACTTCTTTTTGAGTGGGAAAATAAAATGAGTCCATCATTTTGCTTTTTGCTTTTTGCTTTTTTAATTTTGTGACATGACTCGCACACGCTTCGCTCCTTCCCCTACAGGACAGCTCCACATCGGAGGTCTCCGAACAGCCCTTTTTGCCTTTATCTGGGCTCGGAAAAATCACGGACAATTCCTCGTGCGAATCGAGGATACCGATAAAACTCGTGAAGTAGAGGGGGCAACCGATGCTCTCATGGATACCCTCGAACTCTTCGGGATTCATCCAGACGAGAGCATTCGCGGCGGGGGAGACTGCGGTCCCTACATCCAGTCAGAGAGACTTCCTCTCTATCAGGAATATGTCGAGAAACTTCTCACATCAGGCGATGCGTATTATTGTTTCACGACGGAGGAAGAACTCGCAACTCATAAAGCAAAATCAGAAGAAGCGGGGATTATGATGACATTTCGAAGCCCCTACCGAGATATCACGATGGACGAAGCAACAGCAAAAATCGCTGCTGGAGAAAAATACGTCATCCGTATGAAGATTCCAAAAGGGGAAATCATCACTTTCAATGATGGACTCAAGGGAAAAATATCTGTCCCATCAGCGGATATCGATGACCAAGTTCTCATGAAAACTGACGGATTTCCGACCTATCATCTCGCGATGGCAGTCGATGATCACCTCATGCGAATCACGCATGTTTTTCGAGGCGATGAATGGCTCCCGAGTACTCCCAAGCACGTCCTCCTCTATCGTATGTTCGGATGGGAAGCGCCAGAATTTTATCATCTCTCGGTGATTCTCGGTGCTGATCGCAAGAAGCTGTCAAAGAGAAATGGTGACACCCATGTCAGTCAATTTCTCGAAAAAGGCTACCTCAAAGAAGCATTGCTCAATTATATCGCACTTATCGGCTGGAATTCGAAAACGACAAAAGAGATATTTTCTCTCCCAGAACTTATTGAGGCTTTTTCTCTCGAAGGTCTCCAGATTGCGAACGGGATTTTTGACGAAGAAAAGCTCAAATGGATGAATAGTAAATACATCGCAGCTCTGCCAGTCGATGAGCTCCTCATAATTCTCCAAGATTATCTCAAACAGTACGCTCTGGAATTTTATGAAAATGTCTTTATTGCTCACGCTAAAGCATTTAATCGTGCAATAATTCAAGAAGTGCAAAAACGTTGTGAGACGCTTGCCGATTTCCCTGCACTTTCTGAATGTTTCTACTCTGAGCCAGAAGTCGATACTGCACTTCTCTTGTCTGAAAAGATGGGTATTACAGATTTGACGCAGGCGAAAGAGGCACTTCAATTTGGTCTGGGTATTATGTCGGGAATGGATACTCGGGTCAAGCCCGAGGATGACAGAAAGCCGTTACGTGAAGTAATGAAAGATGCTATGATTCCCAAAATCGCAGAAGCAGGGAAGAAAAATGGTCAGATTCTCTGGCCACTGAGAGTCGCTCTGACTGGGAAAGAATTCTCACCTGGAGCATTTGAGATGACAGAGATTCTCGGTTTAGAGAAGTCTATCGAGAGAATTGAGAGGGTTATAATGAAACTCTAGCATAATACAAAATACACAGTACAAAAGACAAAATAGAGGAATCTTCTTTTTTTGATTGATTTTTCTCTTTATTTTTGATATACTGTACTTACTATTTGTATCAGTCTTCATACATAATACTCAGTACTTCATACTCTACACCCAATGAATTTCCTCATCCTCAAAACCATCATCGAATCAACGATTCAGAACTACAATCACCAGAACCAGCAGGCAAAAATAGGAGAAAATCATGTTTCCATCGTCTCTATGAACAATCAGGGAGTGGATTTACTTATTCGCTGCCCTCATACTGGTAAAGAAGTAAATGTCCGCGCTGAAGTGAATTTCATGAATGGTCCTCTTCCTACCAATTTCTCTATTGCAGGAGATGGCATGTCAGAAGTAAAAGGTCAGATAAACGATAGTGATGTGACTCAAGTCCGACAAGCACTCAAATCAAATACAAGTATCTCTGATCTCTTTGGGGAACAAGCATAATATGATGGCATTTTTTCGAAAATTATTCCGATTTATTTTTTGGTGGATAGTTGCGATTCTCTGTATTCTCTTTATCGGCTATATCGCATGGCCACTTCTGTCAGATAAATTTTATAGTCTCTGTGCAAATCAGGAATGGGAATTATGTCGCGGAGAATGGTTTGTAACAGCAAATTCAGATACATTGCAACAAACTATCGAAGCAAAATCTCAATCATTTTATGATATCGCGACGACCGCTGTGAGTGATGTATTGACAGATAAAAGTGGAAAGACACCAGTAAAGTATGAATTTAATGAGTCGGTAAATATTTACCTCCCTGTGTCAGAGGGAAACTAGTCCCGCATAAATCCTCTGACGAATTCTTCTCCTGTCATAGGTTTTTTGCCGGCGGGATGAATTTTTTTGACGATGAGGCCGCCGTCAGAAAATTGTAGTACGGGATTTTTATCTTCTATTTTCCATGTACCTATATCACCAGTACCTTCTTTTTTTTCTATCTCGAGAAGAGTCACCTTGGCTCCGCTATATTCTGTATAAAAACCTGGCCATGGAGTATACGCTTGCCATCTATGATAGGCTTCATCGATAGTGAGGGAAGTATCGATGAGTCCATCTTTTTTCTCTATCATCTTCGTATATGTCGCCTCTTCGATATCTTGTTTATCGGGAGTGATCGTATGATTTTTGAGTCATGTGACGGCTCGTATGACGAGCGGGCCAGCTCGTACGCTGGTTTTTTCGAAGAGTTTTCCAGTAGTGTCTGACGCAGATATATCCCACGATTCTTGTATGAGTATATCCCCCTCATCCATACCGAGACTCATCTGTTGTACTGTGAGGCCAGTTACTTTTTCTCATGAGAGGAGTGCGTGCTGGATAGGTGCAGCCCCACGATATTTTGGGAGGAGAGAAGTATGGACATTGAGAAAACCCATTGAGGGGATATCGAGGAGCTCTTGCGGAAGAATTTTTCCATAAGCTACCACGATACAGATGTCTGGTTTGAGATTTTTTATAGCATCAAAAAAGTCTGAATTATTTCTGACTTTTTCTGGTTGGAGAAGTGTGATATTTTGTTCTCGTGCGTACTGTCCTACAGGAGACATCATGAGCTCATGTCCTCGGCCAGCAGGTTGATCGGGATTAGTGACGACAGCGAGGATATGGAGCTCCTCCTGTGCATAGAGATATTTCAAGATGTTTGCTGAGAGGCCTGGAGTGCCAAAAAAGATACAATTAATTTTATTCATAGTTTATACTCGAATCTTTTTTACGATTTCACCGTAGCGGACACATTTTGCTGTCGTACCTTTTCCTGTGAGTCCAAAGAATATCCAAAATATCCCAAGGAGGATAAGGAAAATACCAGGATGCCATGTCATTGCAACTATGGGAGCAATGGCAGTATCTATCTGGAAGCCTCCAGTAGGAGTTGATGGAGGAGTCGTGATGCTCTTTATAAAAGGATCCATCATAGGACCTCCAACGATGATAAGTACAAACCCATGGACTGCTTGTGTGATTCGGAGCCATTTGTGTTTGACGATACATGCTGTGACGATACCACGAACGAGGAAGAAAAGCGCCAGTATCATAAGGCCGTATTCGATACTCTTCTCTGTTTCTGGAGATTGAACACCCATAAAAGGCACATCTATCACTGAGCGATCCTGTGACCACCAGAGGAGTATCAGGATGATGATACTAGTTATGATATGCATAGCACGGATAGTACTATCCTGGGGTCGACGAGCTACGAATTGAGCGAGCTTGATAAGTGTAGGATTCATTTTGCATTTTTAATTTTTAATTGCTTCGCTATAAGGCGAAGCATGGTGCCCGGGGCCGGACTCGAACCGGCATGCCTTGCGGCGAGGGATTTTAAGTCCCTAGTGTATACCATTTCACCACCCGGGCAAACTTTTTTGTGAAACTACTATATAGCATTTTTGATTTTCTCAAGTTCCCTTTTCGCCTAAGAGTTCTTCTTAAAAATTAGACAATTTTATTTCTTATTTTATAAAAAAAGAATGCAGTATTTGGTTTGCATTGACCCTCTATTTTCCTAAAATATGTAGGTGGTTTTGCTCATGTTTATGCAGATTTTTATAAAAAAGCTCATAACACTCATAGCTCCGCCCGAATAAAAATTGTACTCACTTAATTTCTAATCTACATTCAATGGCTGCTAGTGACCTCGTTGCTCTCGTCGATGTGTGAAGTTCTCGCATAAAGACTCTCGTCGGATCTTTTATCATGGATCCCTCAAACCCAAATAAACCAAAGCTCAATATCCTCGGTGCTGGTGTCGTCAAATCTGACGGTGTCAGAAAAGGTGTGATACTGGATATGGAGGAATTTAAGAAAAATCTCGATGAATCTCTCACTGAGGCAGAAAATATGGCTGGTCAACAATTCCCAAATGTGGGGATATGTCTCTCAGGTACTGGAATACAGATACATAGTAATAAGGGGATGATAGCTATACCATCAAACGAGATAACTCAGGATGATGTGAATCGTGTCCTCGATATGGCTCAAAATGGTATCACTCTTTCAAACCAGACAGTGCTCAAGATTATTCCAGAATCATTCTCAGTTGATCTCGAGCATCACGTCAAATCTCCAGTAGGGATGAGTGCAAAAAAACTCGAAGTAAATGCTCATATCTTTACAGTGCCTACCACAGCACTCAATAATGTCCGAAAAGGATTCAAAGATGTCGGTATCGATGTCGTCGATGTGTTCCCGTCTCTCCTGACTTCACCCGAAGCAGTTCTCTCTCGTCGCCAAAAAGAGCTCGGTGTTGTCTGCGTGGATATCGGTTCTTCTTGCACGGGACTTACCGTCTTTGAAGAAGGAGTCCTTCGTCATGCATATATTATCCCAGTTGGAGGAGAATATGTGACTTCGGATATAGCACTCGGCGTACGAGTCTCAGTCGATATCGCAGAGAAACTCAAGACAGATTATGTGGATCTCACATTTTGTGATCAGCCAAAAGCAAAAGATGAAGATATCGTCCTCAGCCGTATTGATAAAAAGGAGACAGAAACTGTTTCAAAGCTCTACCTTTCTCAGATAGCACAAGCAAGGTACAAAGAGATTATTTCTCTCGTCAATGCAGAGCTCAAGCGTCTCGGACGTGATGGTATGTTGCCGGAAGGTGCAGTATTTGTTGGCGGCGGTTCAAAAGCACGCAATCTCATCGATCTCGCGAAATCAGAACTTCGCCTCCCCTGTACTATCGGTTTCCCAGAAGATCAGGAATTTGTCACAGGTACTTCTGTCTCTGATCCAGGATTTGCTTCTGCAGTTGGCGCACTTCTCCTCTCTCAGCGAACTGGATGATTTGGCCGTGCACGTATGACTCTTGGTGCAGGACTTGGCGGCGTCAAAGAATCTGCGAAGAAGTTCTTCAAATTCTTGCTCCCTTAATCATATATTTTTTTCCTTCTCATTTTAATTTTTTCTTATGCCAGCAGTCAAATCAACACGTAAAATATCTTCATCAAAGGGAGGTTCTCTCAAAGGACTCTTCCTCAAAGATTCTCCTTCTCAACCAGAAGAGGTCAATGTCTCAAAGATGATATCTCCTGTCGCGAGTATCAAAGTCGTCGGTTGTGGAGGTGCCGGACAAAATACTATCAATCGTATGATTGAGAGTGGTCTCTCTGGTGTAGATTTTATCTCTATCAATACAGATAATCAGGCTATCTATAATTCTCTCGCTCCGACAAAGATGAGCATCTGACCGACGGTCACTCGTGGTCTCGGTGCTGGTGGTGATCCAGAAAAAGGGAAAAAGGCTGCTGAAGAATCTATCGATGATATTCGTCAGATGCTCGCTGGTGCAGATATGGTTTTCGTTACT
>Ga0209284_10004940_pt1 | contig 14396 bp, 11 predicted proteins | sample FRY03_FD_187211 | JGI IMG/M metagenome (GOLD analysis project Ga0209284, IMG submission 187211) | Freshwater microbial communities from Lake Fryxell liftoff mats and glacier meltwater in Antarctica - FRY-03 (SPAdes) (version 2) | ecosystem: Environmental > Aquatic > Freshwater > Ice > Glacier... | reverse complement strand
GGTTGCAAGATTACAACGCCCTTTGCCAAAGATGATAAAAGCTGGTTGAGAATTTTTTTGAGCCAACGACGCTGCTTCGCTACATTTATCAATGAGCCAATCAAGGTAAGGGGGAATCAAGTCACCCCCGGGAAGGTGCGAACGATTTCTGGACATCCACCCTGAACCATGCGTATGCGACAAACTCACCTGCACCTGCGAGGGAAGGACATTACATTCTTTGGCGACTTTTTGCCGAATAGCATTGATTTCAACCCCATCAAGGATGCAATGATCCAGGGTCAGCAGGATGCAAACTTCAAGTTGATTAGGGGAAGATGAATCAGATTGCATCCATAAAGAAGTAAGTATGAGAGGGCGGTGAACGCCGGTGGCTTGGTCATGTTTAGCAGCGCCCCACATACGATGATAAATACCAACAGGAGGAGTGATATCAATAGAAGAAACGCCAATAATACCGGAGCATTGAAGAGTATTAATTTTGTCAATCATTTGAATTCCAAATTAAGCTTTAGTTTCTAACTCAAACAAAGGGCGTTTAGGATTAAGCAGTGCCCATAATATCGCATCCAATGCGAAAATTGCAGCAAACAAAAAAAGAATGAAGTTCCAGTTGTTACTTTGCTGGATGAGTTGGCCAACAAGGAAAGGAAACAAACCTGCACCGATATTTCCACACATATTCATGGTGCTAAAAACGGTGGCGATATTTTTGCCACCAAAATCAATAGCAACGGAGTAGCCACTAACCCCACCAAAAGCCGCCCAGAAAGCGCCCAACGCCATTATAAAAACTGCGAGATAGGTGTTGGTAATAAAATAGGCAAGTACAAACAATGCAGAGCAAATGCCCATCCCCGCCACAGCAATTCCTTGTCGGCTAAGCCTTTTATTTCCAGTTTTATGGTAGACCCATTCACTGGCAGTTCCGCCCAAAAGTCCTCCAAGCATCATCCCAATTCCAGGCCAAGCGGTAAGTCTACCGGCTTCAAGGTCGGAAAGTTCGCGAGTTTCAGCAAGAAATCGGGGAAACCAAGTGCTAAAAAAAACCATGGCAGCAGCCCTTAAGAATTGCTGCAAACAAAGCAACCACATTGAAACACTGGTTAATAAAACCTTCCAATTAAAGGTAATGGTTTGCGAATTATCATGCCGAATAGAATCTTCTTTAGAATCTGGGACTAAAAAATAAAACAGGACCGCCCATAAAATCCCTGGGATTGCATAAACAAACAAAGTTTGATTCCAACTCATATTTAATAAAAGTTGTGCAGTAAGAGCTGGGGCTAAGGCACCACCAACGGCCATGCTGGAGGCGAGTAACCCTGCTGCAAAAGCTTTGCCTTTATCTGAAAACCAGGCGCCGATAGCTTTGGCAGAAGCGGGGAAAATCCCAGCCTGAGCAAATCCCATTAGGCCCCAGCAAATTAAAAGTTCTGTATAAGTGGAAGCCAAGCCTGAAATCGCAGTTAAAACCGACCAAGTAATTGCATAAAGAACCAAAGCGCGCCTAGCGCCTAAATAATCGGCCAACCACCCCGAAGGAACCTGCATCAGGGCATAACCCCAATACCAAACTGCCATAATAAGTCCCATGGAAGAAACATCGATATCAAGTTCTAGCTGGATGGTTTTAGCAGGAACGCTAATGGCAGACCTTTGCACATAAGCAATTAGTGCAGCAACACAAAGCATGCTAAGTACCCAGAATCGCATCAGGATTTCGCCGTTAATATTGCTTGTTTCATAATATCCATAAGTCGATCAATTTCTTTTTGAGTTTCAATGTCTAAATCCCAAGAGTAGGGAGCCCTGCGGATTTCGTTTTTAAATATCCCCCTGCATCTCAAAATGTATTTTTCAATTGCGAGGAATCCGTCTAGGCCTGCCTGTAATTGCAAAGCAACAATAGCACAAATAGGAAAGTAAAGATTATAGGTATGCTGTTCGTTGCCTAGTTGAAGAGCCTTCCATAAAGCGACGACGCCATCAAGGAGGTCAACGCCTGGCATTGTGCCTTCGATTTTTCTTCTAAAGCTATCGACTAAAAGGATTCCCCCCGAGCCCTCAAAAATTTTTGCCCTGCCGGCGGTTGCATCCCTTAAGGCTGAAAGATTCGGACCTATAGGAGAAGCTTCAGGTTTAAAAAGAATTTTCTCATTTCCGTAAAGTTCAAGAAGTTTAATGTAAACAGTAAGGGGAATAGCTTGCCCGACATATCCGGAAGCATCTTGGACAATAAGGGGCAAATTAACACCTTCAGCAAGAGCGCGAAAATGAGATAAAATCGCCTGCTCTGGAAGACTGGTAGTCACCGGTGGAATCGCCATCACAGCGTCACAGCCTGCTTTTTCCGCAGCTTTAGCATAAACAATCGCCTGCTTTGTACTTTCAGCACCAATCCCTGCAAAAGTGGATCCCCGCCCTGCTGTTAGTTCCACCAGATGATTGGTAAGAGAGATTCGTTCATCAAAAGTCAGGCGCAAAATCTCGGACACCATTCCGGTGCCCAAACCATTTGCGCCAACAGAAAATATCCAGTCGATTTCCTTTTTCAATACCTGCACATCAATGCAACCATTTTCTTGAAAGGGCACCTGAATGATTGGTAAAACACCAAACAATTTCTTTTTCATAATTATTTCTCTTACCAATCGCCAACACTACCATCGGAATAAAAGACTCGTTGTAACATTTCTTGTTGGAAAGGATGTTTTTTTAATTCAACTTCATTAATTTTGATGCCTAATCCGGGTTGTTTATTAGGGCGGACAATCCTGCCCTTGATTTCAGTTGCAAAACCCTCTTCAACAACATCTTGGCGCCAGGGCACATCATTATGTACCGTTTCACAGATAATGTAACTAGGCTGGGAAAAACCAAATTCAAGAGAGGCCGCAGTGCTAACCGGCCCTTGAGGATTATGGGGCGCAAGTGATATACGATAAGCCTCAGCCAAGGATGCAATGCGTTTCGCCTCGCTTAATCCACCACAATGAGTGATATCAAGCTGGCAAATATCACAGGCCCCCTTAGCGAATAAATCTCTAAATGCTGCAAGATTTGTAACCCGTTCACCTGTTGCAATTGGAGTAGAAACCGCTTTGTTTATTGCTGCAAGCCCCTCAACGCTTTCAGGCCAGCATGGTTCCTCCAAAAAATACAAACCATAGGGCTCTAATACTTTGGCAAATTGCAACCCCATTGCAGGAGATGGCCGCGCATGGCAATCCACCATTATATCTATCGAATCGCCTACTGCTTCCCTCATAGCAGCAACGCAAGCCTCGGCAGTGCGAATAGGTTTTCTGCCTTCCAGAGGAAGGGTAGGGGGAACTGCCATCGATTTAAAAGCTGTGAAACCATCTTGAACCGCCTGAAGAGCCAGATCAGCAAACCTCTTAGCATCATCAGCAGCGGTTTCGTAAAAGTCTTCCATTTTGCCACCACCCAGATGACAATAAGTCCGAATATGATCACGAACGGGTCCGCCCCATAATTTGGAACAAGGCACGCCCAAAGATTTTCCAAGAATATCCCACAAAGCAATGTCAATTCCGCTGATAGCAGTTGCTCGAACAATGCCATTACCATGCCAGAAATGCTGCCTAAACATCATCTGCCAAAGGTATTCAATACGAGTAGGATCTTGCCCAATTAATAATTCAGCGATATCGTCAATAGCACCGACCACGCTTCGGGTATGCCATTCAAGTGTAGCTTCGCCCCATCCAAAAAGGCCGTCCTGATCTGTAATAACTTTGACAAAAATCCAATTTCGCATCCTTGCATGACAAACATGAGATTCAATTGCAGTAATTTTCATGACAAAAAATTCCTTGGCTCAAATACTTTCGATCTTGAAATAAAAACATCAAGCAATCACTTGTTGGACAACCTTGCCATGCACATCGGTCAACCTGAAATCGCGGCCCGCATAACGGTAGGTGAGTTTCTCATGATCCATCCCCAACAAGTGAAGCATTGTTGCGTGAAGATCATGAACATGAACAGGATTATGCTCGGCTTTGAACCCAAACTCATCAGTAGAACCAACCACAGTACCACCTTTGACGCCTCCCCCGGCAAGCCAACAGGTAAATCCATAATGGTTGTGATCCCTGCCATTTAGTTTGGGAAGTTCAGCAACCGGTGTACGACCAAATTCCCCACCCCAAAGCACTAAAGTACTATCGAGCAACCCGCGCTGTTTAAGATCTAAAAGGAAAGCTGCAATGGGTTTGTCCCAATCATCCGCAAGTTTTTTATGCAAACTTTGCAAGCCATCATGATTATCCCAAGGTTGGCCAGCACCACTCCAAACCTGAACAAAACGCACGCCTTTTTCAATCAACCTACGGGTGTATAACAGTTGCCTACCGTGCAAAGTGTCGCCATATAATTCACGAATCGACTTGGTTTCTTTAGATAGGTCAAAAGCGTCGGTGGCTTCCGACTGCATACGAAAAGCAAGTTCAAAGGTTTTAATTCGAGCTTCAAGTTGAGGGTCAAAATGTCTGGCAATTAAATTGTCTTGGTTAAAGGCACGAACCAAGTCGAGTTGCTTTCGTTGTCTACTAGAGGACATTTCAGGATTTTTAATAAACGCAACAAGCTTATCAATTTCGCTATGTTTTGTATCGAGGTAGGTGCCTTGAAAAACGCCTGGAAGAAAACTGGAGCGCCAATTTTGCGTAGTTACAATCGGGTATCCACCCGGGCACATAACCACAAAACCAGGCAAATTCTTATTCTCTGAACCTAAACCATAGTTTACCCAAGAACCAAAACTTGGACGAGGCAATCTGCCATCGCCACAATTCATTAACATTAACGAAGGTTCATGATTGGGCACATCAGCATGCATGGAACGAATAATGCACATTTCATCAATATGTAAAGCAGTATTTTGAAAGAGTTCGCTAACCTCAATGCCCGATTGCCCAAATTTTTTAAATTTAAAAGGAGATGCCATTGCAGCACCTGTTTTTCTCTCGGTTCGAAGATTCGTCTCGGGCAAAAGCTTGCCATGGTATTTAGCAAGCATAGGTTTGGGATCGAATGTATCAACCTGAGAAGGCCCGCCATTCATGAATAAATGAACAACATGCTTTGCCCGGGCTTTAAAATGAGATGGCTTAGGTGAAAGCGGATCAAAATTATCTGATGAAGCTTTGACTTCTTCAGCCATTAACCCTGCCAATGCCATCGATCCAAAACCTGTTCCGACCCGGGCCAAGGCATCACGCCGTGATATGAAATTCATTCTTCCCTCCTATTAATCATAAAAGGTGAACTCATTAGTCAAGAGAAGTCCATGGACTAAATCAAGCCAAACTTCATCTGGGTTGGCATTCTTAATAAATTCTAAAGTTCTGGCCATTTCGGATTCGCTAAGTTTTCTAGATAATACAATTGCAGTAATTTCAGTTATTTTATCTTCGAGGCTGTTCTTACCTTTAAAAGCTGGGGATTTCAAAATCTTTCGAGCGGCTTCGCGGGCGAATGGACCATTCATCAAATATAAAGCCTGGGTAGCAACTGTAGTATTAGTGCGTTCCACACTTGCGGATGCAGGGTTAGGCAAATCAAAAGTTGCAAGCAAACTGGGAAACTCGAGTCGATCGATAAAACCATAAACCGCCCTGCGATTTTTACCTGCAAAAAGAGGAACCGAGGGGCCTCCTACTTTAAGATCAAGATTTCCTGATACACTTAAAATTGAATCATGCAAGGATTCAAAATCAAGGCGGCCACGATTCTGTTTCCACAACCAACGGTTTTCAGGATCTTTTTGCAAACACTCTTCTCTATCATTGCTGTTTTGCTGATATGTAGAAGAAGTCAGAATAAGCTTATGAAGTTTTTTAATACTCCAATCATTTTGCATAAAGGAATTACTAAGCCAATCTAACAATGCGGGATGACTTGGTGGTTCACCACGCGTTCCAAAATCACCAGGTGTAGAAACAATTCCTCTTCCAAAATGATGGGACCACACCTGATTAACCAAAACCCTTGCGGTGAGTGGATTATTATCAGAAGCAATGGACTTAGCTAATTCTAGGCGGCCGCTACCCTTGATAAATGGCACACCCTTGGGATCGAGTAAACTCAAAAACTTTCTCGGAATTTTATCTCCTACCCTGTTAGGATGACCTCGAATAAAAACAAATGGTTCATAGGGAACCTCGGTATCTACTAGGACCATTGACCTAGGGGGCCCCTTAGTAGCTTGAGTTTCCACTTCCTTGATAAGTTTTTGATACTCTGCCTGAGTTCCGCGGTCGGGAAAAAGGTCAAGAAATCCCCAGTCTAATGTAAGGGGTGCATCAGCAGGAGAATCCGAACCATAAAGAACCAGCCTGAGTTTTTCAGCATTAGTATCGGGCATGGTTTTATTAGTTTTCGACGCGATCCAATTTTTCTCGTTTGCTAAAAGTATTTTTCCATAAATCTCTGCAACTTGTTTCATGGAAGATGGGGGGGGTACGAATTCTTTAGCAACAAGGGGGTTATCAGTTGGGAGGTGAAATACTTTTGCAGATTGGTTAGAAAAATCAGTTGCATTAAGTTTTGTGTAACGGTGCCAAATGGACCAAACAGTATCGTTTTTTAACGCCATACGATCAAGGTAAGTCCGCCATCTTGTAATCATCGAAGGGTTGAGGTCGCCCTTATCTGAAAGCAGCATAAAATCGTCAGAAGATGGCTGGTTGCTTGTTATAAAAGCAGCATAAAGGTAATCCCCAGAACGCAAACGAGCTTGATTCACAAGATCTTTGTGCTTGCTATTAACAAACTCGATTAGCTTGTTTTCTTTATCTTTTAATTCCCCTGCAAACTTTTTGTAATCATCTGTTTTGGGTTCATTTTCATACAACGGGGGCACCACAGACTCACGAGAACTTCTCAACACACCATACAAGGAGTAATAATCCGCAGTAGGTATCGGGTCGAATTTATGATCGTGGCAACGAGCACAAGAAACCGTTAGACCCATTAAACCACGAGTTAAAACATCAATGCGATCATCAATTATATCATGAGTATTGCCCATGAAATGGCCACCTACAGTAAGAAACCCCAACGCTGCAAGTGATTTTTTGTCTTTTAATTCAAGCTGATCTGCGGCGATTTGCTCGAGCAAAAATTGCTTATAAGGCAAATCTTTGTTAAAGGACTCAATCACATAATCGCGATAGGTCCAAGCCCATGGATAATTTTTGTCCTCAAAAAAAACATAACCCTTATTATCTGCATACCTTGCTATATCTAGCCAATGGCGCCCCCAACGCTCGCCATATCTTGGAGATGCCAGCAAACGGTCGATAAGCTTTTCAACAGCATCGGGGGAATTATCATTTTCAAAATGGCAAACTTCTTCGAAAGTGGGAGGGATTCCATGAAGATTAAACATCATGCGCCTTAAGATTGTTTTCCTATCAGCCTTCGGGGATGCCTTAATATTATTTTTATCCAACTGCTTCTGAATGAAAAAATCAATGGGATGTAATTTACCCTCAGAAGGAATTAATTTTTTATTAATGGGAAGAAATGACCAGTGATTATTAGAGGTTTTGTCATCAAAACTGGTTGAAATATTTTTCGTCTCCGGCCAAGGTAGGCCCATTGCAATCCACTTTTCAATTGAGTTAATATCTGAATCAGGAATTTTTTTGTTGGGGGGCATCTTCAATTCCCCCAAGTGCTTAATGGCAGCCATAAGTTTACTTGAAGCGGGGTTACCAGGAATTACAATAAGCCCATGGGTTCCGCCTTCTAAAACAGCTTTGCGAGAATCTAAGCGAATCCCACCTTTTTGGGTAGTTGAATCATGACACTTAAAACAATGATTAGAAAGAACGGGCCTTACCGAGCGGTCAAAAAAATCCTCCGCAGCTTTATCTGCATAAGAATTGCAAACAAAAAACATAACGAACACGATTGCTGAAAATTGTTTGAACATATTTACCTTTAAGGAATGATGTTTATTATTTTCATTTATTTTTGGCATTACATCAAGTAATAAACAGTAGTTTTAAAGCAAATTTTATTTCTGATGTGATGAAATTAAGATTAAAATTTCTGACAATTCACTATCAGAAATTTTTAAAAAAAAAAGAATGAAATAAGACTGCTTGATGAAATTATGGAGTAAGTCAGGGCCATCTGCGGGAACGATAAACGGTTCGACCATTTTCACGATCAGATCCGGCTAATCGAGCCTCTAGCCTTCGGCGAACTTTGGTGCCGGTGGAAGATCGGCATCATTGCCCCTGGCCTTGCCTGTCTCGGCCCAAGTCTTGAATAGTTCAAGTTCACGACCTGTTAGCCACCGTTCGGCAATAAACTTGTCATGGCCTGATGATGCCATCCATGGCGGCATAATCCTATCTTGAGTTATAGGGATGATTTGCTTGGCACGCTTAGCGATTTGTTCATAATCTGCCAAGGCGAACGGGGCGACTTGACCTTCACGGTGACAGATGGGACAATGGATCTGAATGATCGGTGCTATATCACGGGTGTAGGTAACTTTGGCCTTCTCTTCGCCTTTGAATGGTATTTCAAACAGGGAACCAACCGGCAAGGTTTCTGCAATTACAACCGACTTACCGTTAAAGGCTAACCTGATGGCGTCGGTTAAAAACTCTTTCCCCACCTTGGGCTTGCGCCGCCCGATGGCCTCCCAAGAATTGTTGATGGCCCCTCGATAGATGAGTTTGCCATCACGGTCAAGCAAGAACGCCTCTGAGATATGCGACGGCTTCAAAGCCAGAGCGAAAAGGCCAGATGCATCGAAAAGTATTGGAAACTTCGAATTGAATTCTGCAAAGTGCTTTGATGCCTAGATGCGTGATACTGTTGGATTCGACACAACTTCAAAGTATTCAACCGCATTTCCCAGTGTGACACTTTTGGCATAAAGATCATTCAGCGCATTGATGTACTTATTAGAGATAGGTAATTCCGTTGAAAGGAATAGGAACGCCCTAATCTGCCTGTGGTCATTCTGTTCGATGCCGTGAATCGTACCTTTTAGGTCCATCAACGAGAATGTGACCGCGGGGTATATTCCTTTTTCATTTCCATCTACGCATCGGCTTGATGCGTAGATGGAAATGATGGATATGTACAATGCAAATCGTTAACCGCAGACCAAGAAGACGGCTCGCATCATTATTTTTCCCGAAAGTTCGGTTGCATTTTATTGCATACTAACCAAAATTTAAACCTAACAGTCGTTAGGTTTAGGGTCAGGTGATTTTTTTAGGTTGGCTGCAAGATAATATATTGGGGATTGAAAACAGAATTTATACCAGATTCAAACACAAACTGACATGTTGAGCCGAACGCCAGATTACGAATGAAATTTCGAAGTTTTTCATTTAAGTGATCGACAGTCATCGGTTCCAAAAAATTGTCGAGTGATAACTGGGAAAACAACAAAAACATTAAGAAACCAGAGATGCGTTGATTCGAATCTGCCCAGACAAATTCCTGAAGAGGAAAATCATCTTCACAGTTCACGCAGACTGTCCTTAGCATCCCATTGAGTGGGTTTTCAGTCCTCTCAAATCGTGGTTGTCTCTTGCATTTAATGGGAACATAATCGGGTGATTTTCGTTGCCCTGGGATGGTTTTGAAGACTTAGGCTTATGTTCCTTTCGGTAAATAGCAGCGGGATAATCATGGAAGGCGTTTCTCCGCCTATAGAAAAAATCAGCTAAATCCGGTTCGATATTCTTAACAATTTACTTGTTAATTTTTAAAATTGCAGCAAGGAATATCGATTACTAATTGAAGAAAGAGTACAGATAAATTTCCAGTTGGAATCAAAGTTGAATCGATTATCGTAAAATAAGTATGTCAGTTTTATGTTGTAAAAATTGTGATAATTTTGACTTTTATTTATTTTCCAATGGTATGATTTATCGAATGAACACCAAGTGAAATAATGTAGTTGTAAAAAAGGGAATAAACCTGAAATGTTATCAACCAATAGATTAAATGAAGGTATTGATGCTTCTTTAGATATTTCAGGTAAATCCCTATTTATTCGCTGTGAAAAACATCTTTATGCAATTGAGCAATATATTGCGGATCCGTTTGCAATTGTTTTTTTTGGCAACTTCATTTTTTTATAGATTAATATGCCCAGTATAAGATTTAATTTGCATTTGTTAATCGCAAGGATAGCAAGATGATGATTAAGATAAGTTTATTCATATGCTTGGTACTTGGTTTCGAGCAACCAGACACTTCGGTTATTCGAAAAAAGTTTGATCAGTTGAAAAGCAATGGAACTGCGGAAAGGGTTATTGCAGTTAATGATGGCACTAAAACGACCTTTTTTAAGCGAAAGTTTGAACTTGTTAGTTACAACATCGATATAACCAGTACAGGGAATAAAGTTATTCCTTATTTTGCAGTTATTAAATTTAGGGCTAAAGTAAAAACATCTAAAGAATTTGATTCCCCCGAACTTGCTTCCAATTCTGTTTTAGATAATGAATCGGAATCTTTTTTACAATGGCAAGCCATTTATAGGCTTGTTAAAGAAAATTGGGCGCTTGAGAATATCGTTTATCGTTCATCAAATGGCGAAGTCTTTGGTGACCTTAAAAACACCACTAATGCAAAGCACTTTATTTACGATTGGTTTAATGCCTTAGATGGGTATTAAGCGCATAATAACCATAATGCCGATGTGCCATTATGGTTATTATGAATTCTTTATTATTGAACAGTCACATTGAAGGTTTTAACCGTTGCCTCATTGCGATTATCAATAAGTGTTACTGTGATTGTAGCCATGGCAGATGTGACTCCAGTTGGCAGGGGACCGGCAACTATCTGAATTTGACTAGGAGAAAATGTTCCATTAAGGCTACCAATGGTGGCGATTACTAATGGATTATCACTGCTGACAAGGTAATTTAAAAACCCTGTGGGGGTTGCACCAGTGATCGTATTAGTGATCGCAAGATTGCTTGTTAAGGTTCCTATCGGATCATTGGGAACTGCAGGGGTTGCCCCAGTTAATGCTGGCATTGTGGCGAGGACATTTAAATTTATAGTGGCAGCCTGTGCAGTATAACTGGTTGCAAAGCTTTGCAGATTAGTCAAACTAGTGGCATTTGCAACATTACCAAAGACGGCATAACCATTACCAGTTTGCCCAAGGGAACTGGTGTTATCTGTAAGGTTGAAATAGAATTGACTGGTTGCACTATTAAGGTCTGAAGTTCTTGCCATTGCCAGGGAACCAATGCTATTTGGGCGAGAAACATCAAACTCATTCGCAATAGGCTGATAAGTAGGAACATTGGTAAAGCTGGAAACATTTGAATTAATAGAATTTGTAGTAAACTGGCCTCCTTGTAGTATTTGCGGAGCCCCAGTCCCACTTAAATTTGCCATCCGATGGAATAAATCATCAGTATAAGTACTATTTTGAGCGTAACTTAAAAAATTGGTAACGGAAACTGGGGCAGCAGAATCCAACAGCGTTACATCAATAGCACCTTTGGAAGTGTTAAAGGTAATCGTTGTGTTGGTAGTGTCAGGGCTAAGATTAAAAGAAGCAAGATTTAGATAAGTGGTAGAACCAGCCGCAACGGTTTGGTTTGTTAAAGGTTTAAGCTGGGTCATAGTAAAACCAATGGCGGTACCAGAACCAGCGGTAGGGGCAGTGATACCAGAATTAACCCCGCTGGCCCATAAGTTTAAAGAAACTTTTGCAGGGGTAAGTCCACCAAGACCAAGGGTTTGAGAAATGCTTTGCCCTTCAATAATATTCAATTGAGCCGAAGTTGCAGTTGAACCAGAGAAAAAGCCCGCTGGAGTTGATCGTGTAACGGTATAAGAACCGGGAAGAAGTTGGTCGATGGAGAAATTACCATTCGTATTAGTAACAATGGAATAATTTACGGCGCGGCCGGTCGTGGTTTCGCCTGTAATTCCAATATTTACCCCGGAAACGCCCTTGGTTCCGCCATCAACTATTACAGACCCGGTGAGCAAGCCGTTGGCATATATAATTGATGTTGTAGGGGTGATTCTTTCTTCAAAAGATTCCAATTCGGGCCTAAATGAACCATAATTAGAAGGTTTTTTGGCTTTTTTATTGTCTAAGCCTCTTATTAATTTTAAAAATTTGTTTAACATGCTATTTCTCCAAAAGTAATACTTAAGTCATGCAAGAAGGAATAAACAATCGCTACGAGTTATTTAATCGGCATAAAGCTAAATGAATTATAGGCGGTCGAGTAAAAAATGATCAAAAAAATTAAATATTTTGCAAAAGGTCTACCCAACCCCCCAGCTTGCAATATTCTCTCAATCCGCATATCGAATATTTTGAACAAATTTGGTGCAATTGGTATTTTCAACAAAATTAGCAAAGTTAACCCAGCTTATTGCCGATAATTAATTTGTGCATGGCAGGCATTTATTTAAATGCAATTAAAACTAGCGCATGCATTTGCATAGCTTGGGAGACTAGAATGAAAAATTTGAAAGCATTATTTGCATTGTTAGCGATAACTTCTTTGGCTTATGGGCAAAAAGAATTATCTGGTGAAAAAGAGCCTGCAGCTAGCAAAAGCGAAGCCGCAGAAGTAAATGACACTCTTAATAATGCTGATCCAAGCAATAAAAAAAGAATCTGGGCTGATGCTGAATTTTTACTTTGGTGGATGAGGGGCCAAAATTTACCTGCTATCGCCACCACTAACCCTGTAGGGACCAGTGCAAACCAAGCTGGAGTGCTAGGCGCCCCTGGGACTTCTACAATTTTAGGCGGATCATGGGCCAACGATGGCATGCGTACCGGTGGAAAATTTTCTGGTGGCTATTGGCTTGAAAACGCACCGGATATTGCAATTGAATCGGATTTCTTTTTCTTACAGAATCTTTCTCAGTCTTATAATTCAGTCTCAGATGGATCTACTATTCTTGCGCGCCCCTTTACCAATGTTCTTAATGGCGCACCATCCGCCGTTCGTATCGCATATCCTGGTGATGTTGCAGGGAGTATTTCTGCTCAGGTTTCAACCAATGGATTTGTGGGCGGTGGTATTGGTTTAAGGCAAAATCTTACCTCTTTTCAAACTAGCAATTTTAGACTTGATGCCCTTGTTGGCTACCGTGCAATGACTTTTTCTGACAAAGTAAATATTGATTCAAACTTAACCAACATTAACCCTGATAATTCAAATTTTGTGGCAGTTGGGACCACGATCAATGCCTCCGACAGATTCAGTTCCTCCAATACTTTTAATGGTTTTGACACCGGGTTTGCTGGGGAATATAACACTGGGAAATTCTCCTTTCAATCCTCTTTTCGCATTGCATTGGGTATGACCCAAAGTAATGTCAAAATTAATGGTAGTACCACAACCTTTGTACCTGGGGCCGATAGCATTAGTTCTGTTGGAGGCCTTTACGCTTTATCAAGTAATATTGGGAATGTAGGCAACAAAGCTGTTTCAATCATCCCCCAATTAAATACCAGAGCCGGGTATATGATCACTGATTCTATTAAGGCAAGTTTGGGCTACAACTTTTTGGTTTGGACGAGTGTGGTAAGGTCTGCGAACATGGTGGATACAACTATTAATCCAAACCTTATTCCAAATTCTTCAACAACTGGTGGGCCAGCCAGGCCTTCACTTAGCATGGCTCAAAGTGCCATCTGGGCACAAGGTCTTAATTTCAGCCTAGAATATAACTACTAATATTTTCATAAAACCGCCCATTTCGATTTCTAAAACCAACCGGTTGTGATACGCATGCCTAGGTTCATATTGTTCAGAAAAAGGCATTAACTGCTTGGCAACTAGGCACCGTAGATAAATACCGGGTCTGTACCATCTAAGCGGGTCTGCTAGGATGGTATTATGTATGAAAGAACGAGCCGCCTAACGCCTCGCCAGCAAGGCAAGTTAATTGAGCATTTTGTGCTGAGTGCCACGGCGCGTGCGACCTCAAAAGTTGTCGATGTGAATGTGAAGACAGCGACGGCATTTTTCATGCGTCTGCGGCAGTTGATAGCCAGCAATCGGCCGAGCTATGAACTGTCGGGAGAGGTGGAAGCCGATGAGAGTTATTTCGGTGGTGTGCGTAAAGGAAAACGAGGTCGAGGTACCGCGGGCAAAGTTGCCGTATTCGGCCTGCTGAAGCGGGGTGGCAAGGTTTATACGGCCATCATTGCGAATGCTAAAACCGAGACGCTGCTGCCAATCATTCACGAGAAGGTGATCCCCGATAGCATCGTATATACGGATTATTTCAGGGGCTATAATGCGCTCGATGTTTCTGACTTCCATCATCGGCGCGTTAATCACAGCAAACTGTTTGCCAAGGGTAAAAATCACATCAATGGCATC
>Ga0209284_10004936_pt1 | contig 14410 bp, 13 predicted proteins | sample FRY03_FD_187211 | JGI IMG/M metagenome (GOLD analysis project Ga0209284, IMG submission 187211) | Freshwater microbial communities from Lake Fryxell liftoff mats and glacier meltwater in Antarctica - FRY-03 (SPAdes) (version 2) | ecosystem: Environmental > Aquatic > Freshwater > Ice > Glacier... | reverse complement strand
GACACAGTTGAGGTGTTGTTTTTTGTTTTGTAAATTGATTCATTGATGTCTAAGTTAATTTCAGTGAATTGTATTCACCGAATTAAGTCAATTATAGTGAATTCAATTCACTGAATTGAATCAATTTTAAAAAATAAAATTTGTGATAATTCGTGGAATTACTTCGTCTGTTCCCTATCGCTCTGGTTGTGGTCGAAAATTCAAAAAGCGAATACCGTGCTTACTATTTGGTATCAAATGTAGTTGCTTTTTTTGTATATTTGTGTTTTAAAAGAAGTGGGATTAGGACAACAATAACTGTTAATGAGCTAACTAAAGCAGGTAAAACACTATTGGAATTGGCCAAGATGCTTTCCGTTTCGAATAAGGGCGTTCGAATTGATGTTGCATTAGAAAAAGAATCAATCCTAAAGGAAGAGGCAAGTATATACAATTCTAAATTTGTAGCGATGGTAAAAAAAGCACAAAAAAGTACCAAAAGAACAATTGTAGATCCAAATGATGTATGGGGAAGTTTAGGGTTGAAATAACAGAACTTGCAAAAAAAAAATGCAAAACACTTGAAATCAGGAAATAAAGCTAATATAAAAAAAATAGCATTAATATTAAAAGAACTTTCTGAAACTCCCTATTCAGGAGTAGGAAAACCCGAGGCTTTAAAAGAAAATTTAACTGGTTTTTGGTCAAGACAAATTAACCAAAAAGACAGGTTAATTTATACGGTAAAGGATAATTTAGTAGTTGTGGATCTAATCTCTGCAATGGGGCATTACTCTGATAATTAAATTAGCATAAATTAAATTGACTAAACCATTCTCCCTAATCATCTGTACGTATATGCGTCCCCAATCATTGCTGCAATTGTTGCAATCGGTTCAGGTACAATCACTATATCCCGATGAAATTCTCATTATTGATGGTTCAACGAATCAAGAAACAGCAATAATTCTAAAAGAAAATCCATTTCAGAATTTACAGTATTTTGCTGTTCCCCCCGAACATCGAGGGTTGACCAAACAACGAAATTTTGGAGTTAAAAAAGTGGGAAGTACTATGGAAGTTATTGCTTTCTTGGATGATGACACCGTTTTAGAAAAAGAATATTTCAAGGAATTAATCAATACTTTTGAGGAGAATCAGGACGTTTCGGGAGTAGGAGGAGTCGCTATTAATGAAAATGGATGGAGTTTGGCAGATCCCAACGCAAAATACGACAGCCGTCGTTATTATCAATTCGAGGGATTTGTTTATAAAGAAGGGCAGCGCAATGTGGTTCGCAATTATCTGGGATTACAATCTAATTTGGGACCAGGACGAATGCCTGATTATTCTCATAGCAGGACTTGTGGTTTTCCACTAAACGATTCTGTTCAAGAAGTTGACCTACTTATCGGATTGGCTTTTTCTTTTCGGAAAATAGTTGTGGAAACCATCCAATTTTCATCTTATTTTGAAGGTTATGGTTTGTATGAAGATGCAGATTTTAGCATCAGAGCTTTGCAATTCGGAAAGAATGTGATTAATAATAAAGCGCAGTTAAAACATTTTCATCACCTGTCGGGACGTCCTAACTTCTATTTATATGGCAAAATGGTTGTTCGAAATGGTTGGTATGTTTGGAGAATTAAAAATCCTAAACCTATATTGAAAGACAAACTTAAATGGCACGCTATCACAATACTTTTGATTGGAATTAGATTTATCAATACATTTACAAGCAATAAAAAAAAGGAAGCTTTTATAGAGGCAGTTGGGAGAACTGTGGGTTGGTGGGGTTTGTTGTTTGATAAACCTTTAAGAGTATAATTTTAAAATAACAATAATAATGCAAATGCAAGAATACATCATTCATCCTGACACTCATTCAAAATTGATGTCAAAAACGAGTGAGTATCTTTTCTTTGAAGATCAATCAAAATTACCTATTCAAAATGGAACTCCTATTTTGTTTGGTAAGGATTCCTTGTTTAAAACTGAAGATGTTATTAATGCCAAAATAACCACGCAGGATTCCGCTCATTTAGACACGTCTAACATAAAAAATTTTATACGTAGAAAATTACTTCCAACACTTTGTAATGATTTCAACATAGAGAAAAGATATGATAATCTATCTAAATTATTGCCATCTAAAAGTATAGTGTTAATAATTGGTGTAGGAGAAAAGGCTGACTATTATAAAAATAAATTTTCACATTGCAAAGTAATAACATCTGATGTTCATAATGAATTTCAACCAGATTATATTTTTGATGGCCATTTTATTCCTTTTGCAGATAAATGTTTTGATATGGTTTTAGCAGCACAAGTTATTGAGCACACTATCAATCCCTGGAAATTTTGTCAAGAGTTACAAAGAGTTATAAAAATAGGTGGATTACTGCAAATAGAGGCACCACAGACTTTTCCTTATCACGCTGAACCATATGATTTCTTTAGGTTTACTTATACTGGAATGCGAAGCTTATTTCCACAATGTGAAGTTATTAAAACTGAAATAACAGAAGGAAATGCATCAATGATTGCTGTTACAATTTCAAATTATCTAATTAATACTAGTTCAAAAAGGCTGGTAAGAAGTAGTTGGTTGTTTATAACAAGACTATTGTTGGGTTGGTTAAAATATTTAGATAGATGGCAATCCTCAATCAATAGACGAACAATTTCTATGCCTAAAGGATATGCCTTTACTTTTAAAAAAGATACTATACAAAGAAAGTCAGTTGATTTATTAAATGAATTTTATAAATTAAAGCGTTGACTTTTGGTATAATTAATTTATTATTTTCATTTGCTAAACGCAAAATTAAAATGGCATTCCATCACCATATTGTTGACTTTAATACGATTTTCCAATACATTTACCACAAACAAAAAGAAGGAAGCTTTTACCGAAGCCATAGGAAGAATGATTGGCTGGTGGAGTTTGTGGATGAATAAACCTAAATAAAGAAATAATATTTATCTTTATAACTCATAATAGTTCTACCTTCTACATTTATCTCAACCAAAAAAAGAAAGCCATTTCTATCATCTCTTAAACAGAATTATCATAAATTTATTAAATAATTGACTTTCTTTGTAGTTGACAAATCTAAAGTTGTTTTTAATGAGGTAAGTAATGAAAATAATATAATGTTGTGTATTTCAAACCAAACCTTTTTTGTCATTTCGACGAAGGAGACCCGAGCGATAGCGAACAGACGAAGTAAATCACATTAGTTGCTCTCGTTATTTGATTTCTCCTATGACGACAAATAACGGAATAGATGTTTCAAGTTTAAACCAATAGTATTTAAAAGAAATAAGACAATAAATAATTCTTATTACTTAAGTATTATTTCATAATTTTAATTAAACCTTAAATAATGATTAGACAGATAAATATTATTATTCCCTTATTCAATGAAGAAAATTATTTCTTTAATTATTAAATGAATATCAAAATTATTAAGTTAGAGTATTTGTATATCTAGACATACCGTGTTTTGGATAAACCAAAAATAAAAAAGAATTTTTGAATCGAGATTTTAAATGAAAGACTATATAGGAAATGAATTAGAGTTATTTAAGCATGCTAATAATTGGAAGAAATACTATGCAAAATTTATAAAAGGATATTTAAAAAATGATGTTCTGGAAGTAGGTGCAGGAATTGGTGAAACAACACACTCTTTGTGTGATGGAGCACAAAATTCATGGGTTTGCATTGAACCTGATGCACTATTAACTCAAGAAATTGAGATAAAGAAAAAAAATGGCTATTTGCCTACTTTCATTGAAGTTATAACCGACACCATAGACGGACTAGATGCCAACCGAAAATTTGATGTTATTCTTTATATCGATGTTATTGAACATATTAAAAATGATGCTGAAGAGTTAAAGAAAGCAGCTAATTTCTTAAAACCAAATGGGCATTTAATCGTATTGGTTCCCGCTCACAATTATTTGTTCAGCGAATTTGACAAATCCATAGGCCATTACAGAAGATACAATAAAGGAATGCTTGCTAAAGCGGTTCCAAAAGAATTACAAAAAGTAGATTTACGTTATTTAGATTCCGTTGGATTATTTGCCTCTTTAGCCAACAAATGGTTTTTAAAACAAGATTATCCCGAATTAAAACAAATCAAATTTTGGGATAATTATATGATACCAGTTTCTAAAATAATGGATGCAATCTCTTTTTATTCAATGGGTAAAACAGTAGTTGGAGTTTGGAAAAATACACACGCAAATGAATAGAGAATTAAAAAAAATAATTTGTCTAACACCGGTTTATAATGACTGGGAAAGTTTCTCCATATTAGTCTCTACGATTGAGAAAATGTATTGTACGCCACAAAAAAAATTCGCAATCCAAATGGTTACCATCAATGATGGATCCAGCGAGGACAGCGAATACAAGAAAAACACAAATGATATTCTGGTAGAAATAATTCATTTAAAAGCAAACGTTGGCCACCAAAGAGCCATTGCAGTTGGTTTGCAATATATTAATGATACTAAATCAGATTTTGACTATGTGGTAGTTTTAGATAGTGATGGTGAAGACAAACCCGAAGATTTGGTTTATTTAGTATCGAAATGCGAAACCGAAAATGACACAAAAATTATTTTTGCCGAACGTAAAAAGCGACAGGAATCCGTTTTTTTTAAAATGGGGTATTTCATTTATAAATACATTTTTTACGTTTTAACGGGACAAAAAATAAACTTTGGAAACTTTAGTTGTATTCCAAAAAAACTTTTAAAAAGAGTGGTGGTTCAGGACAATTTGTGGAATCATTATTCGGGAAGCATAATACAATCCAAAACCCCATTTAGCAAGGTTTTATTGAATAAGGGTAAACGATATGCTGGACATTCTAAAATGAATTTTACAAGCTTAGTCTTGCATGGCTTAAGTTCGATTTCTGTTTATTTTGATACCTTGTCGGTTCGAATATTAAAACTTTCCTTATTTGGAGTTTTAGTGTGTTTCCTATCGGTACTGTCCATTTTGTACATTAAATTTTTCACGGAAGCATCGATTCCAGGTTGGGCATCCAATTTAATTTTAATCATTTTCAGCATTATACTACAGTTGTTCTCGGTTACATTAATTGTATTGTTGATGCAACTCAGCGCTAGAAAAAATATTAAAAGTCCTTCTGAAAGAATTTATAAAGAATTTATTGACGCCATTCAAATGCCAACAACAGAGTAAAAATGAATTGGTTTAAAAACATCAAAATTTTATGGGTATTGATTTTTGTTGTTACAGTTTAATTTAAGAAAATATACCAAAGTCTCAATCCGAAGGTATATTTGAATTTTGTTAACTTAACTGAATAAAGTATTTAATATATATATGTTAAAACACGAATTACTGAAATGAGAGAAATGATTTTTTTTTAAACGATGCTACTAAGAATTTATAACTAAATATTTACGTTCAAAATAATCAGATTATTTATTAATCTATCAATAATTAAAAGGAGTACATGAATAAAATTGATTTTTCGACTAAAATAGTTAATCTGGCCATAGTCATAGTTTCCGCCCTATTAATGTTGATTGTTTTGAATTTTCCTTTTAAGGCAAACCCGCTTGGTGATTATACTTTTCACGAGGAGTCCAAGAATTTAGCCTTGTTTATTAAAGGGGAAGTTTCTTCAGACAAGGTTGTTATTACTAAAGCTCCTGGTCCAATACTGTTTTATACACCAGCTTATTTAGTAGCAGGAACTGAGGCAACTGACGACCAACTATGGGTATATGGAGTCCTATTGACTTCTATTATTATGACGATTAGCTTACTGCTGATTTTTAGAATTGGTGCTGCTTTCTTTTCTAAAGAAGTTGGTCTTTTGAGCGTTTTGTTGTTTTTTATTTTTCCGATTCATAGTTATTATTCATTGGGGATATTAGCCGAAATACCGGCTTTTTTCTCTTTGGCTGTAGCCATTTATGGTTGGTCAATAGCCTTCTTTGAACCCAATAAAAAAAGAGGTTGGATAATGTTGACACTTGGCATCTGGTTGTTGATTTTGAACCGACCGAATGCAGTCTTGTTTCTTGGAATACTCTTTTTAGTCATTGTATATTCTTATATTGAAAATAAAAGTTTTTATAAAATTTATGGAAAAAAATTAGGCTTCACTTTGTTAAGTATTATTGTTTTGGGTATTGGGACAGCTCAATTGGTAAAAAAAATAAACGGAATCCAATCAGCAGGAAATCAAGAATCGTATTTTTATTATGTGTCGCATATTGGAAGATTCCAGTTTCGGGAGGAAGCAACCGATTTTCGTTTTTGGGAAAGTGACAATCGACCAGATAGTAAAGATTATCAAAATTGGATAAAGAGTTTAGGTGAATTGGATGCGGTTATATCCAAAACAAATCGTTCCTATAATGAAGTCTATCGGGAATTCTTAATAAAGGATTTAGTGAAACATCCCTTTTTGTCCACAAGACAGTTCCTGGTGAGATGTGTTTATGGCCACCTTAACATTATCAGCAAAGTACAACCAGCCCAATTTGCTTTGGGGCCTTTTCAAGGTGTTGTTGGATATTGGATAGTGTTGTTAATTATCAACAGCATCAATTTACTGGTAGTCGCTGGTGCAATAGTATTTTTGATCAAGGAAGAAAATATAATAAAGTATTGGATTTTTTGGGGAATAACTGTTGCATTGCTTTTATTTCATGGATTAACTTATATGGAACCGCGCTATATTTTTCCTTCAAGAGTGGCTTTATACCTGATGAGCGCAGCGGGCTTGTATCGTTTTGATTGGATAAAAAAAACTATTGATACAATTTCTATTTATGTATTTCCAATTTCCAAACAGAATTAAATAGAAAACAGCAAATGGAAAGGAGTACAAAAAAAATATCGTGAAATTGAAAATCAATAATGGGTGGTTTAAATCCAGAAGAGGTATTTGATTGATAAAATCCCATAGGGATGATTCATTTTATTTTTTATTTTCAATACTAAACATAAAGTTTAATGATATATTTTGACTATAAAGGTGTTTGTTGTATACATTTTATAAGAACGGGATTTAACCCGTCCTAATAAAATGTATCGAGATAATGCTCTTCATTTGAGGAATTCCTAAGAAAACGACATAGATTAGTAATTCATAATACTGAAATCTGAAATCTAAATTCTAAATACTGCTAACTCCTCTTCTTCGCCTTAATCATCATTTCCAATTGATCCCACAGTTCTTCCGGAATGGCTTCGAGAATATTGAATTCTCCTGCACCTTGTAACCATTCGCCACCGTCAATAACAATCACTTCCCCGTTGATGTAAGCTGAGAAATCAGAAACTAAATAAGCAGCTAGATTAGCCAATTCCTGATGATTCCCCACACGTTTTAAGGGTACTTTTTTGGACATATCAAATTTTTCTGCCAAGTCACCAGGCAACAATCGATCCCAAGCACCTTTGGTTGGAAACGGTCCCGGAGCAATCGCATTGGTACGAATTCCGTATTTTGCCCATTCCACGGCCAGACTACGAGTCATTGCCAAAACGCCCGCTTTTGCAGCAGCACTGGGCACCACATAAGCCGAACCCGTGAAGGCATAAGTCGTTACAATATTCAATATGGTCGAAGTGGTTTGTTTCGTTTCTATCCAATGTTTTCCGAAGGCGAGGGTGCAGTTCTTGGAACCTTTCAAGACAATATCTATTACGGTGTCAAAAGCATTGGCCGACAATCTTTCGGTTGGGGAAATAAAATTTCCTGCGGCATTGTTCAGCAAAACATCTACTTTTCCAAAGGTTTTCAATACTTCTTGCAACATGTTTTCAACTTCTTCATAGTGACGAACATCACATTGCACCGCCAAGCAGGTTCCACCCGTTTCGGTTTCCAATTCCTTGGCTGTATTTTTGAGTTTTTCCAAATCACGGGAACTGATGGCCACTTTCGCGCCCAGTTCCATAAAATAGCGGGTCATGGCTTTGCCTAAACCGCTTCCGCCACCGGTTACCACAATTACTTTGCCTTTTAGGGCGTCATCACGAAGCATTTTTGCTGAGAAATCCATAGTCTTTTTTTTTGTGTAGGTAAATATAAGAAAAAATAATTAGTAGGCGCGCATAGTAAAAACATAAAATAGTTTTTAAAATATATGGAGAGGGAAAAGAAGTAATACCAAACTAATTTATATTATAGTCCAAAGTGTACTGGTATAATGCGGATATCGTATGAAAATAGTCTAAATCATTAGACTATATTGAATATGTAATCGGTATAAATAGTATTTTATTTCATTTCTACCAGCAGGAGAAAATGCCTAGAAACCTGATAGGTTTTTAAAACCTGTCAGGTTTAACGTTATGTGATTTGCTTCGCCAATTCGAGCTTTGCTCTTGAGTCTGCTATCCTATAAATAACTAATTTCAAACGCCACACAATCTATTTGCGGCTTCTTCCAAGGTGGCATTGTCTTTGGCAAAGCAAAAACGAAGCAGTTTCAAGTCTTTTCCATCGGCATAAAAAGTGGAAATGGGAATGGCTGCCACGCCATAATCGGTAATCAATCGCTTGCAAAACGAAACATCATCTTCATCAGAAATAGCAGCATAAGAAGCCACTTGAAAATAAGTTCCTTCAAAGGGCATCAATTTGAAACGGCTATTTTTGAGTAATTTTCTAAAATAATCCCTTTTTTCTTGATAGAATGTGCCAAGTTCCTCGAGGGAAACCAAATCTAAATACTCGCTGATGGCAACCTGGCAAATGCTGTTGACGCAGAAGACCAAGAATTGATGTACTTTTTTGATTTCCTTCATCAACGATTCGGACGCCACCAGATAACCCACTTTCCAACCCGTGACGTGGAATGATTTCCCGAAGGAGGAAACCACCACGCTACGATTGTGGAGTTTTGGTCGTGAATGCACGGATATATGCTGGTGTTCAAAAGTGATGAATTCATAAACTTCATCCGACAATACGATCACTTCGGGATATTTTTCCAAGAGTGTTTCCAAAGCCAGAAAATCCGATGGAGTCCAGATTTTCCCCGTTGGATTGTGCGGATTGTTTATGATGATCATCTTGGTTTTGGCAGAAAAAGCATTTTTGATGCGTTCCCAGTTTGGCGTGTAGTCGTCATTCAAATTTACGCGAACGGGTTTGGCGTTGCACAGCAAAACGGGAACTACATAACAATCATAACTCGGGTCGAGAATCACCACTTCGTCATTGGTTTTGACCAAGGCTTGAATGGTGGTAAAAATGGCTTGGGTTGCCCCGGCCGTTATAAGCAATTCCGTTTCGGGTTGAATGATTCTATGATAGGATTTTTCGACAAGCCGTGCGGTTTTCAACAGTAAAGGAGGATAACCCGACATGGGGAGGTATTGATGGACGTTTTCTTTTGCGAGTCGAGCCACAATAGCTGTAAGTCTTTCATCAACAGGAAAGTTGGGAAAGCCCTGCGAAAGATTGATGGCATTGTATTCAGCTGCCATTTTGGACATCACCGTAAAAATACTAGTGGCAATATTTGGGAGTTTAGACATAAAATAATTTTGTTTTTAAACCTGACCCGTTTTAGAAACGGGTCAGGTCTGCTATTTACTCTCCTAAAAACATTTGTAAAGAATAACCCTCACTTGTATGTTGGTGAGCATATTTAAAGTTTTCTAAATCATCAAATAATTCTATTACTTCTTTCCGTTTTAGTTTTGTTGGCTTGTCCGAAAGGCAGGTTGTATAAGAACTCCAAGGATAATTTAAGGGATGATCGCAGCAATTGTGGTGAACAGGATTGTTGTGAATATAGACAATTAAATTTTGAAAATAACTATTAGTATCAATGGATTTTCTTCTAAAAGGTCTTTCAAAAAGGGAGCCGTGACGGTTGTGTCTTTTGTTTATGGCTTTTGTATAAGCATTGAATAAATTTGAAAAAGATTTGGATGAAGGAATTTTCTTTTCGGAAGTGATTTCTTCAATTTCCTTAATTCGTACTAAAAAATGAAAATGATTGTTCATCAAACACCAAGCAAATGTTTCCGCTATAGGGGCAATGTGATAATCATATAAATTAAGAAAATGTTCGTAATTGGGTTGTTCTTTAAAGAGTCTCTCTCCATTTATTCCACGATTATAAATGTGATAGTATTTACCGTTTTCTAGAGGCTCTATTTTCTGCATATTTATATTTTTTTAAACGGATTTAAACCTGTTAAACCTGACAGGTTTTAGAAACGGGTCAGGTTTGCTTTAGAATATTTTTTTAAACGGATTTAAACCTGACAGGTTTGCTAGCTATAGGAATTAAATTACCCCAATAAAACTTCCAGCATCTTAATAGCTCCTTCGCTGATCTTTGTTCCAGGGCCAAATACGGCAACTGCTCCTGCATCAAACAAAAACTGATAATCTTGTGCAGGAATGACGCCGCCAACGATGACCATAATGTCTTCTCTACCATATTTCTTTAGTTCTTCAATCACTTGTGGAACTAAGGTTTTATGTCCCGCAGCGAGTGAGGAAACACCAAGAACATGCACGTCGTTTTCCACGGCTTGTTTGGCGGCCTCGGCTGGAGTTTGAAAAAGTGGTCCTATATCCACATCAAATCCTAAATCGGCATAACCAGTAGCCACCACTTTAGCTCCGCGGTCGTGACCGTCTTGCCCCATTTTGGCAATCATAATTCTTGGGCGACGGCCTTCTTTTTTGGCGAATTCGTCGGCTAGTTGTTTGGCTTTCTCGAAGCTTTTGTCGTCTTTTATTTCTTTGCTGTACACGCCACTAAAGGATTTAATTTGTGCTTTATATCTTCCGAAAACCGTTTCCAAGGCTCTGCTTATTTCGCCAAGCGTCGCCCGGTTTCTAGCGGCTTCCACAGCTAGTTCAAGTAAGTTTCCTGTTCCGGTTTGGGCACAAAGGGTTAGTTTTTCGAGTGAAAGTTTTACTTTCTCCGTATCACGGGTTGCTTTGATTCGTTCTAATTGTTCCAATTGCTGCCTACGCACCATTTGGTTATCAACATCGAGGATTTGCAAGGGGTCTTCTTTTTCCAATCGGTATTTGTTGACGCCAACGATTATATCTTGGTTGCTGTCAATTCGTGCCTGTTTTCTGGCTGCGGCTTCTTCAATGCGCAGTTTCGGAATTCCCGTTTCGATGGCTTTGGTCATTCCGCCGAGTTCTTCGACTTCTTCGATGAGTTTCCAGGCATTTTGCGCTATTTCATTGGTCAGGCTTTCGACATAAAAACTGCCTGCCCAGGGATCGACCGTTTTGGTAATCTTGGTTTCTTCCTGCAAATAGATTTGGGTGTTTCTGGCAATTCTGGCGGAGAAATCGGTAGGCAAAGCAATTGCTTCGTCCAAGGCATTCGTGTGCAAGGATTGGGTTCCTCCCAAAGCTGCCGCTAAACCTTCAATAGTTGTTCGTGCCACGTTGTTGAAAGGATCCTGCATTGTCAGACTCCAACCCGATGTTTGGCAATGGGTTCGCAACGCCAAGGATTTGTCGTCTTTTGGATTGAATTGTTTTACCAATTTTGCCCATATCATTCTTCCGGCGCGCATTTTGGCGATTTCCATAAAGTGATTCATCCCAATCGCCCAGAAAAAGGAGAGGCGAGGCGCAAATTCGTCGATTTTCATTCCCGTTGCTAGTCCGGTTCTAATGTATTCCAAACCATCGGCAAGGGTGTAGGCCAACTCAATATCGGCGGTGGCACCGGCTTCTTGCATGTGGTATCCCGAAATGGAAATGGAGTTGAATTTCGGCATTTTTTTGCTGGTGAATTCAAAAATATCGGCTATAATTTTCATCGAAGGTGTTGGCGGATAAATGTAGGTATTTCGTACCATAAACTCCTTGAGGATGTCATTTTGTATGGTTCCAGAAAGTTGTTCGGGTTTCACGCCTTGTTCTTCGGCAGCGACAATGTAGAAGGCCATAATGGGTAAAACGGCACCGTTCATCGTCATAGAAACCGACATTTCGCCCAATGGAATCTGGTCAAACAACACTTTCATATCTTCGACAGAATCTATGGCAACTCCTGCTTTTCCGACATCGCCCACCACGCGTTCGTGGTCTGAATCGTAACCACGATGTGTGGGCAAATCGAAGGCTATGGAAAGTCCTTTTTGTCCTGCGGCAAGATTCCTGCGGTAAAAAGCATTGCTTTCTTCGGCTGTGGAAAATCCTGCGTATTGCCTGATTGTCCAAGGACGTCGCACGTACATTGTGGCATAAGGCCCGCGCAAATTGGGCGCGAAGCCTGCTCCAAAATCAAGGTGTTCGAGATTCTCGACGTCCTTTTCGGAATAGGTTGATTTTAGTTCAATGCCTTCGGCGGTGAGGAAGGTTGCAGATTGCGGTTTGCAGATTGCAGCTTCGACACTGTTATTTAAATTTAGATGTTGGAGATTTTTTCGCATTTTAATTTGTTGTAGAAAGATAAAGGAATACGATTTTAATAATTTTTTCTATTCTTCCAATTTTTTGAATTTCTTGAGGTATGCATTATGGCTTTTATTACGATTACCTTTTTATCAATTTCAAAATGTATCAAATATGGAATGTATCTATTAGAGCAACTCTTGTTTTGTCATATCTTATTTGGTATAAAGAGGATTTGCTTTTAAAATTTTAATTTCATTTTTTATGGTATTCAAGAAACGTTTTCCTAGATTTTCCTGAAGACCTTCATACCAATTGGCAATTCCTTTAAGATTAACTTTGGCTAAAAGGAGAAGTTTATAATCCACCTTCAATTTCCTTTATCGCCTCGTCAAAGTCTAAAGCAATTTTTGGATTTTTGAATTACGCAATGTATGCTCTTTAACTTGATCCATTTGCCCTTGCGGTACTTCATAATTTGTTGAACTAGACAAAATAATGACATTCACTTCGTCTTCATTAAAATCATCAGGAAGCCTAATGTTTATTTTGTGATTTTTCACTTTAACGGTTTGTCTTATTGCTTCCATAATTTCTTTATTTTGATACGTAAATATAAGGTTATTATTTCAAAAAAAGAGTTCTTCGTCAGGCTGTTATCCGGCTTATTAAATCATTGACATTTGAAATGGCAGTGATTTTTTTATGGGTTTTATGCATCACTTTTCCTTAATTTTAAAAGTCCATTTATAATTTGAATAGTTTGCATTGATTCCTTCTAGAAGTCCAGCACCAATGGTCACGCCTGAACCAATGGTGAACAGTAAAAAGGCAGAGTCATTTCCTTCCGAAGCGGCAACCAATGAAGCTCCCGCAATAGCAAGCCCCGTGATGAATACCACAGTTTTGGCCGTTGCCAAGGTTTTAGGTTGGTGTTTGATGCTTTTTAAACTATCTATTTTCACGGATTGATTGTTGACCGTAAAGCTGAGGCTATCGGTTATTTTTAGATTTCCAATCAGCTTTTTTTCATCCAAGGTTCTTATTTTGACGCGTTGGTTTTCTTCAAAATATTTTACTTCACCCGTCTTGATGTTGGTAATTTCAATTGCTTTTTGTTGTGCAAAGGCGGTGAAAGAAACCAAAAATAGCACTACATAAATTAGAGTTTTCATTGCGTATGCTTTAAATTATTTTTCTTCTTTAAGTCTTTCTTGTTCCTGTTTTTCAGCCAATCTTTTTTCGATTATGGGCGTAATCAAGGTTTTTCGTGGTTTTATTTTTACGAAGGGAAACAATTCCAGATCGTCCTTCATCCGGTCGTTTTTGTTGGGATATTTGTTGGTTCCCAAGAGTATTTCTTTTCCGGCATCGAATAATTCCTGTTCCTTGTCCGCGCTTTCTTGAATTTTTCTCTTGATGATTCCATCGTTGAGTTGTTTAAGGAAGCCGCCGTTGGCTTCGATGTCCTTGAATAAAACCAGTGCTTTTTCGGCCAATTGACTGGTCAGGTTTTCGATATAATAACTTCCGTCAGCGGGATTGTCGACTTTGTCGAAATAGCTTTCTTTTTTGAGAATGAGTAATTGGTTTCGGGCTATCCTATCGCCAAATTCATTGTCTTTGTGGTACAAAGCGTCGTAGGGCAAGTTGGCAATGGCATCGGCTCCGCCCAGAATGGCGCTCATGCATTCGGTCGTTGTGCGCAGCATGTTTACGTTGTAATCGTAAATCGTTTTGTTGCGTTTTGTGGGTGAAACCAGCAAATGGCACTCTAAATTGGGATTGTATTCTTTTGCAATAAGGTGGAACAGCAATCGCAAGGCGCGGAGTTTTGCAATCTCGAAAAAGTAGTTTGTTCCCACTGCTATTTTGAAAACGATGGTTTGTTGTAAGGGGGTTATTCGGTTGAAATATTCGTTGGCGTGTGCCAAACTATAGGCGATTTGCTGCACCATATTAGCGCCTGCATTCTGGTAAATGCCGCCATCGACACTAATTAACGAAATGTGGGCAGT
>Ga0209284_10004934_pt1 | contig 14416 bp, 8 predicted proteins | sample FRY03_FD_187211 | JGI IMG/M metagenome (GOLD analysis project Ga0209284, IMG submission 187211) | Freshwater microbial communities from Lake Fryxell liftoff mats and glacier meltwater in Antarctica - FRY-03 (SPAdes) (version 2) | ecosystem: Environmental > Aquatic > Freshwater > Ice > Glacier... | reverse complement strand
GTGTCATTCGTGTATTTCGTGGTTGTTAAATGCGATTCAAATGCGGGCAATCAACCACGAAACACACCAAACACACGAAAGAAGTAGGCAGAATAAGACAACCACGAATTGCACGAATGAAGGAAACAAAGATATTCACATTTGCTCCCTGCGATTTTTCGTGTCATTCGTGTATTTCGTGGTTGTTAAATGCGATTCAAATGCGGGCAATCAACCACGAAACACACCAAACACACGAAAGAAGTAGGCAGAATAAGACAACCACGAATGACACGAATTGCACGAATGAAGGAAACAAAGATATTCCGATTTGCAACCTGCGATTCTATTCGTGTCATTCGTGCAATTCGTGGTTGTTAAATGCGATTCAAATGCGGGCAATAAACCACGAAATACACCAAACACACGAAAGAAGTAGGCAGAATAAGACAACCACGAATGACACGAATTGCACGAATGAAGGAAACAAAGATATTCACATTTGCTCCCTGCGATTTTTCGTGTCATTCGTGTATTTCGTGGTTGTTAAATGCGATTCAAATGCGGGCAATAAACCACGAAATACACCAAACACACGAAAGATGAAGGCGGAATAGGACAACCACGAATGACACGAATTGCACGAATACTGAAATCCCGATGCTCACATTTTCCCACTGTGCTTCCGTTCGTGTCGTTAGTGTGTTTCGTGGTTGTTCATACCGTATTCGGAGTACGGAGGCTGACGCATGAATGACGCTCAACTTCAAGCGAAGCTCGCCGAGTTACTGGCTCTGCCTCACGAGACAGAATGGGCTGAGTTCAAACACAACAATTCTGACCCGCAGATGATTGGCGAATACTTATCGGCGATCTCCAACTCGGCGGCGTTGGAGAGCCAGCCGTTCGGATACATCGTTTGGGGCGTCGAGGACGGAACTCACCACGTGGTCGGCACTTCGTTCAAGCCTCGAACGCAAAAGGGGGCTGGTAACGAAGATTTGGAACCATGGCTGAACAAACTGCTGTCTCCCAGAATCAACTTCCGCATTTTCGAGTTTGAAGCGGACGGCAATCCTGTGGTGTTGTTTGAAGTGCAGGCGGCGAATACTGCTCCCGTCGCTTTTTCAGGGCGTCGATATGTACGAGTGGGCAGCCATAAGAAGTTACTCGGCGAACATCCTGAACGAGAACGGAAGCTCTGGGGAATTGTCTCGGGTCCGGTCGTAGACTGGTCGGCAGGCATTTGTGAAGCAGCAACGCTGGATGACCTTGCCCCAGACGCCATTCAAAAAGCTCGAAGTGAATACGCTGAACGATTCGAAGGTGATCCGAAGAAGTCGCATCTGGCCAAGGAGGTGTGGCAGTGGGACGATGCGACCTTCCTGAACAAGATCAAAGTTGCGATTGATGGACGGTTGACTCGGGCAGCGTTGATTCTGCTGGGTCGCATCATCGTCGTTGAACAACCTGATTCGCTGTTGTGTACAAACTTGGGGGCGTTCTATCCCGGTAGCGTTGAAGAAGTTGTTGTTCGAGACAGTCCTCAGGAATTCTCAGCTAATCCGCTTCTGGCTCAGGCGATGGTCAGTCTGAATATGATCGACACGATTGGGAGTGGCATCAAACGGACATTTCAGATTCAACGAGATCGCAATTTTCCGATGCCGACTTATGACTTGTCAGAGCCGGAGCGGGTCAAAGTCCGACTGATTGGCCAGATTCTGGACCCGAACTACACTCGGATGCTGATGAGCCAAACCAATCTCGAACTACTGGATGTGATTGCCTTGGACAAGGTGCAGAAGCAGGTTCCGATCTCAGATGAAGAACTCAAGTCGCTCAGAGCCAAGAAACTTGTTGAAGGCCGAAGGCGCAATTTGTTCGTGTCATCGGCTGTTGCAGCGGCGACTCAGGCAAAAGCGGACTACATTCGGAACCGAGCTTTCGACAAAGACCATTATGAGAAGATGGTTGTGACTTACTTGGAGAAGTTCGGGGAAGCGACTCGGCAGGACCTTGACCAACTTCTGACACCCAAACTGTCAGATGCACTCGACGATGGGCAGAAGAAGAACTTCATCAACAACCTGCTGCAAGACATGCGTCGAGAAGGAACTTTGGTGGTTGAGGGCACGACTCGTTGGGCCAAGTGGCGATTAACATAATTGACGAACAATTGAAGACAAATACACATAGATTTACGCATTTCAGAGCAGGGCCTCAAGTCGCAAGTGGCTGTAATGAAACGACTTGCGTATACATAAAACCCACGAAATGGCCGTGCCTTACGCATAGAACTGCCATTTTTGCGACCAACTGAAGTAGACAAACATGCCTGAAAAACTGATTTCCGAATTACTCGATCTTCCGGAACGGGTTCGTAAAGGCGATTTCGTCCTGAATCTGTCCAAGGGCGTCAATGAGCCACAAAAAACTCTCGAACGCTATGTCGTGACTCCACAGCTGGTTGAGTGTTTCAACGACAGTCTGAGTCTCATCAAGACCGCTATGGATGCGAACAACAGCAAGGCTGCGTATCTGCACGGAAGTTTCGGTTCCGGTAAGTCGCACTTCATGGCTGTGCTGCACCTGATGCTGCAACACAATCCCGATGTCCGCAACGTTAAGGAATTGCAGCCGGTCTGCGAAAAGCACAAGTGGGTGGAAGGGAAACAATTCCTGCTGGTGCCGTACCACATGATCAATGCCAAAGACATGGAGACAGCTATCTTTGGCGGCTACGTCGATCACGTTTCCGAACTGCATCCTGATGCACCGTTACCGGGTGTGTTTTTGGCCGATGAAATCTTTGACAACGCACGCCAGCACCGATCCAGTCTGGGTGATGACAAGTTCTTTGCGGAACTGAACAAGGGCAAAACAGGCGGGGGCAAAGCGGTTGGCGACCGAGTTGATGGTGCCAAAACACGTTTCGGTAAAATGAAACATGCCAAGCTCGCTTCAGACGGCTGGGATGCAGGCAGTTTCGACGAAGCATTGGAAGCCGAACCCGGCAGCAACGTACGGTCCCTGCTTGTTGGTGACTTAGTGAAGAACATTTTCCCGGCCTTCCGAGGGATCGCCCATGCTAAGGACGAAGCGTACGTTGAATTGGATGAAGGCTTGGGCATTCTTAGCGCCCATGCTCAATCACTTGGTTACGACGGGCTGATTCTGTTTCTTGACGAGTTGATTCTGTGGCTGGCCACCAACAGCGGCAATCTCGATTTTGTACAGCGTGAAGCCAATAAGCTGGTCAAGCTGGTTGAATCGAAAAAAGCCGAGCGACCGATTCCGATCATCAGCTATGTGGCTCGTCAGCGTGACCTGCGAGAATTGATCGGTGACACCATCAGCGGCATCCAGCAAGTCAACTTGTCCGACATTCTGTCGCACATGGAAGAGCGCTTCGACATGATCACGCTGGAGGACCGCAACCTTCCGCTGATCGCTCAGAAACGTGTTTTGAAAACCAAGAACGATGCCTGCAAAGCGGAGTTAGCGGATGGTTACGAACAGGCCATCAAACTTCAGCCTGAGGTCATGGAGATTCTGCTGGCTCGTGACGGAAACAAAGAACTGTTCAAGCAGGTTTATCCGTTCAGCCCGGCATTGATCAAATCGTTGATCGCAATTTCCAGTGCGCTTCAGCGGGAACGCACGGCTCTGAAGATCATGCTGGAAATGCTGGTGAAGCAACGGGACACACTCTTCGTCGGTGACATCGTCCCGCTGGGCGACTTGTGGGATGTGGTAGCCGATGGCGACGACACGTTTTCCGATGTGCTGCGTGTCCGGTTCACTCATGCGAAAAAACTGTACACAAACAAGCTGTTGCCGATGCTGGAAGAACAGCATTCAGTGGACCTTGAAGTTGATCGGGAAAAAGCGAAGACTGACCCTGAAGTGGCCCGCAAGTTTCAAGCCTTTGAGAACGACAATCGGCTAATCAAAAGCCTGTTGTTGGGTGCGTTGGTTGAGGGCGAAGAAACACTCAAGGACATGACCTGTTCCAAGCTGGCGGCGTTGAATCATGGCAATGTGAAATCACGCTTTTCCGGTCGTGAATACCAGACAGTCAAGAATAAATTCCAGGACTGGTCAGGATTGCATGGCGAAATTCGATTGTCAGGTGATGCCACCAATCCCACAGTTTCTCTGCAATTGGTTGGCGTCGATACCGACCAAATCATTAAGGCGGCTCGTGCCTATGACCGACCGGGGGAACGACAGCTCAAGATCAAACGCATGTTGCTCAACTCATTCGGGATGCCCGAGCAGGACAACATGTTCTTCTCCCACAAGTTTTGGTGGCGTGGCACACAACGGATTTGCGATGTGTTGTTTGAGAATGTTCGTCGCACCACCGACGAAGCCCTGCGATCGGGTGGCGACGAATGGAAATTGGTGATTGACTTTCCCTTCGACAATGAAGGGAAGAGTCCACAGGAAGACATTGACCGGATCGATAAGTTCAAGGAAAAAGGCGAGTCACAAAAAACGATCGTCTGGCTTCCCGAGTTCTTCTCGACGAAGACTCAAACGGAACTTGGTCAGGTGGTGATCATTGACCACTTGTTGCGAGGAAATAATCTCGACCAGCACGCATCAGACTTATCGGCACAGGACCGAGAGACCGCCCGCACCATCCTCGAAAGTCGCCAGAGCGCATTGACTTCGAAGCTGCAGTCCATCGTGGAAGCAGCCTACGGCATTCGAAGCGTGTCTCATCCCGGTTCGCTGGATGATTCTTACAACATCACGGATTCGCAATTCACATCGCTGTTTCCATCCCTGTCATTGCAGAGACCAGTCGGTTCAACTCTTGGCGAGGCGATGGAACACCTGCTGGATCAGGCACTTAGACACCAGTACCCCAAACATCCGAAATTTGGTCAGGAGATCAAGGTCAACAAGGACTTGAAGGACGTGTTGCAGGTTTGTCAGGAAGCGGCCCATACGCAAGACGGACGGATTTTTGTGGAAGATAGTCGTATCCGTAAAAGTCTCAAGTACATCTGTGATCCGTTGGAACTTGGTTCGATGGGCGAAACACATTTTGTTCTGGAAGGTTTTTGGAAAACACTATTCAACAAATCATTGTCCGCTTCGGAGAAAGAAAATCCCGATGTCGCTGACATGAAGTCCTGGATGGGGAATGACCGAGGTTTGCCAAGAGAGATCGAGAATCTGCTGATTATGGTTTATGCCGAGCAGACGAATCGAGCATTCGTTCGGTTCGGTGGCAACTTCATTCCCAAGCTGGATGACATGCCCGGTGAGTTGGAACTGCGTCAGGAAGTGCTGCCCACTGAAGAGGAATGGCAGGAGACAAAGAAACGGATTGCAGACCTCTTTGGTGATGATGTTTCACGCCTGTTGAATGCCACGAATCTGGCGGGTTTAGGCGAGAAATTTTCTGCCAATGACGGTTATCTCGCTAAGTTCAAGGCCGACTGTGAAGTGTTGCCCAATCGGCTGCAATTGATTCTGTACAAACTGGGCGTTAACGAAGATGAGGCCGGACAATGTGACCGGGTAAAATCTGCCAAAGCGGCTCGTGATCTGTTCAATGCTGTCGAAGGTCAGGAACCGACGCCTCTGGTAAAGACGATTGCGAAAGCTCGAATTGAAACCAGCGGAAAGGCACTGGGCCGCAGTATCAAGTCAGCGGCTACGGTCCTCGCCAGCTTATTGGAACCAAACCGCTGGGAATTGTTCGAGGCGGTGGCTGAAATCAATGATCGCCGCAAGACCGATGCAACGCTACTTTTGGATGATCTACGTGACAGTCTGAAGATGGATGAGTTTGCTCTGGCTGGTGGACTTCCAGCAAAATTGTCCGATGCTGAAGGCCGAGCAGTGAAATTGTTACGGCCACCAAGAGTCGTTACTCCCCCTGGCGATGATGAGCCGGAGCTGCCACCAGTCAAACCCGGTTGGAAGCGGCTGGATTCAGGATCGACCGAACGGATGTCCGGAAGTGACCTTTCGGCCCTGACGGAAAAACTGGCTGCCAAGCTGGTCGATAACCCAAAGCGACGTGTCACGATCCAGTGGACATTCGAGGAGCAGTCAGAATGACCGTTGGTGTGCTCAACTCTCAACAACTGCGTTCCATCGTTGAAGAATTATGGCTGGAGGACGTCGATGCGTCTGCGTTCGGCCTGCACGTATCGTCTTCCGTCACGGGACCACCCGAAGTGGAATTCGAGTTTGGTATTGCGCACGTTCTACGAGCAGACAATGTGTTCCAGATTCGGGAAGCTCTGCTGGAAGCCGAAGAGAAGAATGATCGCATTATTTTGCTGACCAAACTTCAACAGACCGAATTGGGGCAGGATGTTGTGGGACGTCTGGCTCGCAGCCGACTATTCCCATTCAATCATGTCGCCAGTTTGTGCTCGTTGTTCAAAGCCAAGGAACTCGACCGCACCATTTGCGATCCTGGCATTGCTCACGCACTACTGGAATACTCGCCTCGTGATGGCTACCCACCTGTATCGGCAGGCGTTCTGGATGCAGGAACGGTCTGGAGTGCGTTATGCCGCCATGTCTTTGATATGGGAGATCGGGAACCCGATTTGGTGACACTGTTGTTGTGGGCGACAACCAGCAATGGGCCAAAGCGGTACATCGATGCCACAAACGAATTGAGAGGCAGCTTGCGTAATCGGTTGCATTCACGACTGGGTGATGCAGCAGATGCCATCCTGCGAATAGTGGATAGTGAAGCAGGCAAAGACGCTCTTGCCCTGGCCGTGACCTGTCAGGTGATTTTCGGCAGTGGCGACGAGCCAGTTCTGGACGCTGCTGCGGCTCGCCTTGAGCAGTATCATCAGAACAAGACGGTTTCCAAAGCCATCGGTCGGATGCTGGGTGAATTGGCCAATGACGCAGTTGCCGATTTGGATCGACGGGATGATCCTCGCATCGCCCAAGGCCATCTGGAACGTGCTGACGAATTGCTGAGCCAGTTTCAATGCAAAGATCATTCGTTCCGCAATGGACTTACCCGGCTTGGCTACGAACAACGACTCATTCAATTTGGTCAGTGTATCAAACGTTCGATCAGCACTATGAATGACAGTGTAATCGCTGAATGCGAGCGGCAGCAGAAGCACGTTGCCGATCACCGGATTGCAAAGCAGCGTCGATTTGCCGACCAGATTTCCCGCACAGAAATGGCTGTCCGGTTAGTACGATGGCTCAATCAGCCGTTACCCATGGCCACTTCCTTCGCTGATCAATCAAATGCCTACGTTAAGGAACTGGCATTTGCCGACTGGGCACGTGAAGCGATCTGCCGGGGAGAAGATATCCCCGAAGTGTCTGCTGCCTACATTGGTTTGGATGCGGCTGTTTCAAAACGACAAGGTGTCTTCGCCGAAACATTTGCGAGAGGCCTGGTTGACTGGGCATCCGTTGGATCGACAAGCATTGGTGTCATCGGTGTTGAACATGTCCTGGAGCATATTGTTGCTAAAGTTGTGGCGCAGAAGAATCGTGTCCTCATTATCGTACTCGACGGAATGAGCTGGGCGGTCTGCCATGAATTGCTGGAGGACATTCGGCAGGATCATTGGTTCGAGTCTACGTTTGATGCAGAGTCTGCTATTCCGAATCCCGTAATCGCCGCAGTACCGAGCGAGACGAGATATTCACGGACCAGCCTCCTGTCAGGCGAACTGACCGAAGGGGATGCGACAACTGAAAAGCGAAACTTCAAAGAGAATCGGGCTCTTGTTGAATGTTCAGATCGCCGCAAACCGCCAGTGCTGTTCCACAAGAAGGACATCACAGACGGCAGCCGAGGTGCCATCGCCGAAGAGGTAAGCAAAGCGCTGCTTGACGATAAGCAGAACGTCGTGGGTGTAGTGATCAATGCCATTGACGATCGGTTGGCAAACGCCCAGCAGATTCGTGACAGTTGGAGTATCAGTCGCATCAATCCGCTTGGGGCTTTGCTTCGACTGGCACGGGATTCCGGAAGAGTGGTCGTTTTAGCCAGTGATCATGGCCATGTGTGGCATCGAACGGATGCTCAGTTTGAGCCGGATACCGAGGGCAGCCGATGGCGTCAGAATGAGGGCGAATGCAAAAACGGGGAAATTGTTATTTCTGGAAGGCGTGTAATCCCGGCTGACAGCATCATCGTTCCATGGTCGGAAAGGATTCACTACAAACAAAAGCAGCACGGATATCACGGCGGAGCAACCCCACAGGAAATGGTTTGCCCATTGGTCATCCTCACAGACAGAAGCAGTATCTCTCCAGGCCTGAGCCATTGCTCGTACCCAGCACCAGACTGGTGGCGAGCAACTCCAGCGGCAACTCCTGTTGAACCTGAAGCAGTCATTCATGTGACTGTGCCATCGGGCCAGCCGACGTTGTTCGACAAGCTGGAGGAAGATGAAGCAGATAAGGGTGGAAGGCGGAAGGATAAATCCGTCACTTCGATTCCTCCTTCATCCAGCAGTCCTCATCCTTCTGACGACTGGATTGATCGTCTGTTGGCGTCGCAGGCATTTAAAGACCAGAAGGCCAGAATCAAAAGGCATCCACCTCATGATTCTGTGATCCGGCAGGTGCTTGAAACACTCAATGTGGCAGGTGGATTTCTGACGCCCGGTGCGTTCATTAAAGAAACCAATATGCCAGCAGCAAGACTTGATCAGGTTATTGCTAACATTCGCCGAGTTCTGAATGTGGATGGATATGAAATCCTTGTCATTGATCGTACGGAAAACAAAGTTCAATTGAATATTGCCAAGCTAAAGCGGCAGTTTGACATCGAGTAATTATGGAAGTCAGCCCGGAAAAAAGACGAGACATCATTTCTGCTCTCCGAAAAGGGACGGTTCCACAGCGTGGACTGGACTTTCTGGCGGTTGGACTGCGCCCATTTGAAGACACCATCAAGTCGGAACTCAATGATGTTTCTGAGGGCGGAGCAGTCTTCAAGGCCGTGCGAGGTGAGTACGGGTGTGGCAAAACATTCTTTGGCCGTTGGGTTCAGGAACAGGCAAAACTGAATGGTTTTGCCACTGCTGAAGTTCAGATCAGCGAAACTGAAACACCGCTTCATAAGCTGGAGACGGTTTATCGAAGAGCTATGGAACAACTTTCAACGGCGGATTGCTTCCTGGGGGCATTTCGTTCTGTCATTGATGGTTGGTTTTATGGGCTTGAGGAAGACGTACTGGCCGAGGGAAAAATCGACCCAGACGACCTTGATGCGTTGGCTGAAGAATCAGATGAGCTGCTCGAACAGCGACTGGTAGAAATCACACGAGCGACTCCGCAGTTTTCAGCCGCTCTACGATCCTATCGTGCCGCTCAAAGAGCCAACGATCATGCGACAGCAGAAGGTTTGGCCGGATGGCTCGCAGGACAACCACATATTGCAGCATCTGTGAAGCGAGAAGCAGGCATCAAAGGTGATGTGGATCACTTTGCGGCACTGAGCTTTCTTCGTGGCTTGTTGCTTATCCTGAAAGATTCAGGGTACTCCGGCCTAGTGCTGGTGCTGGATGAAATCGAAACAATTCAACGTGTGCGATCGGATGTTCGTGAGAAAGGTCTGAACGCTCTGCGTCAATTGCTTGATGACGTGGATGGTGGTCGATTTCCGAATCTTTATTTGGCCATCACTGGCACGCCTGCCTTCTACGATGGTCCGCAGGGAATCCAGCGGCTTGAACCGTTGGCTCAGCGGCTACATGTGGATTTTCGTACGGATGCTCGTTTTGATAATCCCCGAGCCGTGCAGTTGCGACTAACCACGTTTGATCACGAACGTTTGGTGGAGGTTGGGGTTAAAGTACGTGAACTCTATGCTGCTGGATGTACCGCCCCAGATCGCATTCGTCGGCTGGCAAACAATGAGTACATCCACACACTGGCTCGATCCATGGCTGGAAAGCTGGGTGGTAAGATCGGCATCGCTCCTCGACTGTTCCTGAAGAAGCTTGTGTCGGACGTTTTGGATCGAATTGATCAGTTTGATGATTTTGACCCACGAGCGGATTACGAGCTGACCGTCTCCACGAATGAAATGACAGTCGTTGAACGAGAATCTCAGGCGAAGACCGCTGATGACATCGAGCTGGATATCTAAGGAACGCCGTGCAACTCACTTGGACCAACGCTGAAAAGCTCCTTGCCTCACTCGATTCGCCTTATGGAGATTCGGACAGTTGGGGCATTTGGTTTGAAGAGGCTTGGGGACACCTCGCCAACGCAGGATTGACGACAGTAAGTACACCGCTGGACTTTGTTCTCGTTCGACTCCGCCTCATGGCACTTCGCTGGCTGACTCTGGATTTCGGTTTCGCTGTTGAGAGGGACCATTGGAATCATCGCCCCGACTGGAAAAGTTGGGCGAAGGCCATAGAGATGTCCCCCGGCGCAGCAAGCTGGGCCATAGCGTCAGATCCATTGTCACTTGTCGTGATCGCAGAAAGCCATGCGTGTCAGACAGATTTTATAGAGGATGAAGATGGGGAAGTATTGATGGACGAAGACGAAGTTGTGGAAGACGTGAACTTGCGTTTGATGGCGCTCGCTGTGTTTCGACAACGAGATGCTGTTGTCGATGCACTACATGCGGGCTTCGACGATTTGTTTGCGAGTCTGTATGCAAATTGCACAGCCACGTTTGATGTGATCTGGGATAGGAGATCTGAACTGGCAGAAAAGCTTGGGTACCTGGAAGCAGAAATTGCTAAGTGCCAAGACGACGCTGACCTTCAGCTCGCTATTCAGGAAACGCACGCCGAACTCGAAACGAAGTGTCTTCAGAAGTACGCCATGAACTATCTGCGTGTACGGGCTCTCGGCGAATCAGGAACCGGCAGTCGATGGTGCAGTGATGGATGCCCCGTCGTGAGTTTTGGGACACCCAGTGTTTCAGTACACGTTGACTAACTCTGGAATTGAGTAGAACGCAATGGATATTCCGTGAAAGCCTTTGACCGCCTCCATCCTGCACTCCAACATCACATCGTCAATTCCCTCGGCTGGCGGGATTTGCGAGAAGTGCAGGCGTTGTCAATTGAGGCTTATCTTGATGGCAACAACATGGTTGTGCTCGCCCCGACTGCAGGTGGAAAGACGGAATCAGCGTTTTTTCCCGTGATCTCTCAAATGCTATCAGAGTCGTGGGCAGGTTTGTCTGTTCTGTACGTCAGCCCCATCAAGGCACTTCTGAATAATCAGGAACAGCGTCTTCACAAGTACATGCAGCTGGTCGGCAGACGAGCCGCCTTGTGGCATGGCGATACGGCACAAGGAGAGCGCCAGCGGATTCTCTCTGAGCCACCAGATTGTTTACTGACGACACCGGAGTCGCTGGAAATGCTGCTGGTCTCCCAGAAGGTCGACCATCGCCAGTTCTTCAGTAATGTGCGTGTTGTCGTCATTGATGAGCTTCATGCGTTTGCAGGCGATGATCGTGGCTGGCATTTGCTGTCAGTGTTTTCTCGTATTGGCAGGATTGCTGGTCGAGATATTCAGCGAATTGGATTGTCGGCCACGGTGGGCAATCCTCAGAAAATGCTGGAGTGGTTGTCCTCTGGATCGCAACGATCGCAGGTCGTCGTTCGACCAACAGAAACCGATTCCAAGAAGCCTGATGTGCAGCTCGATTTTGTGGGATCGCTTGCCAATGCGGCCAAGGTCATCAGCCTGCTCCATCAGGGTGAGAAGCGGCTGGTGTTCTGCGACAGTCGGTCCCGAGTCGAACAACTTGCAGTCTTACTGCGTCAATATGGCATCGACACGTTTGTGTCACACAGTTCGCTCGGAATTGATGAACGGCGGCAAGCCGAAGAAGCATTTGCCCAGAGACAGAATTGTGTCATTGTTGCGACGAGTTCTCTTGAACTGGGACTGGATGTCGGTGACCTCGACCGAGTCATTCAGATTGACGCTCCGGGCACGGTCTCGTCGTTCCTGCAACGCATGGGACGCACGGGGCGTCGTTCTAACACCAATCGAAACTGTCTGTTCCTTGCCACCAGCGATGAAGGACTTTTGCGAGCAGCGGCTCTGATCGAGCTTTGGCGAAAGAACTACGTCGAGCCGGTAAAAGCCCCACCGTGCCCTTACCACATCCTCGCTCAGCAGTTGATGGCCCTGATCCTGCAAGAACGAGGCATCGGGCGGTCGCAGTGGTTTCAGTGGGTGGAAAGCGTGCCCGGTTTTGCCGACTTGCCTCCCGAGCGTGTTGTCGAACTGGTTGAGTTCATGATCACCAAAGGCATTTTGTGGAGCGACAATGGCATCTTGGCATTTGCCCCGGAGGGCGAGAACGTTTTCGGTCGGCGCAACTTCATGGACATCCTGTCGGTATTCACCTCGCCGCCCTTGTTCAAGGTGATGTCTGGCCAGAAGGAACTGGGCAACGTCCATGAGTCCACGTTCTACAAGCGAGAAGAAGGTCCGGCGATCTTGGTTCTTGCCGGTCGAAGCTGGAAGACGAAGCACTTGGATTGGAAACGCCGCATCGCCTATGTCGAAGCCACTGACGAGAAGGGACGATCTCGCTGGCTCGGAGAAGGTCAAATGCTCAGCCATGCCGTCTGCCAGAGCATTCGCCGCATTCTCGCCTCGGATGAAGACGATCCGGCATGGTCACGTCGTGCGAGTCAGCAATTCACCGAACTGCGAGACGAACATCCTTGGGTTTCGGCAGATGCAACCAGCGTCGTTCAAATGCCCAACGGTCAAGTTCGCTGGTGGACGTTCGCAGGCGGCATTGCCAACACTTTGTTGGCCGACGCCTTGAAGTCGCACTGCGATGTGAAGGGCGACAATCTATGTCTCAGCTTTCCGAAGGCGTCATCGGTGCAGCAAGTATCGGAACTTATCAATAACATTCGCCCCGAGGATGTGCGACCAATTCCAAACGAAGCGGCCATGGAGGAACTGAAGTTCTCCGAATGCCTGTCGACCGCAATCGCTGCTAAAGTGTTTAGTTCCCGGTTCGATGACCCAGGAGTCATCCAAAGTGTTCTTCACAATCAACGGCAAATCATCATTCAAGAACGATAGTCAGGTAGCCAATGGCACTAATTGACCTGTGGAACTCCGACCGTCAACAGATCACAGCGAAGCGGATCGACCAGCTGATTGCGTTCGCTGGAGAAGGGCGGCTCCGAGACCGAAATTCCACGTCAGAGGAGTTTCGAACGCTGCTGAAAGTCGTATCCAGCGATGTCATTGGCCAGTGGTTTGATCAATGTCTTGAAATTCGGTTCACGGACTTCGGCTTCGTTCTTCAGGATACGGTCAACGAGGCTGGCCGTCGCCTGGGATTCGATATGAAGCATGGAGTTTATCGGAGCCACAGCAACGAAGGGTACGATGGCCTTTGGCGGATTCCTGGCGGACGGGCAATCCTCGTTGAGTCCAAGAGTTCGACTTCGTATAGCATCAACCTTAGCCGAATTTCAGAGTACCGTAAGCAGATTGCACCTCAACTCGACCTCCGACCGGAAGATATCTCTATTCTGATTGTTGTTGGAACGGAAGACACAGCAGACTTTGAGGCACAGGTTCGAGGTTCTCGCTTTGCGTGGGACATTCGCATCCTCGGTGTACGGTCACTTCTCAGGCTTTTGAAGTTAAGGGAAACGCTCGACGACCCAAAGGTTGAACGACAGATTCAGGAGATTCTGTTTCCGCAAGAGTTCACTCGACTGGATCGGATCATCGATCTGGTCTTTGCAACGGCAGAAGATGCTCAGAGTTCGGATGCGGACGAAGATGGCGAGTCTGAGGTCGAAGAAGTGACCGTCGAACCCAGGGCCAACTTTCACGCTGCCATTCTCCCTCGATTAGAAAAACACTTCTCACAGCCCCTCGTCAAACGTTCTCGTGTTCAATGGGGATCCGCAGACGACAGCCTGCTTCTCTCCTGCCAGGTATCAAAGCTGTTTGACAAAGGAAATGCCCAATTTTGGTTCGGGTTGAAGCGAACTACATGGGAATCCTTGAAGGAGCACAATAATGCCTATTGTGCATTTGGCCTCGGCTCGCCTGAGCGTGTCGTTCTACTTCCGATCGCCCTTCTGGCTAAGCATCTGGATGATTTCTTCACCTCGCCTGACAGCGAGGGGGAGGTACTTCATTGGCATGTCCGCTTTGTGAATACAGATCCAGGGGTGGCGTTACTTCTGCAGCGAGACAAGAGCGAACTCAATGTTACTGAATACCTGCTGAAGAGTTAGTTCGCTTGCACTCTTCAGTCCCAATTTGTGCTCACTTGAAAAGTGCAATAGCATACGGCAATGACCGAAGACATCCCCATCCGTGAACCAGACCAGATTCGGCAGGACTGCGTCCGCAAACTCCGAATCGTGCAGGTCAGCGACCACTTTCAAGCTATTCTCGGATGCCTGCTCGGTGAAGACTGGACTACGCCCCGACT
>Ga0209284_10004932_pt1 | contig 14429 bp, 14 predicted proteins | sample FRY03_FD_187211 | JGI IMG/M metagenome (GOLD analysis project Ga0209284, IMG submission 187211) | Freshwater microbial communities from Lake Fryxell liftoff mats and glacier meltwater in Antarctica - FRY-03 (SPAdes) (version 2) | ecosystem: Environmental > Aquatic > Freshwater > Ice > Glacier... | reverse complement strand
TGAAAAAGAAGCTGGTTTGCAAGAAGATATATTGGAATTAAAAGCTGAAATTATGGAACTAGAAAGCCATCAAGTAGCTGCAGATGAAGCCTTCAAATTAAACAAAGATGAGATTGTCATTCTAAAGAAACTTCTAAAAGAACTATTTATTATTGCTGAACCTACAAGAATTGAGGGTTATACAGATGAAGAAATGTTTGAAGCCAATGCAGCTAATGAATTTACTGTTAATATAGGTAGAGAAATACAGGCTGAAATGATTGCTAATGGCAGACCATCACCAGCTAAATTAAGAAATGCTATGAGTAATCCTTATACTTGGAACGCATTAAAGAGTATAGGTTTAATTCCTAAAGAAACAAAAATTTTAGAAGGAAACATTAATCCAACATTAAAAATAGCATTAACAGGAGTAGAAGATGAAATTATATAAAATAGAATCAAGTAACTGGGAAACCTTTTTTGGAACAATGGAAAACCCTATTCAAAGAGATGTTGCAATTATAGCACAAACACCAAGTAATGATGCCTTCTTGTTATTAGCTAAAGATACGCAAGAGGATTTAGAATTGTTAAACACAGTACCAACAGGATTTGATTTTACTTATTGTCAAGCATGGGGTTTAACTATTAATGATGATGTAGTTGCTAGAGTAGTATTAGATTTAAGAAAAAAAGCATATGGTACTTGGGAATCTCAACTAGAAAAAATCCACGATGATGGAATTGATAGCTGGAAATTAGACCAAGCAGCAGTTAAAGCTAAATATCCTAAAGGAGATAATTAATTATGGCATTAGTAAAACTAAATAACCAATCAATAAGTGCAGTAACATTACTTCTTCCTCCGAAATACGCCATCCCTCTCCATTATAGATATTATGCTTTTAGGATTTGACACATTTGCTAGGTTTCCTTTTTCCACTGTTGGAGATGATAATAGTGTAACTATCACTACATCTGGAAATAACTTAACATTAACTATAGGACCTGTTGGTATTTCCGCCACTTCTATTATTGAAACTTCAGGTGCAGATCGTTTATATTTAGGTACAGGAACAGTCATTATTTCATCTACTGCTAATACCGCCTTAACTGGTTCTCCATTAATTATGGCTACTGGAACAGTTAGTGCCTCTGGAACAGCCAATATTATTGTTACAGGAAACCAATTGACTATTCTAAGTGGAACAGTTACAATATCAGGAACTGCAAATGTTAGTGTTAATGGAAATCCATTAACGTTATCAAGTAATGGAGGTGGAAACACTGACGTTATTGTGTGGAATGAAATTATACCAGGGGCAACTATGGTGTGGACACCAATAGACCCTTATTAAACTATGGCATCAACTTATTCATCAGACTTATCTTTAGAACTTATTACAACCGGAGAAAAAGCCGGTCTATGGGGAACGATTACTAATACCAATTTACAATTGTTACAAACAGCTTCTTCTGGATATACTACTTTAACTCTATCTACTGGAAATGTTACTTTAAGTTTAGCAGATGGCTCTGCCTCTGCAAATGGTAAGAATTTTTATATTAAATTCATAGGAACTCTTATAGGTAACTGCACGGTTACTATGCCCGCAAGTACTGCGGGAGGTAATGCCAATAGAGTATTTATTATAGAAGATGCAACAAGCCGAACTACTTCTAATTATACGGTAAGTGTATTAACCACAGGGCAAGCAACCGCAACTCCTATTTCAGTAGGATCTACTTTATTATTAGTATCAGATGGTGCTAACACATTAACTTCTATTGGTATGATGAACAAAGGATATAATTCTATAAGCGACGCTAACACTCCTTACACAGCAGTTTCAGGAGATCAACTTATTGTAGATACTAGAACTAACCCCGTTACAGTAAATTTGCCCGTAAGCGCAAGTGTGGGAGATGAAATAGTAATCATAGATGGTTATAACTTTTTTGGTTCCAACAATTGTGTAGTAGGTAATAATGGTCTTAACATTTTAGGTGTAGCATCTTCTTTAACTTTAAGTACTAACAGACAAGCAATTACACTTGTTTATGTAAATGCTACTCAAGGTTGGACTTATAAGACTAACACAGTATAGGGAGCACTCATGGCTCTTACAGAAGTTAAATTTGCACCTGGAATAGATAAGCAAGACACCACAGTAGGTGCTTTTGGTCGTTGGGTAGATTCGGATAATACAAGATTTAGATATGGGCTTCCTGAAAAAGTAGGAGGCTGGGCTTCTTTGCTTAATGAAACTATTGTAGGAGTATCTAGAAAGATGCTTCCTTTTGTAGATCGTTCTGGAAATAGATATGTAGGTATTGGAACTGATAAATTTTTACTTATTTATTTTGAAGGACAGCTTTTTGATATTACTCCTTGGAGAAGTGGTGCGGTGGGAGTTCAAGTAACCTTTACTTCTTCTACCTTAGCAACAAATAGTACTTCCACTAAACAATGTACTATTACTACCACGATTCCTCATGGATTAATTGTTGGGGATATGATGGTATTAGATACCGTAACCTTACCGGGTGGAACAGGATTGTCGGATGTTGATTTTGAAGATAAACTATTTCAAGTGTTATCTGTTCCTTCTACTACTACTTTTACTATTAATTCTTTAAACCAAGCAAGTGCAGTGGTTGCAACAGGTGGTACTATGACTGTACAACCTTATGCTTATATTGGTCCTGCAGAACAAACATATGGTTATGGGTTTGGTGTTGGTCCTTATGGTGGAAATACAGGATGGGGAGAAGCAGTATTAGCTTCTACGGTTACCTTAGAACCAGGTCTTTGGTCTTTAGATAATTATGGAGATGTATTAATAGCAACGATTGCTAATGGAAAAACATTCACTTGGGACTCTAGCATCTTAGCGCGATTAACGACCCGAGCTTCTCAACTCACGTCAGGCTTTGAAGCTACTCTTAACCCAGTAGCTTCTAGATTATCTTTAGTATCTCCTACTACACGACATTTAATTCATTTAGGAACCACAACAGAAAATACAGATGAAACTACACAAGATGATATGTTTATCCGTTTTTCTAGTGCAGAAGCAATTAACGACTATATAGTTCAAGCCACCAATAGTGCAGGTACCTTTAGGCTTCAGGATGGAACTAAAATTGTAGGGGCACTTCATGCTAAAGAAACTATTCTAGTTTGGACAGATAACGCTTTATATACTATGAAATTTGTAGGAGCTCCTTTCACTTTTGGATTTGAACAAGTAGGAACCAATTGTGGTTTAATTGGAAAAAATGCTGCTATTGAGATTGATGGTAAAGCATTTTGGATGGGTACTAATGGGTTCTTTATGTTTGACGGAACGGTCAAAACATTACCATGTTCCGTAGAGGATTATGTCTATGACGATATAGATACCACTAAAGGACAACAAGTTAATTCTGGTCTAAATAATTTATATACAGAAGTAATTTGGTGGTACCCAACTCAAGGATCTACTTTTAATAATAGATCAGTAGTTTTTAACTATGGTGAAATAAAATCAGATGCTCTGGGAACTTGGTATACCAATGTAAGTCAAGATTCTATTCGAACTAGTTGGATTGATTCTTTAATTTATCCAAGACCTTATGCCACTAAATTTAATAGTTCTAGTACAGGGACTTTTCCGGTAATTATTGGAGAAGACGGTTTAGGTCAAACTGTTTTATTTGAACAAGAAACGGGGACCGATCAAATCAATCCAGATGGATCTACTACCATTATTACTTCTTTTATAGAGTCTTTTTATTTTTCTTTACAAAAAGATCAAAGCGAAGTTTTTTTAGCTATGCGAAGATTTTTACCAAACTTCAAAGTATTAATAGGAACTAATAAAGTTACTATAGGGGTTTCAGATTGGCCTTCCGACACGGCTGTTTCCTCTACCTATAGCCCTTTTATTATCTATCCGACTACCCAGTATGAGAGCACAAGAGTTAGGGGACGATACGCAAATATTAAAATAGAAAATATTAATGCAGGGGAAACTTGGAGATTTGGAACATTCCAAGTAGACATTCAACCAGATGGAAGAAGATAATGGCAAAGATTAACGTAAGAATACCCGAACCAAAAGAAGAGTATCAAATAGATAACCAAAGACAAATTATAAGATCTCTTACAGGAGTTATAGAGCAACTAAACTCTACTTACTTAAAAGATTTAAAAGAAGAGCAAGAACGATTTACTTGGTTTATGACACAGGATAATTAAAAATTATGGCTAATATATATAAAGCAGTAAACTTTGATCTAGCGACTACAGGTGTGACAGATGTTTATACTTGTCCTTCTAATTCTAGAGCCATTGTTAAAAAAACTCATTGTGCTAATCGAGCTGCAACAGGAGTAATTAAAGTTTTTATATATGATAGTTCTAATGCTACTCAATATTTAATTGCACAAGATTCTATAGTTACTAGCACATCAGCCGGAATTGCAGATGGTACTTTCATTTTAGAAGAAAATGATGTACTTAGACTACAAGCAGCAGCCGCGGATCAGATGAGCGGCACTATTGCAATATTAGAAATGAACAGGGAGGACAGATAATGCCGTTTATAGAACAAGAAGAATCGTTCACAGACGAAATCATAGAAGGAAAAACAGTAAAAGTTTACAAACCAAGAGTAGAGATTACTCTTAAAAATTTAAAGACGGGTCAAGAATATAACTCGGACAGCGAAGCGATGACCGATGTTCAAAACGCCAATACAGACACTAAAGCGGAGCATATTTCTAGAAGTGTGCATGTAAAAGTACTAAGCATACCACTAGGAGCGGGAACTAATCTAGGTTGACTAGTAGAGTAAAACCTAGTAAATTACTATGTTAAGGCTTATTTCAAGACTAGCCAGCTTGCCATGGACTTCATTTTTAATAAGATCACTTTAGAGGATATGCAGACTACCATATCTCTTTATAAGAAGTTTGATAAATATGATCAATATAGTAGAGAAGACATATATTATCACATACTTCCTTCTTTTAAATTGAAGCAATACAAAATACACAAAGATGGAGATATAGTGATAGGATTTACGAACTGGGCTTTTTTAAGTAAAGACACTGAGGAAAAGTTTATTACTACAGGAGATCTACAAGATCGAGACTGGAACAGTGGTAATCAATTATGGCATATTGACACTATTTGTGTTAAACATTTAAATAAAATTATGAGTTGGACCAAACAATATTTTACAAAAAAATTAGGAATTAATAAACCAATTAATTGGTTGAGGATATCTGACAATAAAGTGTTAAGAAAACAAACAAGATTTACAAAGGAAAGCTGGGTATAATGGGTAAAATATTTAAAAAAATTACCAAACCAATTGCAAAAGTATTTGACAAAATAATACCTAATGAAATTAAACCAGCATTACCTTATTTAGCAGCGGCATTTCCATTTTTAGCACCTGGACTATATGGTTCAATGGCGGCCGGTATAGGTAGTTTTGGTATTAATAATCCAATGATACAAAGAGCTATTTTATCTGGAGGTTTAAATACAGTTTCACAACTTTCACAAGAAGGCGCTGCGGAAAGAGGTATTAATCCTTTATCTTTAGCAATGGCAGCAGGTACAGGAGCATTAACTGCACCGGGAGCACCAGGAACTTTACAAGGATCACAAATAGCTGGAAACTCTATGGCAACAGGAGCACCAATTACCCAAGCTGCTTTGGGGGGAACTTCTGATTTATATGGTATGACAGACCCTACTTTATTTCAACAGGCACAGAATTTTGGATTAGAAGGATTATCTAAAGGTGCAGAATTTTTAGGTAAGGGGGCAACAGAAAGTTCTACTTTAAAAGAAATGGTTATGTCAGGGGCACCTTCAGTAGGGTCGGCAGCAACAGAGCAAGCCTATAATGCAGCAATGGATGCAAAAAACGCTTATGAAAAAGAATACGCAGATTGGCAAAATTTCTCCGGACAACAATTAGCAAATTTTAATTCTGGAAGAAGACAAGCCATTATAGCTTCGATGACCGCGGCCCAATTAGGGGAAGACGTTATTAGTTCTACCTTGGCACAATTAGGTTTAAGAGATGGTGGTAGAGTGGCTGCTATGAATGGTGGAATTATGGATGCAATGCGTGGTTCTGTTCAATATCCAGGTGGGTATGCTGGAGAAGGTACTGAATATCTTTCACCAACAGATAGTAATCAAGGTGGTATGGGTGGAGTTGTTTATTATGATGAAAATGGCAAACCTATTACTAAAGAACAAGCAATGAAACTTTTTAACAAACAGGCTAAAGAAGAAGAAAAGAAAAAAATTAAAAAAGCTAACGGTGGAATTATAGGACTTATGAATGGTGGGCAACCTATGGAAATGGATTATAGAATGGGTGGAATGATTCCTATTGGATCCAAAGAAAGAGCGGACGACGTTCCTGCTAGACTTTCTAAAAATGAATTTGTCATGACTGCTGATGCGGTGAGAGCTGCTGGTGGTGGAAGTGTCAATGAAGGTGCAAGAAGAATGTACGAATTAATGAACAACTTAGAGGCAAGAGCATAACATGGCAATAGCACCAACTTCAGTAACCCAACAATTAACATCACCCATATTAGAGGGTTCGCTAACCGCGTTCCTTAAATCACTTGATCCACTAATGGGTCAACAAATTAATACAAGTTCTTACGCTCCAAAAATTGCGGCTGAATCAGCATTACAACAACAAGCGAGAACCTCGGCTGGCGGATTAGGTTCTTTAGTAGGACCCAATGCTTATCAAGCATATATGTCTCCATACCAACAAGAAGTAATGGATACCACTATGTCGGAATACGACAGACAAGCAGCTATTCAAAGACAAGGAATTGGACAACAAGCAATTCAATCAGGAGCTTTTGGTGGTGGTAGAGAAGGTGTACAACTTGCTGAATATGACACAGGCACAGCAGCAAAAAGAGCTATGTCTATGGCAAACTTATTAAATCAAGGTTACAACCAAGCTCAAGCTCAAGCAGCATCACAATTACAAGCACAACAAGGTTTAGGAACGTATCAAACTCAATTAGGTCAAGCAGGTCAAGCACAACAACAAGCAATTTTAGATGCTTCTACGGTTGCTGCAAAAGAATCTACTTTCGAACCTTTCACTAGATTAGGTTTAGTAGGACAACAACTTGCACAAATTCAACCAGGGGCATTCCCAAGTCAAAGCGTAGGTTACCAACAACCACAGGCACCTGTTAGTCCATTGTCTACAGCATTAGGAGTAGGAACAGGTATTGCAAGTATTGGTAATAAACTAGGATTATTTGGCTAATGAGCAACATTTTAAGAAGACCCATGTTTAGAGGCGGACGTGTCGAAAGTCGCGGAACGGGGATTACGTCTGGACTAGGTTACGCTAAAGGTGGACAAGTAACTCCTAAAAGAGGTTTAGTAGATGGTCCGGGTGGTTATGCTGGTATTACTCCTGCGGTAACGGGAGCAAATATATTGGGAAAAGCTTCAGCTAATTCAGGTTTTGGACAATCTCCTTTATATAAATTAGGAAAAATAATTGATGAATATACAACAAAACCTTTAGGTAATTTATCTGCGACATTAAGTAATTATTTTACAGGACTTGCGGGGTATCCAGAATTGGTTCCATACAGAGAAACAAGTCCAAGTAATATATTTACACCCAGCTCCATAGAAGAGGTTCCAATAGAAGACTCTTATGAAGTAAGTGGTGATGTTGCAAAAGTATTACCGGGGGAAAGCGCTTTAGATGCTATTATAAGACAAACTACTAAAAAAAATTCTACAGTAGATGGTAAAGATGAACCAAAAGTAACTATCAGTAATTCAGGAGATAGTGATGCTTCTACAGTAGATGAAAATGATTTAGAGAATATGATTTCTAGGTATGAAGAACTACTAGGTAGTAAAAAAGCAAGACAAAGAGATGCTGGCGATATGCTTGCAAGAGCAAGCGCTGCATTTTTAAAACCTCCTGCACGAGGGGAAAAAAGAGGTATAACAGAAGCATTGGGTGATTTTATGACGGCAGAAGCAGCGTCTGGACCGAGCCGAACAGAAAAAATTAGTCAAGCAGCGGGAATGTTAGGTATTAAAGAAGAGCAAGCAAAAGATTTATATAGTTTAAAACAAGCAGCGGATAAAAAATATTCTCCTTCCATAACTCAAAAAAAGATTCAATACATGAGATCACTACCTAAAGATAGTCCAGAATATGTATTGGCCCTAAGAACAGAAAAACTATCTTCAACTTTAGCGTCGGAAAGTAGAACTAGATCCATGTCCGGAGATATGATGTCAGCTGCTGAAGTAAATTCTTATGGTCCTATCTACTATGATGATTGGAAAGGTCAGTTTATACCAGGACAATCAAAAGAAGATGGTACTTACCTAAATATTAAAGAAAAAAAAATTATTGCTTTTAAGAATGGAGAATTGGTCTCCACAGTTGATATAAAAATTTAACAAGTAGGTAGTGATGGTTTCAATTAATGACTATGGAAAAAAAGAAGAAGAATTAAATTCTAATCAAATAGACAAAAAGGAAGAAGTAGGAACTGTAACATCTATTTTAGCCGGGATAGGTTCTGGTTTATTTAAAATACCAGAAGGTATTGCATCTCTTGGTGCTACTTTAATAGATCTTGGAGCAGACACCAATAAAGCAGCGGAAGTAGAAGAATGGTTTGCAAAAATTAATCCTTTTGATGAGGCAGCGGCAGCAACAACTGCTGGTAAAATTACAGAACTTATTACTAATATTGCAATCCCTGGAGGAGTTGCTTTTAAAATAGGAAGTGGTGCTGTCAAGGCAGCCCGAGGTGGAAAATATTTAAATTTAAGTGGGAATGCTGGTAAGAATATACAAAAAGGAATTAATAATACTCTTACTAAAAGTAAAAAAATAAAAGCATTTGATGAGTCTGCTACTAGTTTAGAAAAAGCAGCTTCTTTTGCGGCAGGTGCCGGAGCAGCTGGAGTAGCGGAAGGAATTTTTGTAGGGGATGTAGAAGAAGCTGGAACTTTTGGAGACCTTATTGGCGGACCAACAGAATTAGAGAGGGATTTAGAAGGACAAACATATGATCCTGTTAGAGAAATATTAAATAGAGTTAAGTTTGGAGCGGAAGGGGCTTTATTTACAGGAGCCATAGGTAGCGCTGGAGTCGCTATTAAAAAACTAAGAAGTACTGCCGCTGCAGGAAAAGCTGCCGATAATAGCTTTCTTGAATTCATTCGTAAAAGTATAAGTCCTAGGGGTAAAATATCGGAAGCTGCTTTTCCAATTACTAAAGAAATAGAAGGAATGCAAGCTGCAGATTTAAACGCAGCTACTAATTATGTTCAGGATTTGGATGGACTCATTGCCGGGTTGTTTCCTTATTACAAAAGATTAATAGGGGATAAAGTGGTAGATGCGGAACGAAAAACATTATTAAAAAAAATGAATCGTTTAATAACTTCTGGAGAAGGAAAATCTACTTCTAAACTAGTTCAAGGGGGGAAAGAAACATTAGAAGAATTTCAAATAAGAAAAGAAGAGTTTAGGAATATTAAACCAGAAATAAAAACAGAGTATTTAAAAAAACTTACTGTTAAAGGAGAAGAGATTTATACTAAACAATTAAATAAAATAACTAATCAAGAAATAAATAAAATTTTAAAACAAAATAATATTGTATTACCAAAAAAAATTGCAGACAGAGTGGGTAAGGTAAGAAGTTTTGAATTAAAAGAACTGACCCAATCACAACAAGATGCCGTACGTATTGCTCAAAAAATAATTAGAGAACGATTTGAAAAAACACCGCCTTTTACTAAAACTGGTTTTGTAGAAGATATTTTTACTAAAAAAGATCCTAAACAATTAAATTTATTAGAAGAAGAAATAAAAAGCGTAAGCTTAGGACCTATGAATAAAGAGTTAAAAAAAGAATTTTTGGATGATGTCTTAAAGCTACAATCCAAAGGAGTAATTAAAAGTTCTAAACAAGGGGATATTTTAAGACAGGATGTTTCTGATATGTTTGCTACATTGGATCTTGCACGGATGAAATTAGGATCTTTATCGGAAGTTATAGGAAAAAGATTAGATACGGCGGGTACAAGGAATTTTAAAAATCTTTTTGAAAGAAAAATAAGCACATGGTTAGACCGTAGTTATGATGCTTTAAGAAACCCCATAGGACAAATGTTAGATAATTATATTCCGGCTAAACAAGCCATGTCTAGCGCTAAACTTGGTTTACAAAAATTATATCAACTAGCGACAGGTGGAAAAGAAACTATTTTAACAAATGGAGAAGCCATTATCACAGGGGGCAAGCAATTAAGTGAATCCGAAGTACAACAAACTATTAAATCTATTACAGGAACTGTAAGAAGAGAAAAGGGTTTTAATTTAGCCGATAAAGGAGATCCTTATTTTAGAGTACCTAATTTTTTTGTTGGGAAATCTTCTGCGGATGAAATTTTTAAATTAAATAATTCCGTAAGAATGTCAGAACTAACTGGAATCCAAAGAGAAGTAATGGAATCAATTATGGGTAAAAATAAAGATGTTCTTCAAACTATTATTGAAGCAACCCAATCGTTATCTACTTTTGCAAGGGGAAATCAACTAAAAGATGAACTATTAAAAACAGATCAACTTTTAAAAAGTGAAGGAAGAATAGGTATTTTTGCGGACACCGAAGCAGAGGCGATAAAACAATTTGCTAGACCGGGTCAAACTTTAATGAAAGATGTGGATTACGGACAAGTAGGACAAGGGGTTAAGGGAAGTTTTAAAGGTATTAATGCCGGTAGGGGAGCTGAAAATATGCGAGGCCCTGCAACAGATCCATTGCAAAGTTTGAAACCTATTGGAGATGAGCCTTTAGGTTCATATTTTAATAAAAGAACAGGAACAATGGAGAGAATGCCAATTCTTGATCCCATTGCACTGAAATATACTTTACAAGGTAACATTGATGGAATTTTTAAACCACTGGAGGATATGTCTAGAAATAGAAGTTTACCTGTAAAACTTTATCAGAATTTAATTTTATATCCTAAAGCAACTTCACAAATGGCTAAAACTATTTTATCCCCTTTCACCCATGCGCGTAACTTTATTAGTGCAGGAGCTTTTGCAATGGCGAATGGAATGATTCCCTTTGCGGATCGTGAAGCAGTAAGAAGAGCTCTTAATGCCTTACAAACTCCTTTAATGAATACTAGAAAAAATATTAAAGCCGGAACCAATATTAAAAGATTAAAAAATGAAACGGATAAAGAATTTAAAATGAGAAAAGAAAATTATTCAGAAGGTAATGAATTTTATCAAAAACTTTTAAAGCTAGGAGTAGTTAACTCTCAAGTTCAATTAGGAGATTTAAGAAATCTATTGGGAGATGTACAGTTTGGGGGGCTTACTGGTAATGTTGCTCAAAATTTAGACAATTATGGTTTAAACAGAATGTTAAAATTTTTAAGTAAGGCTAAAAAAACTTCCGAAGATTTGTATACCGCGGAAGATGATTTTTGGAAAATTTTTTCTTTTATTGGGGAGGGTAATAGATTAAGAAATTCATATAGAAGTGCTGGGTTGAGTGGTGCTCAAGAATTTCATGATCTTGCTGGAGCCAGAAGAATTAAACAATTAATAGACGATGGTATGTCTAGAAAACAAGCAGAAGAATTAGTACCTAAAGTTAGATTAGATGAGGATTTTTTAGATAGAGAAGCTGCATCCATTATTAAAAATAATATCCCTAACTATGCTTATGTAGGTGATTTTGTAAAGGCACTACGTAAACTTCCTTTTGGAAACTTTGTATCTTTTCCCGCTGAAATCATAAGAACAGGAACCAACGTAGTGGAAAGAGGATTAGATGAAATATTTTATCAAACTACTATTAATGGTAATTTAGTAAACCCGTTAAGAACAGTGGGTTTAAAAAGATTAACTGGAATGGCTTTTACTACCGCAGCCGTTCCTGCAGGGGTAGTAGCAGGTGCATCGGCTATATACAATGTAACAGAAGAAGAAAGAGCTGCACTTAAAAACTATGTAGCATCATGGTCTAAAAACTCTACATTAGTTCCCATTAGAGATAAAAAAACAGGAAAATTAAGTGTAATAGATTTTAGTCATAGTAATGCGTATGATACTCTTTCAAGACCTATTCAAACTATTTTAAATAAAGTAGCAGCAGGACAAGGAGATAGGGACGGATTAATGGACGATTTCTTTGCGGGGGTGATAGAAGCCACTAAAGAATTAGGATCTCCTTTTATTAGCGAGTCTATTTGGACTGAGGCTTTATCAGATTTATATTCTAGACAAGGAGAAACTAGAGAAGGTTTTAAAGTATGGAGAGATAAAGATAGTTTAGGAACTAAATTTCAAAAAGGAATAGCTCATTTAGCCCAAGCACAAGCACCTTTTAACTGGAAACAACTAGAACGATTGGGCCTATCTATGAAACCCATTGATGATATCGGAAGAATAGATGATAATGGAAAACAATATCAATTAGGAAATGAGGCTTTAGGAATTATAGGATTTAGAGCTCAGGAAATAGATCCTAACAAATCTATTAAATATAAAATTGCTACATACAATAGAGACGCTAGAAATTCTAAGGCATTATTTACCAATGAGATTTTAAGGGGAGGGGTTACTACTCCTAAGGAAATTGTAGATGCATATATAAATGCTAATCAAGAACTATTTAAAACTCAAAAAGTTTTAAACAAAGATATACGAGATGCTATAACTTTAAATGCAAATGAATCTGAATTGAGTAAATCTTTGGTAGATGGAATAGGCAAAAAATCTTATGGAAAAATATCTAATAATATATTTACTCCCGTTAATATTTCAAAAAATGTAATAAAAGGGCTTCAACAAGTTACAGAAGAAATACAAAAAACAAGTCCTAATTTTGAAAATCCTTTTTACGATGCAATTGGAGCCATTTCTAATATACAAAGCCAATTATTTAATGTTGATTTAGAAAGTGAAGAAGGTATTCCTGAAATTGAAAATCCATTCGACAACTTACCTGAACCTACACTAGGCCCCGCGGCTAATGTAGGTCCACTACCTACACTGGTAACAGCTACTAATCCGGCAGTTATGACGGCTAACCAACAAATTGTTGGTGGGATTGGATCTAATCCTAAACTTCAACAACAAATACTAACATCAAACGCATTAGACTCGTTTATAAAATAATTATGGCAATACAACCTAAATCAAACAGAGAACATATCGTATCCCTTTACGGTCACATGACTGGTATCAAAAAAGATTTGTATCATATTAAGAACAATCATTTGAAACATATTCATGAAGATGTAGAGAAGCTGGGTGGTAAGATAGACAAGATCTATTGGGTTCTTTTAGCGGCTGTGGGAGCTGTCGCACTCTTCGCTTTGGATAAATTATTTAAATGAAATTATCAGCAAATTTTCAATTAAGTGAACTAGTTAAATCGCAAGTAGCAGAGCGAAAAGGGATAGCTAATAACCCTTCACCCGCTCATATAGACAATTTAAAAAACTTGTGTTTAAATGTATTACAACCTATAAGGTCACACTTTGAAGAACCAGTAATAATTTCTTCTGGTTACCGGTCTGGTGAAGTTTGTATTGCGATAGGCTCTAAACCAACCTCTCAGCATGCAGAAGGAAAAGCTGCCGATATAGAAATTGTTAATATAGATAACAAGGAATTAGCTATGTGGATTAAAGACAATTTAGAGTTTGATCAACTCATTTTAGAATTTTATAAAGACGGGGAACCCGATAGTGGATGGGTGCATGTGTCATACAATGGAGATGAGAATAGAAATCAATTTTTAATTGCTACTCGTGAAGAAGACAAAGTAGTATACCGACCAGCCTAACGCCATGAAAGATAGCCTTCTTGTGCATAAGCATTTAATTGTTCGAGCCGAGGCGGTTAAACCCCCGATGGATGAAATCTATCTAACGGAATGGCTAAAAGATTTTATTAGTTCTATTAACATGAAAGTATTGATGGGTCCGTATGTAATCTATCATGATGTTCCTGGGAACAGAGGAATTACCGGAGCCGCTATTATTGAAACCTCTCATATTGTAATGCATGTCTGGGACGAACCGTCTCCAGCGTTAATGCAGTTTGATGTATACTCTTGTGGGGAGTTTGATCCTGAAGTAATCTGTAAAAAAATTACAAAAGATTTTGATATCACTAAAATAGAATATAAATTTTTAAATAGGGAAACAGGTCTTCAAGATATTGGAGGATCTTATTTAAAACCTTTTGCTTCTAAGAGCCAAGTAGATAAAATATTATTTAATAACAGAAAAGAAGTAGACATCAATACTAATGGATCTGGATACACTATCAAAGAAGGATCTAACAAAGGAAAAACATTGGGACACATACAAA
>Ga0209284_10004929_pt1 | contig 14437 bp, 18 predicted proteins | sample FRY03_FD_187211 | JGI IMG/M metagenome (GOLD analysis project Ga0209284, IMG submission 187211) | Freshwater microbial communities from Lake Fryxell liftoff mats and glacier meltwater in Antarctica - FRY-03 (SPAdes) (version 2) | ecosystem: Environmental > Aquatic > Freshwater > Ice > Glacier... | reverse complement strand
ATTGATCCTTACTTGGTAACTAGTTCGGCTTTGATAAATGCAATTTCAGTGTCAGCAATGATTATAACTACAGGTGCAGTCTTACAAGACCCATCTATATACGCATAGTATTAATTTAAAAAAAAATGAGATTATATACAATAGATTCAGCAGATCGCACTAGAGTGTGGGAAGTTTGCGGTGAAGAGAGAAATGGCCTATATGGTATTTCACAAAGATCTGGTTTAGAAAATGGTAAATTAACAGAATGGGTTTTTAAAGAATCTAAACCAAAAAATATAGGTAAAGCAAATAGCACTACTTCTTACACACAAGCTGCTATTGATTTAGAAAACCTAAAAGGTGTAAAGTTAAGATCTAATTACTTCGAAACAGTAGAATTAGCACGTAGCAATAAGTTGTTTTTACCTATGCTAGCTGAAAAGTTTGAGAAAAGATCAGCAAAATTGGTTTACCCAGTAGCATGCCAACCTAAGTATGATGGTAGTAGATGTAACATTTATTACTCGGAATTGTTGTCTAGAGTTGTAACTATGTCTCGCACAGGTAAAGAAATAGTGTCTGTGCCTCATCTTATTGCAGCAACCGAAGATTTTCTAACAAAAAATAAGCATATTATTTTAGATGGTGAAATTTATAATCACGATTTAAAAGATGACTTTGAGCAGCTTATGTCTTTAACTAGGCAATCTAAGCCCACTGCTGCTGATTTAGAAAAATCTCGTGTAATGCTAAAGTATTACTTGTATGATATATACTCTAAAACCAACCAAGGGCTTAGTTTTGATGGTAGAAATGAAATTATAGATTTTAATTTCCAAATGACATCTACAACTCCTATTGTTTTAGTACCAACTGTCCTGATTAACAGCCAAGAAGAACTTCTAAACTACGAAGATCTCTGCTTACAACAAGGGTACGAGGGTATTATGGTAAGAATTAAATCTTCTGTGTACAAAGTAGATGGCCGTTCAGCAGATCTTTTGAAAAAGAAAATCTTTACAGATGAAGAATTTCCTATAGTTGATATATTAGAAGGAGATGGTGCTTGGAAAGGTTGTGCTAAGAAAATAGTAATAATATTACCTGATGGTAGGACACAAGGAGCAGGTATAGATGGTAATTTTGAAGTAAACAAAGAAAGACTACAAAATAAAAATAATTATATAGGTTCTCTGGCTACAGTCAAATATTTTGGTAAAACACAAGAGGGTATTTTAAGATTTCCAGTTGTAAAAGACATAGCAAGACCAGATTTATGATTACTCTTTATAATTTAGGTTATGTATTTAACCAAGACAAAACAAAAGTATTTATGCTTAATTGTAGCCAAAAAGAAAAAATAGGTTATGGTAAGGTAAATGCCCCTGGTGGTAAATTAAATGATGGAGAATGCCCTGAAGATTCCATAGCAAGAGAATTTAAGGAGGAAACTGGTCAAGAAGTACTAGATTGGTCACTTGCGGGTAAGTATTATGGTAAGAATTATGTTATTTATACTTACTGCTCTGTAGTAGATGAAGCACTTTTAGTTCCTTATGATGGAGTGGAAGGCAGGGTAGAGTGGTACGAAATTGATAAACTCAAGGAATTTTCCCTATCTTCCAATGTAGAATTTTCTATAAAACTTTGCTTGCAGAAAATAAAAACACCGTGCAGCTTATTTGAATTACACAATTTTTTATAATAAAACAAATGAAAATACTAAATAGAACTACTGGAGATGAAGTAATTTTTAAACTATCTAAATTTCCAGATGGCCAAGTAGACGTTGAAATAGTCTCTTACACAGACCATCACCATCTTTACCAAATACGTAAATCTATTACAAGTTTTTTAGACTTACAAGAAATATTATGTGCTACCGCTGCTTTAAAGGCCCGAGATATAGAGAATATTGAATTATACACTCCTTACATTTTAGGTCTACGTAGTGATAGGGCGTTTGTTCTAGATGGAATGAGATACATAAAAGATGTAATTGCACCTATTCTAAACCAACAAGGCTATAAAGCAGTAAAAACCATTGATCCACACAGTTATGTAGCTGAGAATTGTATAAATAATTTAAATTCTATTTCTATGGACTACATTACTGCGTTACATAGAGTAGACTTTAAAAAAACTATTTTATTATCACCAGACGCGGGGGCTGAGGCTAAATGTAAAAAGGTATATAATTCTCTCAAACATCTTTTCTCTGGATTTGAAACCGCTAAAAAATTAAGAGTTGAAGATAATATAATCACCACTATACCTGATATGCCTAAAGATGCTAATATTGTTATTATTGACGATATCATAGATGGTGGTGGTACTTTGTTAGGTATACGACAAGCACTAAGAGATGCCGGTCACACAGGAGAAGTTTCTATTATTATTACACATGCCATTTTTAGTAAAGGTATAGATATTATAATGGAAAATTTTGATAGAGTAATTACAACAAATAGTTTTCAAGAATTTGAAGAAAGAGAAAATTTAATAGTGCTAAAAGTTATTTAATATGAAAAACATAAACGCAATATTAGTTACTGATGGTTATAAAACTAGCCATCATTTAATGTACCCAGAAAATACAACAACAGTTTATTCCAACTACACTTGTAGAGGTTTAAAGTATATGCCGCAAGGGGCTAAAGATATTGTTGTCATGGGTTCACAAAAAGTAACCCGTGAATTGAACATTTTGTGGAAGGAAAATTTCTTCGCTAAAGACAAAACAGAAGTAATAGCACATGCTAAAGGTTATTTAGATAATTATTTAAGCACAGATTATGATATGTCTCATTTTGAAGCTTTACATGATTTAGGTTATTTACCTGTACTTGTAAAATCTTTACCAGAAGGTTCTATTATCGGCGAAAAAATACCTTTGCTTACAATTGTAAACACGCACCCAGATTTCTTTTGGTTAGTAAACTTTCTGGAAACTTACATCTCTACAAGTATCTGGAAAATTGTACACAGTGCAAGTATGGCTTATGGCTACAAAAAAGTACTTACAAAGTGGGCTTTAGCAACAGATAAAGATAATTTAAGCGGTGTTGATTTCCAGGCTCATGACTTCTCTTTTAGAGGTATGCAAGGATTAGACGGGGCTATTTCTTCTGCTTTAGGTTTTATGGCTTGCTTCAAAGGCACAGATACTCTCCCAGCTTTACAAGCAGCAGATGAACTCTACGATGAACCTTCAGCAGCGTTTTCAGTACCGGCTTCAGAGCATGCAGTAATGACAGCTTACGGTAAGGAAAATGAAATTGATGGTTTTGTGCGTCTTATGAAACAGTTTCCTACAGGTATATTATCTATAGTTTCAGATTCTTTTGATTTGTGGCAAGTGCTTACAAAATTTTTACCTGCTTTAAAAGACCAAATTTTGGGTAGAGATGGTAAATTAGTTATCAGACCCGACAGTGGTGATCCAGTTGATATTATTTGCGGGGTATTGTCTCAGGTTGGTAGGAAATACGACACTACTATCTCTGATTATTCTATTTATGAATTAAAAGGTGTTATTGAACTGTTATGGGAAACTTTCGGTGGAACAGTAAATAGTAAAGGATACAAAGTTTTAGATTCTCATATTGGCGCTATATATGGTGATAGCATTACCATAGAAAGAGCTGAGGAGATTTGTTCAAGATTGGAGGCTAAAGGGTTCGCATCCAGCAATATAGTTCTGGGAGTGGGGTCATTTTCTATGGGTTTTGCTACAAGAGATAATCAAGGGGGAGCAGTTAAAGCTACATATTGTGTAGTAGACGGTCAACCCAGAAATATCTTCAAAGATCCTATTACAGATGACGGCACTAAAAAATCAGCAAAAGGTTTATTGCATGTCACAGAAGATTTCAAGCTTATAGACGAGTGCTCTGTAGAAATGGAAAAAACTGGCATGCTTAAAACTATCTTTATGAACGGCAACGAATTTAATACTGTTAGTTTAGGTGAAATTAGAGATAGAATTTCTAGTACTTTATAGATATAATAAGTAGATATGTATATAAAATTAAAAGGTTTAGAACTAGATCATGTAAAAAATATCTTAAACCATCTAAAAAGACAAAAGAAAAATGTGTTGAATACAACAGGATCAGATGGAGCTCTAGAAGAATTAAGGCAGGTAGAATATATTTTAGAAAATATAAATATATCTACCCCCGATTTTATAGAAGTATACAGTGTTACTTGGGCAAAATACACAAGCCAAAGTTTAAAAGAAGGAGTTACAACATTATCTAATTACGAGTATATGGTTCATCTAAAACTGCAAACAGCTGAAAATAGCATTATTGATAATGCTGGTAATGTGGTTAAGTCAGGTGATAGTGTCTTTGTTTATTTTTACGAGGATGGGATGATAAAAACAAACGTAACAAGATTCACAAATAAAGGGGTTATTGTTATTAATTCAGCTGGTGAAGAGAAATTCTTGCTAAAAGAGCATGGGTATAGATTACACAAAGTTTAAATAAAAAAAAAATATGGGAAATATTGGAGAATTTGAAGCTTCGTTAGAGATATTTAATAGGGAATATTTAAGAGTAAGCAAAGAAAACACAAAGGGTGAAGATAAATAAAAGTATAAGAAAGTTAGCCATAGAAAGAATGATTAAACGTTGGGAAATGATTCAATCAAAATTGAGTCCCTACGGTTATGAAGACCCAATGAAGTATTACTATCTTATTGACTATTGGGAATATAGGCTGGCAGAATTAAATAACAATTAAATATGGATAAAGAAAATTTTGGGTTAACACCCGATCAATGGTTGGAACTAAAAGAAGTTCTAAAGGAGTTCTATGACGAGGGTGGATTAGATGACCTTGATAAGAGCGACTTAGGTGTGGTTTTCCAATCCCAAGGCTTTCCGGGTAAATTTGACCAAAAGATAGATGGCCATTTAGTTAACTCTTATATACTTGAAAGTAAATCTTATAGATTCTGTTTCACTGAGCGTTCTGAGATAACCGAATATGTAATATGTGATTCTGAGTGGGATGAAGAAATTGAGTGCAAGTCTTTTACAGAAATCGCTAGTGAAGAACTAGTATCACGTAACAACAAAAAGATTAAAAATAAGGAAAAGTGGGTGGAATTTTTCAGTGGTTTAGAATTTATTGATGCGCTCAAGACAGCATTGTTAGATTACAACTTTCCTTCAAAGACTAAGAAATGAAAAAATATAAAGTGACGCCTGATGGCCACGTATTTAAAATAATTCCTAGGTCTAGGGCTCGTTTAAATATAGCAAATCTTTTTGTACTTTACCCTGATAACACAGAAGCATTATTAAATGGTTATACTAAAGGTGAAATTACTAAGCTTTTAGAAAATCGCAATGTGCAATTTGGTAAAGAAACACCTTTTAGATTTAATTTAAACCACGGTTGTTTTTCCGTGCTGTATCTAAATAATATTTCTCAACTAGTGTTACATAATAATAGGAAAGGAATAATTGCTAATTTAAGATCAAATGTAATACAAGGTGGTTTTAAATTTTTCAATGGTAGTAGAGAACAAGCTTACAATTGGATGATTCACAAAACCACTATTTACTACAAAAGTTTAACCTTAAAGCTCTAGTTAAAAATGAAATACATCTTGATTGCTATATTACTTGTCAGTTGTTCTACCACAAAACCAAATTACAATGTTGGTAAAAGCCATAATGCCAATAGGCATAACAGGGAAAAAATAGTTTACATGCAAGATAAAGGTTCTAAGAAGGCCATGAAAAAAGTTATTAAACGCTCAACCCCCAGGTTTGTAAAGAGTAAAAAAGTAATACAACGTAAAACAAATAGATACATACAATAAAAATTATGAAAAATTACACAAAAACACAGTTGCAACCAATGTTTCCTTGGTCATTGGAAGAAGATTTTAACATATCTATCAGTGCAGCAGATAAAGCTAATGGCAGCCCTAGATTAGGAGATATGATTGCTGTAAATCCTAATAATCCAGAAGATCGTTGGTTAGTTGCAGAAAAGTTCTTTAAGTTTAATTACAAGGAAGAAAGTGTAGAAGAGCCTAAAAAAGTAAAATACCTTCAAACTTGGGGTGATCCCGACACTTTTAAGTTAATTTCTACTACTTCTAACCTCGCTGAAGGTTGGTTAAGAAACACAAGAGCTATGGAAATTGAAGGTTTAGGGTGTATGATCAAGACCAGCTCACACCAGAAAAATGGATACACAAAAAGATTTCTTACAATAGAAGAATTAGCAGCAAAATACCCAGACCCTCTTGAAAGAAAATGTTACGAAGAAATTAATGAAGCTAATTATGTAATTGCAGAAGCTCTTTCGTTTGTTCCAAATACAACTATCTTGGTAACTTATAAAGATGATGAAATAATAGGTAGATCAATAGTTAAAATTTAAAATAAAAAAAAATGATAACAGGAGTCGATTTTATAGATTTTCTAATAAAAAATAAAACAATACAAGAATACGATGCCAAATCAGCGTACACATTGTACTCTACAGACAAAAGTAATATTCCTTTTTCTTCCTACGCTTATTTTAGGACTAAATTTAACAACAAATTTAAGTCTTTAAATAGTATTATTGTAGAAGAAAGCAGGGAAATAATTGTAGAAGAAGTACCAGAAATTTTGTTCATCGAACAAGGTCGTGTTGTTAAAAATTACAAGACAGGTGATGTCCCACCAGATCCCCCCGGACTTATGCCTACAGGGACTTTATTTGATGAAATAGTTTCAGATCGTATTACTACTGATCAAGAAATGCAAGATCACTTAGACAAGTACGGTGAGGAATTTCCTGAAGAAGATATTGAAATAGGTGGATTCACTCGTAAGTGTGTTGATATTACTGCAGGAAAGGCTGGTTCTGGTAAAACTTACAGTAGAGCTATTTTAGCAGCTATGGCTAAGATCTTTGCAAAAAGAGAATACAACAAAGATTTACGTATAGGATTTATTTCAGGTGAAATGCGTGAGTCAGAGTGGGCTAAAGAAATCAGTAAGTGTGAGTTACTTAAAGAAATTGAAGTTGACTATATGTTAAACTACGTTGGGCAAAGTAATTATGAAGAAATTTTCTGGGAAGCAATTGGTGATTATGATATCGTTGTAGTAGATAGTTTTCCTGCAATTTTAGGTCATATTCGTATGACACCTAATGAGAAAAGAACCGAAAAAACTATTATAAATGATTTCATTAGAACAATTTTACAGTCAGTTGAAGCAAACGATAACAATGTTCAATTAATTAATCAATGTAACAAAGATGGTAACTATAAGGGAGGCACAGAGTTGCCACATATGCTATCTTCTCTGTCAATGGTAAATGTTGAGGGTAGATCTCGTTACTTAATTTATGAGAAGAATCGTAATAACGGTAATGTAAACCAAAAAGTTTACTTTAGTAAATCAGGCAATGGTCTTATAGAATTTAATGAAGAAGCTTACAATGCTACTTACAAACAAGCTGAAGATCAAAAAACATCTATGCAAGATTTGCTATCTGGGTTGCACGCCCAACAAAATTCTAGCGATGAAACTGAATCTCAAGAGGACAGTTTGATAGAAGAAATAGCAGCAATAGGTGACATAGGAGACACATCCACAGGTTACTTGGCTACAAGGGAAATCTAAAAATGTTGAAATAGTAACAAGTTTATAAACAAATAACAGTCAAGATGGCAGTAATTATCGAAGTGAACCAAGAGGTTTACACAAAGTTCAAGCAAGATGTTTTGAGCGGTAAAATTATCAAACGTATAGATATCAATGTATCTGCGTTAGAAGTGAATAGTTTAAAAGCCATATCTATGGGCGGCACTGTTTTAGTTCTTACACCTAAGGCCACACAAGGTCTTATGAAATCTATGGGAGTTTCCCCCGGTTTAATTGAAGCTTTAAAATCTGCTTATGATGACCCAAAGTTGTTAAGTACAATTTTAAATCATATTAGACAGGCAAGGAAAACTAGTAAAGTAATCACTCTTGTATACAATGATAAAATTAAATGTATAACAAGTGTTTATCCAACATCAAAGAAATTAATTTCTGATCAACAGTACTTTGATACTTTAGAAGCAATTATTGCAAAAACTCAGGGTTCTTATCTAAGAAATATTTCTTTATCTGAAGCTGGTGATATTCATGCTACTTTAGCAAACCCAAATTTAGAATTTCAATTCGGTGGTATGACTGACGAAACTTTTCATGGTGGTATGACTTTTAATCTTACACCTAACAACATGACAACTAGTTTCTTTACAGAAAGAAAAATCTGTAATAATGGGGCTACAATCACAGATAAGTTGTGTACTATACAAGTAAACACAAATGATAAAGTTCCAGAATTTATTCAAGCAGTGTTGTCACCAGAGTATCAATTAAAAAGTATAGAAGAATTTAAGGCTAGACTTATGCGTTGTTACCATACAGATGCTTCATTAGCTGAAGTATTAAGCATCGATAATTCGCTAAAAAGAGTTCTAGGTAAATACGCTGAAGTTCTGACAAACAAAATGTCAGTTGCAAGATTAAAAAACACTTTTGGTGATCAATATTTATTGAAACCAGAAATTCATCGTTACCTTGTTACAGATATTACTTTGTGGGATTTGACAAATGAAATCACAGCTATCTCTTCTCGTATAGAACAAAATAGTATAATTGTTCCTTCTGAAACAAATGCCAAATTGCAAATATTAGGTGGTGATTGCATGTTTAAAATGCCGAATCTGTGCCCTAGTAATATTATACAAGTTTTCAAAAAATAAAATAATTCGGGGAATGTCACTTTAACTTTCCCCGTATTTTTGGTATTTTTGTGCACTAAAAGTATAATATGGCAATCAATAAGACAACAAGAAAAATATTTTGTTACGACCAAAATGGGATTAAGATAAATGACTTAAAGTTATGGAAATCCGAAAATTACAATAAAGTTTACTTTGATAGTAAATTTGAGTTTGAATGTTACAAATTGTTGAGCGCTGCAAAGTTTGACGTTGATTTTAACCCACCATCTAGAGAACTTATGCCCTCGTTTAAATCTTGGTCATTAAGTAGAGCAAAAGGAAAAACAAAATTCTTTGAAAGTACTGTTAGAAATATTTCTTACACACCTGATTTTATAATTAAGTGTAATAGTGGTATACTTATAATTGTAGAAAGCAAAGGATTTTTTAGACCTGATGCTCGCATGAGATTGAAAATATGTCAATCTCAACTAAAGAAAAACGAAAGATTGATTCTTATCTTTGACACACCTACAGAAGGTCTTAAAAGTTTAAAAGAATTAATTGATATTATTAACAATGATTTAGGTGGTTCAACTGTTGGGCCACCCAAGGAAATAGTAATTAACAAAAATATAAATATATAATGTCTAATCCACTAATTTGGAAGAATTACAAGGCTGAGGTTGTAAAAACTCTTGTAAATCATGGTGATGATACCCCTGAAATTTTACTGTATAATCTTACAGGTAAAGTTGGAGCATTTTTCAATAATCTGCAAATTAAACTAGCAGGTGAAAATGCTAAACAGGAAGAAATGGAAAAATTATTAGGTGATATCTTATGGAACGTCGCTGCGTTAGAGTTAACTTATGAGTTACACCCTTGCAAAGGTTCTGATTATATAGGTCACCCTATCCAGATAGTCGCAGAAGAAGGTGTAGAATTAGATTTTTTAGGCTTACACTGTAGTGCTATGGATATTTTAGCAGAAATGTCTGGTGCTATATATTCTAATGATGTTGACCTTATTCAATATTCATTAGCACAGATGTTTTCGCTTACTTTTGATATATGTGCTATATCTAATACTGTTATGGTCGATTGTTTAGGAATTAATGTTGATGCTAAAACTTCTAAAAAAACAGCTAAAATTGATCAACACAAAGAAGAATATAAGCTTACAAAAGAAAATATAAAAAAAGCAGGTAGTTTCGAAGTAATGTTTGACATTATTGTAGATACTAAAACTAGAGTCTATCAAGGATTGAAAGTAAAAAAAGGTAGAAATGTTAAAACATTTTGTTCTAGTGATTTAGTTGTTGATTTTTTTAACGCTTCAAACGCTATAGCCGAAGACTATAAAAACATTGCCTATCGTTTTAATTACAGCCCAACCTTTAGGTCAGTGCTTAGTCAAATTAAAGATAAAGTGTTCTCTGGATACATCAATGGTTATAATTTAATTTCAGCTATGGAAGTTCAGAAAAACTTGCAAAGTAAGAATAAAGATAAAACTGTTTTCATTGACAGAACATTTAGACCTATCCTTATGCATGCTGATATGAAAACTCTAGATGATTTACTAATGTATGTTAACACCATAAAAAATAAAAAATGAATAGAAATCTATTATTACCCAGAGTAGCTTTTAAGCCCTTCGAGTACCCTGAATTAGAGTCTTATGCCCAAGGTATTAGACAGACTTATTGGATACATGATGAAGTTGATTTTTCCGCAGATTTGCACCAGTTCAAAACAGAATTACCTGAAGTTGAACAGTACATTATCGGAACTATCCTTAAGACTTTTGCTCAAACAGAAATCCATGTAGCAGATGAGTTTTGGAACCAATTGCATAACTATTTCCCTAAACCAGAAGTTTTCATCTTATGCTCTACTTTCACAGAAAACGAAATGAGACATGCTTTAGCTTATGATAAGTTAAATGAAATCTTAGGGCTACAAGATTATGCTTCTTTCCTTACAGATAAAGTAGCAACAGCAAGATTGGAAAATTTAACACGTATAAGAAAAGATCATAAGGGTAAACCTTCTGTCAGAGATATCTGTCGTACTTTAGCAATTTTTGGTGGTTTTACTGAAAATGTAAATTTATTTTCTCAGTTTGCTATACTAAGATCTTTTAGTTCTAATGGTAGAAATTTACTAACAAATATTGCCGACATTATAGATTGGTCACAGCAAGATGAAAAAACTCACGCTTCTTGTGCTATATACTTGTTCAATACATTAGTTGCTGAAAACCCTGAAGTATGGGATGATGAGTTTAAAGCAGAAATTTACACGGCTGCCAAAGTAACATTTGACATAGAAAAAGATTTAATTAAGCAAGTATTTGCTAAAGGTGAATTGCCAAATCTTTCTGAAGAAGTTCTAATTAACTTTATGAAAGCTCGTATTAATCAATCTCTAGTATCTATGAATTTAAAATCTATATTCAATGTAGATGAAAAATTACTAGATGAAATCTCTTGGTTCGAAGATAACTTTAGCGCTATCAGCCACAAAGACTTCTTTGCAAAAAGACCTTCAGAGTACACTCGTGGTTTGGTAGTGTACAGCGCAAACACCGTTGCAGTCTCTAGAGAAGAAGTATTAAAATTAGCAGATAAAAATATATGAGATATAAAGATAAGTGGGAAGCAAATGTGGATTACCCAGAATGGATGGTTATACCTTCATTAGTAACGTTAGAAGGTGGGTATCTTATTGAAGATGAAAGCCCTAGAGATGCTATGTATAGAATAGCTCGTAAAGCTGGTGATATATTGTCCATGCCTAATATAGTAGAACCGATATTTCAGTCCCTATGGAACGGTTGGATATGTCCTAGTTCTCCTGTGTGGAGTAATTTTGGTGCTGCACGAGGTTTACCTATCTCATGTTTTTGTATAGAATTACCAGATAGTATTTCCGGTATTTTTTCAGGGGTTTCAGAGATAGCTAAAATGTCGCAAATGGGTGGTGGTACAGCTGCTTATGCAGGTAACTTACGTGGTAGAGGTGAAAAAGTATCATTTTCAGGTGGTACAAGTAACGGGTCTAAAGCTTTTGCTCAACCTTTTGACACAACTATCAGCATAGTTACACAAGGTAAAACTCGCCGTGGATCTATGGCTTGGTACTTACCCTTTTCGCATACCGATTTCTTTGAACACTTAGCCATAAAAGGTGTGGGTGATAGCATACAAAACCTATTCCCAGGTGTATGTATCGAAAAATCAGATTATGATGCTATTTACGCCGGTGAAGAATGGGCTATGGAAAGATGGTCAGAAATTATGAAGTCTCGTAGTGCTACAGGTTTACCTTACATTTTTGATACACATAACGCAAATACTCATTCATCTTGCCCTATTTGGTACGGTGAAAATACTGATATGCCTCTTAAATCTTCACAATTATGCACAGAGATCTTTTTACCTACTAATTTGGATGAAAGTTTTGTTTGCTGTTTATTGTCGATGAATCTTGCTAAATGGGAGGAGTGGAAAGACACCAAAGCTGTTAGAGGTGCTGTATATCTTTTAGAAGCTATTATGCAAGACTTTATCAACAAGACTGAAGGTGTAAAAGAAATGGCTCGTGCTAGGAAATTTGCAGAAAGACACAGAGCTCTGGGGCTTGGAGTTTTGGCATGGAGCACATACCTACAAAACAACAACCAACCTTTCACAGGCATTTTCGCTAACTCTATGACTCGTGTTATTATGAGTAGTATCAGAGACAAAGCTAAACGTGCGTCTGAAAAATTGGCAGAACAATTTGGTAATTGTGCAGTTGTAGATGAGTACAATGCAAAACATGGTACAAATATTAAACAAAGGCATTCAACTCTTATAGCTATTGCACCTACTACTTCTAATGCTACTATAGCAGGAGTTGTTAGTCCTGGTATAGAACCTATATTGTCCAACTACTTTGTATTAGGCGGTGCTAAAGGTAATTTTACTATCAAAAGTTTGGCTTTAGAAAAGTTATTGATAGTAAAAGGTAAAAGTAATAAAGAAGTTTGGGAATCTATCAGAGATTCAGATGGATCAGTTCAACATTTAGAATTTCTTGACGCAGATGAGAAAGAAGTGTTCCTTACTTTTGGGGAAATCAACCAATTTGAGATAGTAAAACAAGCTGCAATTAGACAAGAATATATCGACCAAGGCCAGTCTTTAAATTTAAAAATTAAACCAGACACAGATCCAAAATTAGTAAGTTCTTTGTATCTTATGGGGCATGAGTTAGGTATTAAATCTTTCTACTACCAAAGATCAGAAAATATTCTTAGGCAAGGTATTAGCGCAATGGATGCTTCTGTTTGCCAGTCCTGTGAAGGATAAGTAACAGCATAACAATAACAAAAATAAGAAAATATGGAAATTAAAAGATTAGTACAAGAATTAAATAGTAGATTACCTGAAGATTCTAGAGCCTTATTGGGCGGTAGTGTCGTGTTAAAAGCTCATGGTTTATTGACACGGGTTATTGGTGATGTTGATATTATTGTTGCTCACAATATACATGATAAAAATGATAGAGCTACTTATTTTGATACAGTGCAAAAAGTATTAAAAGATCTATTCCCATTTGAAGATCTGGGTCAAAATTTATCTGAAACAGTAAATTACAATGGTTCAATAAAAAGTAATAACTTTGAGAAATATAAATTTAATTTTTCAATATTTACGCCTGTTTATTTTGTGGGAGACATAATACACCGTGTAAATATTATAGTACATGAAAATATCGTAAATGAAGATTACTACAGTGTATCAAGTTTTGATGGAATTCCTTGTTGTTCTTTAGGTCGTATATTAGCGGCTAAGGTATACTATGGCAGGCCTAAAGATCATTGTGATTTTACAGAAATTCAGTATAATATGTTTCATAAAAAGCATGGCAATTTGGCACCCCAAAACTGAATCAGAAAATCATATAAACATATACTCCAATTCTTGCGTTCCTTTAGGCAGAGCATTGTCAAATTTTGCGCATTTCCCTTTTAAACACCCAGAATATGGCACGTTTCAATCAGTAGAAGCTGCATATTACTGGTTGTTTACGGGTAAGCAACATGATGAACTAAAACCTTTATGGGGCTTAGAAGCTAAAAGATTTGGACAAAGTTTACCTAAAGATGTAAAATTAGACAAAAAATTTAAGGAAGAAATTTCTTATTTTATAGGATTAAAGGTGCTGCAACACCCTTATATCCTGGATCTACTTATACATTCCACCCTACCGTTTACCCATTACTATTACTTTGGAGATATTGAAAACTGTGTAGTTAAAGATATGTCTAGAGAGCATAATTATATGGTTGAAGCATGTGAAACAATAAGAATAGAGCTAAAAAAACAATATAATGTCAAACACAAAAAAAGTAATTAGAGCAGTATTAAACCTTAGTAGTACAATAGTGGAGGGTAGGTATAAACTTACTTATAGGGAATATCCTATAAAAAAAGAAACCGAGAAAACTATTGTTATTATTAAAAATAAGCGTGAAGATCGTGTGATGCGAACAGATCTATTACTTGCTAAGTCAGATTTTACAAATGACAGGTTATCTAAACTGCAATTTATTTGTACCTGTTTAGAAGAAGATATGGATAAGTGTATAGAAGTATTAAGCCTTGCAATGGATAAAGCCATAAAAGAAATTAGTAGTTGTCACTTGACGGCATT
>Ga0209284_10004924_pt1 | contig 14443 bp, 16 predicted proteins | sample FRY03_FD_187211 | JGI IMG/M metagenome (GOLD analysis project Ga0209284, IMG submission 187211) | Freshwater microbial communities from Lake Fryxell liftoff mats and glacier meltwater in Antarctica - FRY-03 (SPAdes) (version 2) | ecosystem: Environmental > Aquatic > Freshwater > Ice > Glacier... | reverse complement strand
CATGCCGGTTTACTTGACGGCCGTTGCGTCCGTCATGCGGTAGTACAGACCGTAGGAGTCATCATTGAGCACCAAAAATTTGCCCTCCACGACGACTGGCTCCATGCCGTACTTGACAGGTGTTTTGGCGCGTACCTCGACCATGCTTTCAGGTCCACCAGCCGAGCAGAACGAGCAGGTCAGGGGCACCGATGAGAGTAAAAAATGACGCTGCTTTTCACCCGGCTCCAGCGGCATCATGAAGCCCTGGATGCGCTGTGTTTTCTGGTTCAAAGCCATCTGACTGACGTTAAAAACCGGCAAGATACGGTTTTTTTCGATTTTGGTTTTGACATCTGTCAGCACCGACCACGGGATCACATCGTCCCTGGCTTGAAGAGGCGCAAATGGGCTGCCCGCACCGAATGTACCCGCCCCCTTGCCCGCTGGCGGCGCAGCTATCGGCGACGACAGCGTCTGCGCGGTGGCGGTGGCTGTGAGGCTAGCAGTGGCCAGGCAAAGCGTCAGACCCACCACGGTGGTCCATGTTTTAAAACGTGTTGACATGCAGAGCTCTTGAGAACAAATAAGTCTGTTGATTTTGCGCCTGTTGACCAGCGTGCTCAATGCACGTGCTTCATGCCGCAGTATTTGCCTACGGCAAGGCCTTTGCAGGCGGCCTGGAGTTCTTTTTGGCAGACATCCGATTTTTTACCCGATTCGAGGCACTTGGCAGCGCCTTCATGGGCGGCCGCCATCGCCCGGTGGCGGGTGATGTCTTCTTTGGTTTCTTTATCGGTGTGGGTAGATGCCGCAAAGGCGGTACCCGCAAAGAAAGCGGCGGCGAGGAGGTATTTTTTCATATGGGTTTCCTTTGATTGTGCAGTAGTTAAGAAGATTTAGCGGGATTGAAGAAGTTCAAAAACACTGACCCGGTAGGCCTCCCAGGCGGGTAGTGCGCTGGCAGCGAGCGCCACCCCCAAGGCCACGATGGGTACAACTATCAATTCAATCGGCCAGACAAACGCACCGATCACAACAGATTTTTCAGCCTGTAGCGCCCAGGCAGCGACAGCCATCACACCTTGCGCTGCCAGAACGCCCAGCAGACAAGCCAGCAATGCCAGCCACAGCGCCTCATACAGCAACAGGCCGGCAATTTTGCGCGGCGGCGCACCCAACATGCGCAGCAGCGCCAGGTCGGCCCGGCGCTCGCGCACAGCGCTCCACAGGGCAATGAAAACGCTCAAGCCCGCCGTTAGCAGCAGAATGCCGGCAAGGGCTTTGAGCAGATCTGTGCCCACACCAATCATGTTGAGCAAGCGGGTAATCTCCAGCGCGGGCGCTGCGGCTTGCATCTCGGTGGTGGTGTTGACAAAGCGCGGAAACGTAACCGCCGCCAGCGGCGTTTTGTATTGAATCAGCGCCAGCGTCAGTTCGCGCTCTTCTTCGAGAATCTTCTGGTCTTCAGCGTCCAGCGCTGCATCGGTTTCATGCACTTTCCAGACTGATTCGGTTGAGGTCAGAATCAGGCGGTCCAGCACTGAGCCGCTGGCGGCAAGCACGCCCACCACGTTGTAAGGCGTTTGGCCATGCGATTCCCCACCGCCACCCAAACCGTGGCTACCAGCAAACGCGTCACCTGCCTTCAAACCGGTTTGCCGCGCCACCTGGCTGCCTATGACTGCCTGCATGGGCTTGTCCCACAGCGCGCCGCTGGCAAGCTGCGCGTCGTAATGTTTGATGTAGTCAAGCGACGTGCCAACGATGCGAAAGCCCCTGAAACTGTCCCCCAGGCTGATCGGAATCACCTTGGCGACCTGTGGATTTTTTTCAAGTTCCTTGACAGCCGCCAGCGGCACATTGCCAGTTGGCGCGTCGATATGAAACACGCCTGACAAAATCAGCTGCATCGGGCTGCCTTTGGCGCCGACCACCACATCAATGCCCGCCAGGTCGCGTTCAAACGCACGGTTGATCTGCTGGCTGACCAGCAACACAAAGCTGATGGATGCCAGGCCCAGGGCCAGCAGCAGCAGATTCAGGCTGGCAGCCAGCGGCCTTGACCACAGGTAGCGCCAGGACAGGACAATGATGTTCATAGGCTGGAGTTCGCTATTTATTCAGGAGCTGCTTGCGACCGTATTTATTGGGCTAGAGGCCAATTTAATACCAAGAAAGGGCCTGCAAACGGCTTCCAGGTGCTTTTTTATACGCGAATCATGGGTCGCAATGACCAGCGTGGCGTTTAAGCGCGCTGCGGTGGCCAGCAGCAGATCCAGCGCGGCGCTGGCGGCATCATCGTCCAGGCTGGCGGTCGGCTCGTCCGCCAAAACGACTTTAGGTTGCAGCAGCACCGCCCGCGCCAGTGCCACCCGCTGAGCCTGCCCGCCAGATAGCTGCGATGGCTTGCGTTCTGATAACTCCGCCACACCCAGAGCAGCCAGCGCCGCATGGATACTTTTATGATCCGTTTTTTGCCCCACTGCCCATTGCGAAAGCGCCAGATTGCCGTAAACCGACAGTGCAGCGCTCAAATGCAGTTTTTGCGGCAAAAAACCAATCGTTTTAGCCCGCCAGGCGTCGCTACGTACTTTGTCTAATTGCGCTACAGCTTGCCCGGCAACAGTCAAGTCACCGCTGCTGGCTTGCAGCAAACCAGCCGCCAGCGCCAGCCAGGTTGACTTGCCCGAGCCAGAAGCACCGCCAAGTACCAGCACACCGCCTTGCGCCACCTCCAGGTCTGCAAAGGCCAGGGCTGGGCCATTGACGTAGCGGTAGCTGAGCTGTCGGCTGGTGATCAAGCGGGAGCTCCCGTGGCGCAATCAGCGCACACGCCGCGCACGGCAAAGTCCATGCTCATGCCCTGGTAGCCCAGTGCTTTAAGCGCCTCAAGCGCCGTTTGCGCGGCCCGCTCCATGTCATTCGCACTGGCTTGCAACGCGCCTGCCAGCGGGCTGTCCTTGTGGCAGCTTTGGCATTCAAAGTGGGCAATAGCATGCACGCCCGCAGGCATGGCCTGGTAGCGCCGGGTGCGGCTGGCATCAACCCGGCACAGCAGCAAACCCACTTGCGTCAATCGGTCAATCAGCCGGTAAAGCGTGACACGGTCCAGCTCGCCCGACCCATCGGCCAGCGCCGCCTGTAACTGCGTATGGGTGTAGCTGGTGTCCGGGTGCGCCAGCAACCATTTTAAAACCAGCCGCGCTGCGCTGGTACGGCGCAGGCCGTGGGCTGACAGCAAGGCATCAATAGGGTCTACAGCTGAATCCGCAAGGGTGGATTTTTTGAAAGTCTTCGAAGCCATGGTTTGACGTGGTTGATGGATGGCGAGGCTTGCCAGATTGATTATTCAGGCAGAAAGAAACATTGATGCAATCAAGTTGCGTTAAACTATAACGCCATTGAATTGCATTATTACCGCAACTCAGACACTTTCGTTGGCTTATATCCGTCTTTCTGCCCTCATTTTTGTAAAGCTGCGACCTGTGCATCCTTCTAAAAAATTCCGCAGCAGCGTACTGGCTTGGTCTGCGTGGCGGCGCGTTCTATTTGTACTGCCGGTCGTTCTGCTACTGTGGCTCGCGGTGGCGTGGGCGGGCGGGGAAGCTGCGCCATGGTGAAGATTGACAACCTCACCGTCAGCTACCGCCAGCACCCGGCCTTGCACCATATCAGTGGCGTTTTTGCAGCGGGCTCCCTGACAGCGGTGGTCGGGCCTAACGGTTCGGGCAAAAGCACCTTGCTCAAAGCCGTCATGGGCCTGGTGCCCACCTCGGGCGGCAGCGTCAGCGTTTCGGTGCCGTGTGCACGCATCGCGTATTTGCCGCAGTTTGCCGAAATCGACCGCAGCTTTCCGATGGATGTACAAGACTGCGTGCTGCTGGGTTGCTGGCCGATTTACGGTGCCTGGGGCGGCGTTGGCGCGGCGCAAATGGAAAGCATTCACGCAGCGCTCGCCAGTGTCGGTTTGCAGGGTTTTGAAAAGCGCACCCTCGGTTCGCTGTCCAGCGGCCAGTTGCAGCGGGTACTGTTTGCCCGCCTTCTGGTGCAGGACGCCGACCTGATTTTGCTCGACGAGCCTTTCAACGCGATGGACAGCAAGACCGTCACCACACTGCTGGCCACCATTGAGGCCTGGCACCAGCAGCAACGCACCGTGGTGGCGGTGCTGCATGACGACGCGCAAGTGCGCGAGCACTTTCCGCAAGCGGTGCTGCTGGCGCGCGAGCTCATCGATTGGGGGCCAACCGCTCGCGTCATGACCGAGCAGCGCCTGGCCAGCGCCCGGCAGATGGCCGAGGCCTGGGACGACGAGGCTGAGCTGTGCGACATCGACGCCATGGCAAGCGCCCCGATAGCGCCACAAACCCGTCTGGCGCAAGGCATCTGATGCAAGGCGGCACGTCTTTTTTCGCAGCTTTTATCGATACGTGCTGGAGCCTGCTGTGGGCACCGTTTGCCGAGTTCGCCTTCATGCGGCGTTCACTGGCCGCCACGCTGGCGCTGTCGCTGAGCGCTGCCCCGCTGGGCGTATTTCTGACGCTGCGCCGAATGAGCCTGCTGGGCGATGCGCTCAGCCACGCCATCCTTCCGGGGGTGGCCATCGGCTTCATGCTGTTTGGCCTGTCGCTGTCAGCCATGGTGGTGGGTGGCGTGCTGGCCGGCACGGTGGTGGCGGGCATTGCCGGCTTTATCAGCCGCGCCACCACGCTCAAGGAAGACGCCAGTCTGGCCGCAATTTACCTGGTGGCACTGGCACTCGGCGTGGCCCTGATTTCAACGCACGGCACCCAGCTGGATTTGCTGCACATCCTGTTTGGCAGCGCCCTGGGGGTGGACACTGCGGGCCTGCTGTTGGTCGCCGGTGTGGCAAGCGTAAGTCTGGTGGTGATGGCAGCCGCTTACCGGGGCCTGGTACTTGAGAATTTTGACCCGGTGTTTTTAAGCGCATCAAGGACCACCCTCAGGGGTAACGGCGGGCGGCTACCGTCCTGGGTTTGGCAGCAGGGCTTTTTGACGCTGGTGGTAGTGAACCTGGTGGCGGGTTTTCAGACACTCGGCACGCTGATGGCGGTCGGTCTGATGATGCTGCCAGCGGTGTCCGCCAAGCTGTGGCACGACACGCTGCCCACGCAACTCGTCAACGCCAGTGCGCAGGCCTTGCTGGCCAGCTATGCCGGGCTTCTGGTGTCCTACCACCTCGACACCCCTTCCGGTCCGACCATCATCGGCTGCGCGGGCGCGCTTTACTTTGCGTCCCTGCTGCTGGCCCCCGGTGGCTGGCTTGCGCGACTGCTGGCTACCCGGCACCGCGTGGCCTGATTTTTGCCAACTATCTTTTATCCAATCAGGACGGCTTCTCATGAAAAACCTACGCGACACGGTGATCAAACCGCTGGCGGCACTGACTTTGTTTGCTGTCGTAACCATCAGCAGCGCCGCAGACAAGATTCCGGTGCTCGCCAGCTTCAGCATCCTGGGCGATCTGGTGCGAGTGGTCGGCGCAGACCGCGTCGCGGTGACCATGCTGGTCGGCCCGGACGAAGACGCGCATGTCTTCGAGCCCAAGCCAGGTGATGCCAAAAATCTGCTGCAAACCAGGCTGCTGGTGACCAACGGCCTGGGTTTTGAGCCCTGGGCACAAAAACTTGTGAAGTCGGCGGGCTACAAAGGTCAGACCGTGGTCGCCTCGCAAGGTGTCAAACCACGCCAGATGGTGGCTGGAAAAGGCCATGGCCATGACCGTGGCGACACCGACCCGCATGCCTGGCAAGACCCGACGAATGTGACGCTCTATGTGCGCAATATCGCCGCTGCACTCAGCAAGCTGGACCCGGAAGGCAAAACCATCTACCAGGCCAACAGCGAGGCCTATGCCAAAGAACTGCAGGCGCTGGACGCTGACGCCAAAACGCAAATTGCCGCCATACCGGCAGACAAACGCAAGGTCATCACCTCCCACGACGCGTTTGGCTACTTTGGCGCGCGTTACGGCATCAAATTCCTGGCACCGCAGGGCGCATCCACCGGGTCAGAGCCTAGCGCCAAAGAAGTCGCGCAGTTGATCCGGCAGATCCGGAAGGAAAAAATCAAGGCCGTTTTCGTGGAAAACATGAGCAACCCCAAGTTGCTGGCCCAGTTGAGCAAGGACGCCGGCGTGACGGTCGGACCGACACTGTATGTGGATGCCCTGTCGGCACCGCAAGGCCCTGCCGGGAGCTACCTGCAGCTGATGCGCCACAACGTGACGCAGCTGGCCGCCGGTATGAAGCTGAACTGAGTCAATCACTATTAAACATAGCTGCCAGCGCATGCTTCATATGCGCTAGTGATCTAAAACACCATCAACATGTCAAGGATTAACACCATGCAAGACACCCGCCTGCCCGTCACCGTGCTGTCAGGCTTCCTGGGCGCAGGCAAAACCACGCTGCTCAACCATATTCTGGCCAATCGGGAAGGCCTGCGCGTGGCGGTGATCGTCAATGACATGAGCGAGGTCAACATTGATGCATCGCTGGTCAGCAAGAGCGCCATCAATGCAGGCGCAGCACTGTCGCGCACTGAAGAAAAACTGGTTGAAATGAGCAACGGCTGCATCTGCTGCACACTGCGCGAAGACTTGCTGCTGGAAGTGCGTAAGTTGGTCGCTGAGGGGCGGTTTGACTGCCTGTTGATTGAGTCCACTGGCATTGGTGAGCCCTTGCCCGTCGCTGCGACTTTTGACTTTACCGATGAAGAAGGCAACAACTTGAACGACGTTGCCGTGATTGACACCATGGTCACGGTGGTCGATGCTTACAGTTTGCTGAACGACTACACCAGCAAAGACTTGCTCGCCCATCGGGGCCAGGTTGCAGGCGAAGAAGACAACCGCACGCTGGCCGCACTGCTGATGGAGCAAATCGAGTTTGCCGATGTGGTGATTGTCAACAAAATCGACCGGGTCGATACCGCTCGGCGGAACGAAGTGACAGGCGTTATCAAAGCGCTCAATCCAACCGCAGAAATTGTTTACGCCGACCACGGCAAAGTGCCTTTGAACAAAGTGCTGGCCACAGGCAAATTTGACATGGAAAAAGCCAGCGCAATGCCGGGCTGGGCGCGCGAGCTGGAAGGCAAGCACACGCCAGAAACTGAGGCCTACGGCATCACCAGCTTTGTGCTTCGCAGCCATGACCCGCTGCACCCCAAGCGATTTTCAGAATTTATGGAGTTGCCCCTGGCCGGCCTGCTGCGCGCAAAAGGCTATGTCTGGCTGGCCAGCAAGCCCGAATGGGTGCTGTCGTACTCACGCGCAGGCAATACCGCCACGCATGAACCCGTGGGCCGCTGGTGGGCGCATCAACCCGACAAAAGCCGCTGGCCACCCAAAGGCAGCCCGGAGCGCATTGCGATTGACGAGCGCTGGCGCGAGCCCTACGGCGACCGCTTGAATGAAGTCGTTTTCATCGGCCAAAAAATGGATCGCGCCTTGATCGAAGCGGCATGGAAAGCCTGCCACTTGACCTTCACCGAAACCCGCAAAGGCATGAAAGCCTGCGCGGCATTGTCAGATCCGTTTCCAACCTGGGCGGCAACGCCTGTTCTTCAAAAGGAGCCAGCATGAGTCTTATTCCCGTCACCATCCTTACCGGTTTTTTGGGCAGTGGTAAAACCACGCTACTTAACCATATTTTAAAAGCTGACCACGGCTTCAAAATTGCCGTCATTGAAAACGAATTCGGTGAAGCCGGCATTGACAACGAGCTGCTCGTGCAAGACCGCGATGAGCAGATCATTGAGATGAACAACGGCTGCATTTGTTGCACGGTGCGTGGCGATTTGGTACGCATTTTGGGCGAGCTGGCAGTCAAGAAGAAGGCCGGTGTTTTGACCTTTGACCATGTGGTCATTGAAACCACAGGTCTGGCCGACCCCGCCCCGGTTGCGCAAACCTTTTTTGTCGATGACGACATACAGATGAACTACATGCTAGACGCCATCGTTACCCTGGTTGATGCCGTGCATGCACCGATGCAGCTGGATGAACACCACGAGGCGCAAGAACAAGTCGGTTTTGCCGACCGGGTATTGATCAGCAAAACCGACTTGGTCGATGCGCCAGCACTGGCCGCCTTGAGGCAGCGGCTGACCCGCATCAACCCGCGCGCCAAAATTGCTGAAGCTCACCACGGCGTGGCGGCGGTTGGCGAATTGATGGATATCCGGGGCTTCAATCTGAACGCTATTCTGGAGATTGAACCCGAGTTTTTAACCGACGTGGACCATGAACACGATGACGACGTTAAATCTTTCGTGTTCCGGGAAGATCGCCCGCTGGACCTGGACAGAATGGAAGATTTTTTGGGTGGAATGATCAAGGTCTACGGCCCGCAAATGATGCGCTACAAAGGTGTGCTCAATATCAAGGGTGAAAGCCAGCGCATCGTATTTCAGGGTGTCCACATGCTGATGGGGTCAGAGCGTGGCGGCAAATGGCAACCCAAGGAAAAGCGCACCTCCAAGATGGTATTTATTGGCCGTAATTTGCCACGTGAGGTACTGGAGGCAGGCTTGACGAATTGCGCTGTGGGCCAGTTGTAAGGGAACCTAGAATGGCGCGCCGAATACCACTTGATGTGCAACACGGCTCTTACCAAGAGGTTTTTGCCGATTGGCTGGAAGAGTCTGGTGGCACGCTAGCATTGTGCAAACGCACAGCATCGCCTTTGCTCGACTGGATCGCACAGTTGCCAGCCGACGCACTGCCAGCAGGTCGCCTGTGGCTCCAGCCATGTGAAGCGCGTGCCGCCCTGAACGCAGTCTGCGATGCCAGCGGTACCCCGCGCGACCTTACTCGAGACGCCTTTGTGGAGAACGTCGCCGCGCAAGTAGCCCTTTTCGCCAGCTTGGCTCGCTGTGAGACAGTTCGACTGCGGCTCGATGTGATCCGCGATGATGCCTGCCGCCGCTGGCACCGTGACTGCGTGCCGCTGCGTCTGATTTGCACCTACCGCGGCCCCGCTACCCAGTGGGTGGGGCCAGAACTCGCCAGTGCCGTCATGAGCGCGCCTGACGATGACAGCCAGCATGCCCAGTCGCTGGCGACCGGTGACGTGGCCTTGCTCAAAGGCTGCGGCTGGCCCGGCCTGGCGCACGATGGCGGCATCGTGCACCGCTCGCCGCGCATCGGCGGTACAGGGCAGGCACGGCTGGTGCTGGTGATTGACGCGCCCATGCGCTACCCAGCTGGAGTCGGTCAAGAAACGGCTCCTGATGTTGATCTGCTATTACTTTCATAGCTGCTTGCGCATTTTTCGCTGGCTCAAAGCCACTTTTAACCCCAAAGAACGACCCTAGAAAAGGATATTTTCGCGTGTTACACAAAACTCGATGGCCGACGGCCTTGGCGTCCAGTCTTCCCGAGCAGCAACAGGTAGAAGCCGTCGTGCGGACACTTCTGCGGTGGACAACGGGAGCAGTTCATGGCCGGTAATCCTTGCCATCAGCCTGGCACCGCAACGCTTGCTTTTGCCCAGCGCAGCAGCATTGCACAAGTCGAAGAAGGTACCGAGCTGGCGCCCAAGTTTGGCGTCGATGGTCTGCTGCCCTGCATCACCACCGATGCCGTCAGTGGTGAGGTTCTCATGCTGGGCTGGATGAACGCGGAGGCACTTCAGCACACCATCGGCACGCGCGAGGCGCACTACTTCAGCCGCAGCCGCAAGGTGCTCTGGCACAAGGGTGCCACCAGCGGACTGGTGCAACTGGTGGTCGAGATGCGCATTGACGACGATCAGGATGCGCTTTGGCTGCGGGTTCAGGTACAGCCTGGCGCAGACAGCCTTCCTGCGAGCTGTCATGTGGGTTACCGCAGTTGCTTTTATCGTGCCATTGACACCGAAACGGGCGCCCTGCGATTCGTGGAGAACAACAAAACGTTCGATCCCCAGGTTGTGTACGGCGACGCGCCCAATCCGACTTTGCTGTGATGTCACCACCGACTGTTTTCCAAACGCCATTGGCCGTGCGCAGCGGTTCCGATCTCGAGTCTCAACATAAATTGCCAAAAGGAGCTGCGCGCATGACGACAGAAGTACTGGTGTGTGTGTTGTGTCGCCCTGCCGCCTTGTTGCGTGAAATGCCGCGCCCCGGGCGCGCCTTGTTTGAAGCCATTGAGAACATGGCGCTGCGTGACGAACTGCCCTTTCGGATTCGTCCGGTTGACTGCATGAGCGGCTGCAAGCGCCACTGCACAGTGGCCTTGCAGGCAACGGGAAAAACCAGCTATTTTTTTGGTGATCTGCTTGCTGACGACGTTTCGGCAGAACAGGTGTTGGCTTGCGCCACGCTGCACCAGGCCAGCCCAGACGGGTTCTTGTCGCGTGACGCAAGGCCTGAGCGCCTGCGCGCTGGCATTCTGACCCGCCTGCCGGCTCCTTTGCACGCGCTCAGCGCAGGCGCCACAGACACCTTAATTTACGAGGGGCTGGGGCGGCTGAGGTTAGTTGTCATTTAGGTACGCCCCTGCTGCTTGCAAACAAAGTTATCTGTTTTTCAACCTAAATTAACGCAACTTAGTTGCGTTAAATCGAATTTTTAGGATAATACATGGGGTTGATGAAGGTTTTCCGCATCCCTCATCTTTCAAAACGATTTCCAGAAGAAGCCCCCTGCCGACGTTCACTTGGCAAGTCCGAATGAAGAACACATGAAAACAAAACTCACTTCCGTAGCGATTGCATGCAGCTTTCTCGTGCTGAGTCTCCAGACTTTTGCACAAGCCCCTAGCCTGGCACCAGTTCAAGTTACCTCCCCTGCCATGGCCCCCAACAGCAGCTTGGGGCTGGATGTGCCGAGCAACACGGGTTCAAGACTGGGTTTGACGCTCCGCGAAACGCCTGCCAGCGTTAGCAGCGTCAGCAGTGCTGACTTGGAAGAGCGCAACATCAACCGCTTGCAAGATGCGGTTAAACGTACGCCTGGCATGACAGACAGCGGCTCGCCTGGTAATGGCGGCACTGGTTTGTCTGCGCGCGGCTTTTCAGGTCATAGTTCGGTATCACAAATGATCGATGGCTCGCGACTGATTGTTGCATCAGGCACGCAAACATTCCCTGGCATTCCCCCAAACCTCTAGACAATTCTTACTGCACAGTTTGACGCCGCTCGAACTCATGGGGGCTGAGTTGATCGAGGTGCTTGTGGCGCCGCACTCGATTGTAGAAACCCTCGATGTAATCGAAGATTTCTGACCTGGCCTGTGCCCGCGTTGCGTAGATCCTCTTTTTGATCTGTTCACTCTTCAAGCTGCTGAAGAACGACTCGGCCACAGCGTTGTCCCAGCAGTTGCCCCGGCGGCTCATGCTCGGACTCAGGCGGTTGTCCTTGCACCATCGGTTGAACTCGTCGCTGCCAAATTGACTGCCCTGATCGGAATGAATGATCACGGAGCCTTTGGGTCTTCTGCGCCACACGGCCATGGTCAGCGCATCGAGCACCAAAGTTGTTTGCATCCGCGCGTCCATGCTCCAGCCCACCACTGCACGCGAGTGCAAATCAAGCACCGCGGCCAAGTAAAGCCAACCCTCATGCGTTCGGATGTAGGTGATGTCAGTGACCCAGGCCTGATCCGGCTCATCGTGCTGGAACTGACGCTGCAACTGATTGGGTGCCACCAGTGCTGGCTTGCCCACTTTGAATCGAGGCCGCTTGTAGCCCCGCACAGACCTGATTTGAGCGGCCTTCATCAACCTGGCGACCCGGTTCTCGCCACAAGCCATGCCAGCCTCGCGCAAGTCACAGAAGATGCGCGGGCTGCCGTAGATGCCCATGCTTTGGTCGTAGAACTCGCGTATCTTCAAAGTCAACGCCTCGTTGGCCTTGGCCCTTGGCGACAGCGGCTTCTGCAGCCACGCGTAGTAGCCGCTGCGGTGAACTTTAAGAACCCGGCACATGCTGGTCAAACGGAATTCGGCTCGGTGCGCTTGGATGAACGCGTACTTCAGCCGGACTGCTTGGCAAAGTACGCGGCGGCCTTTTTTAGGATGTCGCGCTCCTCCGTGGTTCGCCTCAGCTCAGCCTTCAGGCGAGTCATCTCGACTTGCAGCGCCTTCAGATCACTGGCCACAGGCTCGTCCGCCTTCTTGAACTTACTGACCCAGGTGTACAGCACGCCTTCGGCGATGCCTAGCCGTTTGGCCACATCGACAACCGAGTGACCTTTGTCGATGACCTGCTTGACCGCCTCATCCTTGAACTCGGTCGCGTATTTCGTTCGCTGCATTTGCATTTCTCCATTTCAGTTTTGACATCATTATTTGTCTACTGATTTGGGGGAATGCCAGCCGGCACCGTGCAAGTGTTGGAGTCTTGCTCAACGCCTTGCCTAAGAGCCCCCAGCTTATATTCATTAGGAGCATCTTGTCGATTTAGAACCTCAGCGCTTGCGTCGCATCAGTCGGTAAACCACAGGCACCACCAACAGCGAGAGCAGCGGCGCGCTGAGCATGCCGCCCACCATGGGCGCCGCAATACGCTGCATCACTTCGCTCCCGGTGCCCACGCCCCAGAAAAGCGGCAGCAAGCCCGCCACGATGGTGGCCACCGTCATGGCCTTGGGCCGCACGCGCAGCACCGCACCCTCGCGGATGGCCTCCAGCAGCGAAGGCTCGTCGCTGCGCCCGGCGTCCAACCGCTCCTGCCACGCCTGCTTGAGGTAAATCAGCATGATCACGCCAAACTCCGCCGCCACACCGGCCAAGGCAATAAAGCCCACCACGCTCGCCACCGACAGGTTGTGCCCGAGCAGCCACATGAACCACACACCGCCCACCAGCGCAAACGGCAGCGTGGCCATGACCAGCAGCGCTTCGTCGAAGCGGCGAAAGATCAAATACAGCAGCACGAAGATGATCGCCAGCGTGACCGGCACCACCAGTTTCAGTTGAGCAGTGGCACGCTCCAAAAACTCGAACTGACCCGACCACGCGACCGAATACCCCGGCGGCAGCGCCACCTGCTCGGTCACGGCGCGCTGCATGTCCAGCACCGCGCCGCGCAGGTCACGGCCCCTTGTGTCCACGTACACAAAACCGGCCAACCGTCCGTTTTCGCTGCGCAGCATGGGCGGCCCGTCGGTGATGCGCAGATCGGCCACATCGGACAAGACCAGGCGCTGACCGGTGGCGGTGACGATGGGCAGCGCGCGAAGCGCGGGCAGCGAGTCGCGCAGCTCGCGTGGGTAACGCAGGTTGATGGGGAAGCGCTGCAGGCCCTCCACGGTTTCGCCGATGTTCATGCCGCCCACGCTGCCGGCCACGATGTCCTGCACGTCGGCGATGTTCAGGCCGTAACGCGCGGCGTCGGCGCGGCGGATGTCCACGTCGATGTAGCGCCCCCCGGTCAGGCGCTCTGCCAGCGCGCTGCTCACACCGGGCACGCCCTTCACCGCGCGTTCGATCTCACCAGTGAGGCGGTCGATGGTGGTGATGTCAGGCCCGGCCACCTTCACGCCCACCGGGCTCTTGATGCCGGTGGCCAGCATGTCGATGCGGTTGCGAATCGGCGGCACCCAGATGTTGGCCAGGCCCGGCACGCGCACCGTGCGGTCCAACTCCTCAATAAGCGACTCGGGCGTCACGCCAGCGCGCCACTGATCCCTGGGCTTGAACTGGATCGTGGTCTCAAACATCTCGAGGGGCGCCGGGTCGGTGGCGGTGTCGGCGCGACCGGCCTTGCCGTACACGCTGAGCACCTCGGGAATGGTCTTGATCAGTCGGTCGGTCTGCTGCAAAAGTTCGGCCGCTTTGGCCGCTGAGAGGCCAGGCAGCGCCGTGGGCATGTAGAGCAGATCGCCTTCGTCCAGCGCCGGCATGAATTCAGTGCCCAACTGGCGCAACGGCCACAGGCTGACCAGCAGCACCAGTGCAGTCACTGCCAGCGTGAGCTTGGGTGCCTTGAGGACCGCCTCCAACGCCGGCCGGTAAAGCGCAATCAGGGCGCGGTTCAGCGGGTTGGCGGTCTCGGCCGGAATGCGCCCACGGATCAAATACCCCATGAGCACCGGAATCAGCGTGACCGCCAGACCGGCCGAGGCTGCCATGGCGTAGGTCTTGGTGAAGGCCAGCGGCGCGAACAGCCTGCCCTCTTGCGCCTGCAGCGTGAACACCGGGATGAAGCTCAGCGCGATGATGAGCAGCGAGAAAAACAGCGCCGGCCCGACCTCGGCAGCGGCGTCGCCAATCACTTTCCAGCGCGGCTCGCCCTGCAACGTTTGGCCTGGGTGCTGCTGGGCCCAGCGCTCCAAGTGCTTGTGGGCGTTTTCGATCATCACGATGCCCGCGTCCACCATGGCGCCGATGGCAATGGCAATGCGGTTCTGTCGCATTGGGCAATGACCCCAAGGTCGTATGCTACTCGGCTGTCAACTGATTGTGTAGACCTGCCATGCTCAATACCAAAGGAATGCGTTTCCCAA